>RCNC010001519.1_pt1 | contig 15613 bp, 19 predicted proteins | sample 2041301 | NCBI WGS metagenome assembly RCNC01 (sample SAMN09708231, study PRJNA481090) | Marine sediment metagenome, whole genome shotgun sequencing project. | biome: marine sediment; feature: ocean; material: sediment; isolation source: Sewage treatment plant 13A marine sediment (STP13A) ... | reverse complement strand
CTGGTGTCTGGTGCCTCAAGGGCAGAGATTTGATTAGATTTGATATCTGTTTTGAGTTGACCAAGGACCAAATCTATATCCTAAGCCCAACGCTGACCATTGTGATTGTTTTTTGTGGACATTTTTTCCAATAGATTTTACAGTGTTCATGATCTGCATCCTTGATTATGGCTTTGTTTCAAGGATTGCTAAACGCCTTTACATAACGAATGGTTACAAATCAGACAGGTTCCCTTTTTACAGTTGTCAGTAAATTGTCATGGGCGAGAATCAGCCTAAACAATTGCTCTTCGGTGCCCATGATAATTTGGGGGTTACCGGCAGTTCATGTTGTGAGTGGTATTCATTATGTCTAACAACCAACTTAAAGGAGGAATTTCCATGACCACGAAACGTATTCACCCCGGTGTTAAACAAATGAAAAAGGCATTAGCTGAAGGCAAATGCTCACGGCGTGAATTTCTGCGCACGGTCACGTTGCTGGGCGTTTCGGCAGCAACTGCCTACGGGATGGCAGGGTTGCCGGCGTTTGTACCATCTGCCCGAGCCGCCGGTCAAAAGATGGGAGGGGTTTTTAAATTTGGTATGGTCGTACAAGAAATGGCTGATCCGGCAACCTATTCCTGGGGGCAGAAAGCCGTCGTTGCCCGCCATGTCATCGAGTACCTCGTTGAGACCGGTCCGGATAACATCACCCGACCCAATCTGGCCACCAGTTGGGAGGCATCCGATGATTTGAAGACCTGGACCTTCCATCTACGCAAAGGGGTCAAATGGTCCAACGGCGATGATTTTATTGCCGATGATGTGGTCTTTAACTTTACCCGCTGGCTCGATCCCAAAACCGGATCATCCAACCTAGGCCTGTTCAACGCCATGCTGGAGGAAACCGGAGAGAAAGATGCCAAAGGCAATCCCATCAAGCGTATGACCAAGAATGCCGTGCAGAAGGTTGACAACCACACGGTCAGGCTTAACCTGAACGACCCCGTGCTGTCGATCCCTGAAAACCTATACAATTATCCCACCGGTATCGTGCACCGCGATTTTGAAAAAGAAGGTGGGGATCTTTCCAAGAACCCGGTGGGCACCGGACCCTATACTCTCACAAAATTTAAGGTCGGCAATATTGCTCATTTGAAGAAACGCAAAGCGCCTTATTGGGGCGGTGAAGTTTATCTGGATGAAATTCGTTTTGTCGATCTGGGTGAAGATGCCGGTGCATATTTGGCCGCCATTGCCTCGGGCCAGGTGGATGGGATCTATCAGCTCGATCTGACCACCCTGGAAGCGGCCAAGAACATTACGGGAATCAAGGTTGTCTCAATTCCGACGACCCAGACCGGGGTAATCCGTATGAAGGTAAACAAGGAACCCTTTAACGATATACGTGTGCGCAGAGCCGTACAGTTGACCTGTGATGCCCAACGGCAGTTGGAAATTGCCCACCGCGGTCTGGGGCTCGTTGCGGAACACCATCACGTCGCCAAGATACACCCCGAGTATTTTGCCCTGCCGCCGCTCAAGCAGGATATTGCGGAGGCCAAGAAACTGCTGGCCGAGGCCGGCTATCCCGACGGTATTGAACTGACCTGTAATGTGGGGAATACCGAAGGTACTTGGGAGCAGGATTCCGTGGCCGTACTCAAAGAGGATGCCGCCAAAGCGGGGATCAACATTAAAATGAATGTGATGCCGTCGGCGCAATATTGGGATGTTTGGACAAAAGCCCCCATGAGCCTGACCGCCTGGACCCATCGTCCCCTGGCCGTCATGGTGTTGGGCCTGGCCTACCGTACCGGTGTGCCCTGGAACGAAGTCAGCTATGCCAACCCGGAGTTTGATACAGCACTGACCGAGGCCGAATCGACACTGGATGTTGAATCGCGCAAGGTCAAGATGGAGAAGGTTGAAAAAATTCTGCAGGATGACGCCATTATGGTCCAGCCATTCTTCCGTTCCGTTTTCACGGCCGTGCGTGAAAATGTGGTTGGTTTTGAAATACATCCAACCCTTTACTACCGTTTTCACAAGGTCTCCTTGTCGTAATATCGGTGATAAGCTCTTGGGATAGGGGAGCGCTTCGGCGCTCCCCGGACCAACTTTAAGGAGTCCCCTTAAAAAACCGCATTATTTTTAACAACAGATATCTTTTGGATACCAAAATGCACAGATTATATCGCTTCTGTCATCCAAAGGTTTCTTTCGTAAATTTTAATGGGCAACGTCGCCATCTCAACTTGAACATGCTGCATCGCCACCAAACAATTGAAATCATTAAGGATTTATTGATTTTGGTTTCCATCTTACACAAAGTGAAAGGTGGGGCCTTTTTTATGTGTTCTTCGAAAGAAAATTTCAAGTCACCCTCGTATATTTTCAGAAATCCACATTCATATTGTTTCCGTATGGGAGTGTGTGCAAGATGCACAACGTAATCCGACGGCTGTAAAATTATAAAAAAGCCTGCAGGACAAGCGTGATGATAGCCTTGCGGCAGGCTTAAAAATTATCCTATGCCTGGACGGTTTGGGAGGGTGTAAGTAGAAAGATGAAATGGAGAAAAGGCCAATGGCCAAAGACCTGACCAATTCACCGGTTGACCGGCAGAATATTCTTAATAATCCATACGCTGTTACAGAAATACAGAAAGCGACTCGCCTTACCTCGATCCAGTTTGAGGGGGCCGAGAGGCTGACCAAGGAACAGATCAGCGTTTTTTTTGAGGTGGATGCACGTACCATCGAGCGGTATCTGGGAAAATATGGCGATGAACTCGGGCGGAACGGTTACGAGGTTATACGTGACAATAGACTGAAATCGTTTAAGAAAGCTCTTGAAGACCAATTTGTTCCCGACATTCATGTCGGTAGCAAAACAACTCAGCTTGGCATCTTTGATTTTCGGGCCTTTTTGAATATCGCCATGTTGTTGACCGAAAGTGAGCGGGGAAGACTTTTAAGGCAGGCCATCCTTGATATTGCTATTGATGCTATCAATCAGCGTTCAGGCGGCGGCACCAAATATATCAACCAGCGGGATGAAGATTTTCTATTATCCTGGTTCCAGGAGGAAGACTACAGAAAAGAATTTACCGACGCCCTGCGTGACTTTGTAGGTATGGGCAATTTCAAATATCCCATGTACACAAACAAGATTTATGTCAGCATATTTCGTGGAAATGCACAAGAGTACCGGAAAATATAACGCTTGCATGCAAAGGAAAAAGTCCGTGATACTTTTTATTCTGAAATTCTGGATCTGGTGGCTGCCTATGAATATGGCTTTGCGAAGGTTCTTGAAGAGGCTTTCCAGAGCCAGGGGCGAGAACTCACATCATGGCAAGTGGATAAGTTGTTTCAGGAGTTTGCGGCTCAACCCCATTGGAAGCCGTTGATAGAAAGAGCAAGGAATAAGATGGCAAGTCGTGACCTTGCCTTTCGTGATGCGCTCCACCTTCAACTCAAGGAATATATTACGCCTTTGCAGGCGAACGAGTTTGGGCGGTTTCTCGGCGAAAAAAGCAAAGAGCTGGTCGAGCGTCTTGAAGACGCAAAAGAGGTTTTCAAGCGTTTGAAGGATCGCTGACGATGCCGATTATATATCCGACAATTGATCAGGCCATTGAGGTTCATCAAAAAACCGTAGAGGTGAGTGGCGGTGGCGTATTGGGCCATCTTGACATGGGGAGGTTGGAAAGCGTTCTGACGCATATCAAGAATGATGACTACTATCCGACCTTTGAAGAAAAGCTGACCCATCTTTTTCATTGTGCTTGCAAGTTCCATTGTTTTCAGGATGGCAACAAACGAATTGCCATCTCTCTTGGAGCGCAATTCCTTCTTTTAATGGATATGTGTTTGTAGCGAGAAAGTTCATACAGGAAATGGAAAACATAACCGTTTACGTTGCTGCGGACAGGATTGGTAAACCACTGCTCGGGGAGATTATAAATGCCACGATTAATGGCGATGAGGACAATGAAGAACTCAAGCTTAAGATCCTTAATGCCATCAACTACGACCTTTGAAAAGAAATATTAAGGGGGTAGCAAAAGGCATGTGACGGTATTTCTGACGGTATTTTTCTAATATTCAAAAGCATATTTCATAATAAACAGGTAGTTAAGTTAGTTTTTCAATTCCCTGCATCCCATAGATAACAAGCCTACTCTTTATCGGGTAGGCTTTTGTTATTATAGACTTTATCTATTCAAGCCCCGTCTACCCATTTCTGCTTAGTGTAAGGGTATGGTATACCCCCTCGCAAATTTATCTCTACTGTTACTTACAGCAAAATGTACTTAATGAAAATCATTTCGCAAGCATCCGCACTGTTGCTACCCCCATCATTCCTCCCCAGGCCACTAGTCGATAGCGCTATTTGCCATTATTATCACCCAAGACCGTTCAGGCGCCAGCATCTGCCAGTAAGCATCACAAGATGCTCTGTCGCGCATCTAAGTGTTACCTGTTTTACATACCAGCATTTAAGACTCGGCTTTTTGATTCATAGTTTGTGTTATTTGTTTAGCTTGACGCATGGATAACCAATTATAAATATTGAATATTATGGTTTTTTCGATTTCTTGCATGAATTTTGCATCACAAACTTATAACACAACTATCTTAAAGAGGATTTGGTATGAAAAGAATTTTATTAATGTGTTTGAGTTTTTTCTTCGTATTATTTGGCGTCGAATCTGATGGAATAGTTGCCGGAACTAAGGTTATTGATAATTTCGCTCAAGCTACCGAACCAAACGTGATGATCCTTTTGACAACCGGCGTTATCGGTCTTTTTATTGTCTCAAGAAACATGTTCAAAAGGTAACTGCCTCTCGTCTTTTGAACTCCTTCTGGCTGGGCAGCTTATATGGCTGCTCTTTTTTAATCAGGCACTAGCTCTAAACAGGAGCACGACATTTAAATGCAGTGGTAAACTTCGGGATCGGATCAATGGAACGTGAAACAATAATATGCATATTCTGTGGCGCTATCGCAAAGGTGAAAGAGCAAAGTGACCTGATAATTGTATTCTGCCCACGGTGCAAACGTGAAACTGAGGTGGATGAATACCAGGATATCTTTGACCAATGGCTGGGTGACATACGCAATAAGGATGGTAAAATGTAGTAATTCAGAATTGACCTGGCAGTTACCGATTCTGAGACGGTGTCTGTCAGTTCAAAATCAGGCTACAAGTTTTTCTGGCCATATATTTTTCCATCTTTAAGCGTTTACCTTGTTAGATTGCATATTTGCCCCTTAGTTCTTCAAAAGCTGCATTTATTTCATTCTTTGGATGTGTGCCAGATTCGACGATGCCAGCTGCTACAGTGTACCAAAATATCTCCCCACCGTCTGAAACCAGGATTGGATACTTATCATTGAGGTATTCAGAAACCGGCAGTACAAAAGTATCAATTCTTTTTGAAAGAGGAACTTCTTTTTTGAGCGACAAGGTATCGTTATGGTCTATCCACTTATCTCTAACTTCCTCTCGGGCTTTATCAGCAAGCTTTTTCATATTGTCGGCTACATCATTGTTTTTATTCTTTCCAAGCATGAATCACCTCTCGCAAATGATTTCTTCTCCAGCACAAGGCTGAGCCAAAGGGCGTTTCAGCCGAATATGGAGCAAAAAACCTTTATTATCACTAGAGTAATACATTTCTCGCAATTGGCCATGACATTTTGCGCCAATTTGTTGACCTTCCCCGCCTAAATTGATATAGGCTGTAACAGGTTGATATCGTATAAAAATGAATAGATTCAATTTCAAGTGGAGGTGAAAAATGCTTTACACCAACCTTGCGGTTATGAAAAACGTATTTTGGAAGATGCTTGAGTACTATGGTCAAGATCCAGAGCCTATATTTCTGGAGGCGGGTATAGATCCAGAACGTCTTAAAAATTCCGAAGATCGAATACGATTTTCTTCAGCCTATAAAGTATTGGTTAAACTGTCAGAAATTAGTGGTGATCCATGTTTTGGTTTGCGAATAATAAAATTCTGGCATCCTTCATATATGCATGCTTTAGGGTATGCATGGCTTGCAAGTCAAACCTTGCGAGAAGCTTTAAACCGATTTGTCCGCTATTCTCGTATCATATCTGAAGCAGGGGGCTTTTTAGTGGAAGAAGATTCAGAGAGTTTTTTATTAATATGTGATTCAACATTTACAAAAATGCGCACGCCCGAGGCAATTGATGCGACAATGACAATCATCGTTCATATGTGCCGGCTTAATTTGGGTAGCGATTTTAAACCAATATCTGTCAACTTTGTTCACTCGGAACCTTCATGCTCAGAACAATTCTTTGATTATTTTAAATCTGAAGTTAATTTTGATAAATCCAGAGATAGCATTTTATTTTCTTTGGCAGAGATTGACGAACAACTGCCTGGATCAAATCCTCATCTTGCGAGCCTCAATGAAAAAGTCATAACCAAGTATCTATCAGGCCTTGACAAAGAGAATATCCTTCACCGTGTCAGGGCTTGTATTACAGATATGCTTCAATCGGGCAGTGTGGTCAGTGATGCTGTTGCAAAAAATCTTGGGCTGAGTAAACGCAGTCTTCAAAGGCGGTTACAGGAGGAGGGAACCAGCTTTATGACGCTTAAAGATGAAGTTCGTAAAGAACTATCTCATAATTATGTCAGAGATAGCAAGATTGATATAATCGAAATTGCTTTTCTTTTGGGATATTCTGATCAAAGCGCTTTTTCCCGATCATATAAGCGAATGACAGGAATGTCACCAAGTGAAGTTAGGGGTACTTATTAATTGTGCCAATCTTCTTTACCGCGTCTAACCTCATACAAGGAGGTTCTACCATGCCCAAACAAGTATCTAATGATACACTACTATTCACAAAATGCACCAACCTGAATACAGATCAGTGCTTCTACAGTAAAAGTCCGGAAATGATTTTGTCCCTATTCAGCGATCCGGAAAATTTTGCAATAGACAACACGAAGGCTCAGACTTTGAATGTCCGGTGTTCCCGATGTGATTCATACCAAATGGGTTGAAGAAGACCCAACGAATGACCAGCCAATCAAGCTGGTTCGTAATGAGCCACAAGACCACAGAAAAACTGAATGGGATGTGAATGGGATGAAGTGTTTCAAAGATAATAATAAAAAAAACGGAGGGTTTTCGGGTGAATACAGGATTTCAAAACAAGCATGTTGTCGTTACCGGTGCATCAGGCGGAATCGGGTTTGATTCAATATCACTTTTTCTCGCAGAAGGTGCAAAGGTCACTGCTTGCTACAAGAGTAATCTGGGAAAGTTAGAAACTCTAGCAGATTCTTACCCTGGGCGCTTGAACATTGTGAAAGTTGATGTTCGTAACGAATCTGAAGTGGCGTTTCTTTTTTCAGAAGCACATACAGTTTTTGGAAGAGTAGATGCTGCTGTTGCAAATGCCGGAATAGCCTTTCACGAGGGAGTGGCAGTACAGGAAATGTCTATTGAACGTTGGCAAGAAACGCTATCTGTAAACCTGACAGGCGTATTTCTCTGTGCAAAACATTTCTTTGCTAACTTGAATAAGTACCCGGGAGATGATGCATCCCTGGTTCTTGTTGGTTCAACTTCAGGAGAATTTGGTGAAGCAAGGTATTGTGATTATTCTACTTCAAAAGCTGGACTTAGAGGACTACTGATGACCTTAAAGAACGAAATCGTTCAGCTTGCCTTACGCGGACGTGTAAATTTAATCAATCCAGGTTGGACTGTGACACCGATGGCAGAAAGCGTGTTATCCGATAAAGCAATGGTGTCAAAAATCATACAAACAATTCCCCTAAGAAAGGTTGCAACACCTTCCGATATTTCACACGCTATTCTATACTTTTCTTCCGACAAACTGGCAGGGCATGTGAGCGGGCAGACAATAACTGTGGCTGGTGGGATGGAAGGAAGGGTCTTGTTCTCAAGAGACGAAATTGAGGAATATATACATTCCTGATGATTGTCGGGTATCATCCTGATCACCTGCCAACCAATAACTGCAAGTTGAAGAAGTCGACACCCTCAGCGAGAAGCCTTCTACTAAACCTGTAATCCTTCATTTTGATCAAATCCTTTGGAGATGATCTGTTACCTGTTTTTCATACCCGTATTTAGGCGTCGGTATTTAGCTTCATAGTTTATATGAATCAGTGGAAGAGGCAAAGCCTTAACTATCTGTAATGTCGGCAAAATAAATTATTATGATTTCTTGCATGGTTATTGCAACTACAGATCATCAACAGACTCAGAACACAAATAACCATAAAGGCTTTCGCATGAAAAAATATTTATTAGTGGGTTTAAGTTTTTCCTTGTTCTTCATTGCAATTGCATCTGTTTCAGGGGCCGTTGATACGGGCTTTGATAAATCTTTTTATAGAATACTTGCAGGATCTATTGATATGAATCGTTTTGATCAATCGACTGAACTGACCGCATTGGTCCTTTTGGCAACCGGTGTGGTAGGTCTTTTTAGTATCTCGAGAAGCAGGATCAAGAAGTAAGCACTTTTCACTTTTATCTCCTCCTGGACGGGCAGCTGTTGTGGCTGCCCTTTCTATTTCATAATTTGAACCGCAACAAAAAGCGCATTCCCCGTAGCTTGCTGCAGGGATGGGAATTTTAGCCTTTTGCATTGGAGCGACATTGTCGCATTCTATAAAATCGTGCAACGATTTTATTAGCGATTTTCTCATATTCTGAGGGTGCGTGCAGGATCAGGAACAGTGCATCGTCAAGGATGTTGATTGCAGCGTGATTTTCGAAAGAAATATGCAGGCTATGCGACTTTTAGCAGTTCCAGCTTCTCTTCTTCAGGGATGAACTGGAGGGCTTCACAGATATAGTCGATGTTGTTTTGAATGGCCATGCGGCGGTGCTGCCCCATGGGGCTGCCCTGGGCAAAAGACTTGGCCATGATGGCCAGGAGTTTGACACGCTGGTAAAAGATATGGTCCACTTCGAGCAGTTTATTGGATTCCGGGGTCGATCTGAAATTGTTGTAGTACCCGTTCCAGTCCACACAATCTTTGACCACGGTCTCGGCATTACCAGCAATGGCTTTGAGTCTGTGTTCTCCTAAAGGATAATTTCCCGTAAACGCTTTGGCCATGATGATTAACAGCCTGAGTCTGGAAAGAAAGACATCGTGATGCTGAATTTTTTTCATGTTTTGACGGGCTGCGCCGAATCTCTTCATAGTCGATTCCGAGGTATTGTCCAGTTGAGGTTAAAGATGATTCTATTATAAAAGAAATGGATGAAACTGTCAAAGGGTAAAATATAATTGTTAGGATGATTTTATTTACGGAAGATTGTTTCTGCTTTGAGGTAATGACTGCCGATATCTCTGCGCAGGTCGAGTCTGTTCCCTTCTAAATTTTCCCGGGGGATGACCCGTATTTTGCCATTATCGAATGCTGCCAGTAGTTTTTTGCGCAGCCGGTCGGCGATGACACCGCGGGTCTCATTCTCCTTGATAGTAGCGTTTGCGTTGAGAAAGGCCACCCGGGTGCCGTCGGACTTGAAGATCTTTTTTTCATCTACCCAGGTCATTGCCGAAGGAATTACCTGGATCCCTTTTCGTTTAAAATACTTGATATCGATTTCAAGCGGCTCGCCCTTGGTGCAGGACCAGGGATATCCCTTTTGACCGTCAGGACCGCCCGGTCCTGTCATCAACGCAACACACAGAGATATCTGGTCCTGTCTGACCTCCGGGGCCACCGTGTCCAGGTTGCCCGCAAGTGTTGCCTGGATAAGAGCACCCAGGTTTCTGAGACGTCGGGCCACGGGTTGGACCTCGGGTTCTCCCGGTCGGATGTTGATCTCGCTGACACGGATGCGGGTGGGATTCATTGCGCTGTCAAAAGAAACAAAGCATCCCGGGTATAGGATGGCAGGTCTCAGAAGATCTTTTTCTTTCATGATCTGAATCAGAGGTTCCGCAATGGTTCTGCCTGCCATTTGCATCAGTGCCGGTGTTTCCATGGGGTGGGGTGAGACCGCTCCGGTCCCTCCGGTAATGGGATTGTTTTTGCCGGCCGGTCCCTCGAATCGTTCGGGGTAGTCCATGGCGGTGGGCAGTATCTGGTAGTGTCCCTGACGATCCACAAGAAAGGTAAAACTGATTTCAACACCGGCCATGAGCGACTCGATCAAAAGAGGCCAGGTATTTTTTTTGCCAAAAAGCTTGCGGTAGCTGTCTTTGTAGTCTTTGATGAGCGTATCGTATACTTCCCTTATTTCCCACGAGTTCAGGATGATTCGGGCGCCCTTACCACCTGCGGAATAGGGGTATTTCAGAACGGCGCCGCCGAATTGCTGGATGTAGGTCAGGCATGTTTCGAGGATCGTATCATAATCCTTTGCATCGGTGTTGGCCCAGGCATCCGCCACCGGGATCCCGGCATCCACGCACAGGTTTTTACAGGCTATTTTATCGCCTTCGATGAAAGCAGCGGCGGCATTCAACCCGAGGATTCTGTTCCCGAAGCCTTCTTTTTCCACGGTATCCACCAGGCCGTCAAATAGGAGTGCCTCAGGCATGGGGACGACATAGTCTACCATCCCCTGTCGCAGTGCTTTGATGATTGCAGTGGCATACCCTTCCACAGAATTGTCTTTGGTAGGGATGAAGGTAATTGGCCAGTTCATGAGCTCGGCATATTTCGGCATGGCAGGCGTTCCCCGGAAAACCATACCCTTGAAATTGTCGTCATAAAGATCACTGGTGGCTGTGGATACGACAAAGGCCCATAAAAGGGATCTGCCGTCAGTTCCGGCAAAGGCAATTTTTTTCATATATTTCTCTCGAGTGGCAGTAAGCGGAAAGCTGTAAGCCAAAAGCAACCTGCAGCTTATAGCTTATGCCTTACGGCTTGATTAATGTTTATCTCGACATATCAAGTGGTGCTGCCAGGGTCAAATGATAATTAGAAGCTATCTCAAAAACGACAGCGTAGCACCCAATAAAATCGTTTAGCGAATTTATGTTGAAATCGAATCCAGGATTGTAATATAAAATAATATGTTTACAGGTTTCGAAAAAATCGTTGAGGAACGGATTCGCAAAGCCCAGCAGGAAGGTGTCTTTGATGAACTTCCCGGTGCCGGCAAACCGCTACCCAGGGAAGACATGGCTATACCGGATGATATCCGGCTGGCATACAAGGTTCTGAAAAATGCTGATTTTATCCCCCCTGAACTTGAACTGCGCAAAGAGATTCGCAGTACGCAGGAGCTTTTGTCCGGCATGCCGGAGACCAGGGAGAAATATAAGACACTCAAAAAACTGAACCTACTTGTCATGAAACTGAATGCGATGCGGGGTGCACACATACAGTTCGATGTTCCACAGCAATATCTGGATCCCATGGTGGAGCGCCTGGGATCAGGCCTTTCACCAGGCGATGACGCAATCGATGCCAAAAAAAAATAAACCAGCGAGCCAAAAGGGAGATAGTCTTTTCAAGTCTGTGATGCTGGCTTATGTTGTCCTGGTTTTGCATGTCCTGCTGATGTTGTGCTTGGGTTTGCTCATCATTTTTTTTCGCGGTGTCATTCAGTATATGCTCTGGATTTTTCTGTTTGGCATGCTCGTCGTTGTCGCTTCCAGTGTCTATTTCTATCGGCGTATGAAGGCCGAAGGAAAGACACTGAAGCAGACTCTTTCATCGACGATGTTTGCGGGCAGACCTGTGGAAGTGATCTTTCTGGGAGGAATGGCCTCGCTCAGGGTTGGCATGCCTGGATCTGCCAAAGGACTCGAAACAAGACAGACGGACCCAACACATCAACTGGAGGATTTCAAAACGATTCAACTCCGGGATCTGACCCGGCTGGCCCGCCTTTTGGAGGATGACCTGATTACACGGGATGAGTACGATGAGGCAAAAAAAAATCTTTTCAAACCAACGGAGTGAATGCCATGAAAAAAATTAATCTTGCACTTCTGTCCGGCGGTATTTCATCAGAGCGTGAAGTTTCTCTGAACAGTGGGGATCAGGTCTTTGATGCCCTAAACAAGGAAAAGTACACCATCATCCGCTATGACCCGAAAACAGATTTGTCCCGACTGGTATCGGAAGCGTCCCAGATCGATGCGGCACTGATCATACTCCACGGGCCTTATGGAGAAGACGGGACGATTCAGGGCTTGCTGGAACTGCTCGATATCCCGTATCAGGGATCGGGTGTCATGGGCAGTTCTGTGGCGATGAACAAACTGGCCACAAAACAGATGTATGAGCTGGCAGGCCTGCCAACGCCGCCATATATGGTTTTGAAACAGGGAGATCGGGTTGATGCCGATGATTGTGAGGAAAGATTCGGGCTACCCCTGGTGGTCAAGCCACTCGAAGCCGGTTCGAGCGTGGGAATGACGATTGTCAAATCCGCCTCGGAAATTGAGACGGCGGCTGAAAAAGCCTTTGAACACGGAGACGCCATAATCTTGGAAAACTTCGTGGATGGTATCGAGATTACGGCGGGTGTCATCGGCAACCGGACCCTGGAAGCGTTGCCGATCATTGAGATCGTTCCCGGGGATGCCTATGATTTTTTTGACTACGAGGCCAAATACACTCCAGGCGCGACCAGGGAAATTTGCCCGGCCCGTATCAGTGATGTCATGACCGAAAAAGCGCAGACATATGCTAAAATGGCCCATGGGTCCTTGTTCTGCGAAGGATACAGTCGCACGGACATGATCATACAGGCAGACGAAATTTATATTCTCGAAACCAACACCATCCCCGGCATGACCGCCACCAGTCTTTTACCCCAGGCGGGTGTTGCGGCCGGTATAAGTTTTTCGGAACTCCTCGACCGACTAATCGACCTGGGTATGGAGAGACACAAATTGAAACGGAAAACCTAACTGGAAATTATTTTGCAATTAAATCCGAAGCACGAAATTCAAAATCCTAAACGGTTTGACTTGCTCACCCACCTGAGCGAAGAAGAGAGATAAAACCCAATAGCACAAATTTGAATGATCAAAACAGAATTCCAAGCACATCCACTCTTGGGTAGTATTTTGGTCATTTGAGGATTCGATATTAGGATTTGTTTCGTATTTAGATATTCGAATTTAGAATATTTAATAACCAAACCAAGAAATCAGTTTTATTAAGGATATAATCATAACCAAGTTCTCGGCGAGATAGTATCTGCCCAAAAAAAGAAGGAAACCAGACCATATGGGATTCAAGAAATTTGAAAACAACGCAGCCGTGGGAATTGTCATGGGGAGTGATTCCGATCTGGGTGTCATGCAGGAAACGACCCGCATTCTGAAACAGTTTGAGGTTCCGTACGAAATAACCGTAGCGTCTGCCCATCGAAGCCCCGGGCGGGCGGCTGAGTTTGCTACAACGGCACGGGAACGCGGTATTCGGATTATCATTGCCGGTGCGGGACATGCCGCGCATCTGGCAGGTGCCATGGCCGCTCATACATCCCTGCCCGTCATAGGTGTGCCCATAGACTCGTCCTGTCTTCAGGGTTTCGATGCGCTACTGTCCACCGTACAGATGCCGCCGGGGATTCCTGTGGCCACGGTATCCATTGGAAAACCAGGTGCCAGGAATGCCGGCATTCTTGCCGTTCAGATACTTGCACTGTCCGATCGTGTTCTTGACGCAAAGCTGGCTGACTTCAAAAAAGATATGGCGGAAAAAGTGGCGCAGAAAGCCAAATCCCTGGAAGCATAAGATGGCGCGTTGGAACATTTCTCCCACGGAGCCCGACCCGGATATCATTCATACCATTGTCCAGGTGATCCGCAGGGGGGGGGTCATTGTATTTCCTACCAGCACCCTGTATGGACTGGGTGCGGATGCAGACAACCCGAAGGCTGTCGAAAGCGTTTTTGACATCAAGGGGCGTCAACCCCATCGTCCCCTCCTGGTTTTGATCAGGAACAAAACATACCTGCCCGGACTCGTCAGGGAGGTACCTTCCAAAGCCGTCATACTGATGGAGGCGTTCTGGCCGGGAGGCATTACCGTGGTATTCAATGCCGGTGAACGTATTTCCAGCAGATTGACAGGGAATACCGGAAAAATCGGTATCAGGGTCCCGAAACATCCTGTGGCGGTTTCGATCCTATCTCAACTGGAAGAACCTCTGACCGGGACAAGTGCCAATCTGTCGGGTAGAGGGGGTTGTTCGGATATTTCTTGCCTGGAAGAACAGGTGTCAGCACAACTCGATGGGGTGGTGGATGCCGGTCCGTTGAAAGGGGGCAGGGGATCGACCGTCATCGATGTGACCACCGAACCACCGTGTATTCTGAGGGAAGGCACGATTTCAGAACGCCAGATACGGTCCGTGCTTTGAACCGCGATAGTGAGCGTATTTCACCATGGCTTACTGTGAGGTTCTTCAATAAAAATGGACACGCCTTTTGCGAAGGAGCGACAACACCGCATTTCCATAAAATCGTGCCTATGATTTTATGGGTGATACGAACTTATTGACAAGCACGCAGGATTTCATTATAAACGCATCCACATGCCGGAGTGGTGAAATTGGTAGACGCAGAGGACTCAAAATCCTCCGACCTTACGGTCATCCGAGTTCGATTCTCGGCTCCGGCACCAAGTAAAATCAAGGGGTTAGCCACATATTGGTTAGCCTCTTTTTTCTTATAAATTCCTATTGGTCAACGGTTTGGTCAACAAATACCTTTTTCGGGTTCCTTGTATTTTCAATCTCACAAGCTAACCAAGAAGTCCATTTTGCCATCGATCTTCGTAAGTCCTTCTCAAAATCGGGACTCATATAGTGCCTATCCATCCCCCTTTGTGCATGCCCGAGCAACGCATCTCGATATACAATATCGATTCCCGCCCGTGCCATCAATGTCTTGCAAGTACTTCTTAGGTCCCGAAAGACAAAACCGCCTTCTACACGCATTCCATAGGGTATCCCTGCCTTATCACAAGCCCTTCGGACACTTCCCCGCATGTTGTGAAAAGCCTTCCCTTTGAATGTAAAAATGTGGAGGCTTCTCAAGTCAGTGGGTATTCGTCGAAGTATGTCCAATATTTCTTTTGTCATTGGAATATTACGAGCCTTATTTGTTTTTGTGTGATCAGCTTTCAAGATTATTATATTGTTTTTAAAATCCAATTGATCTCTTGTAAGGCCCTTGGTGGTGCTATTTCCAAACGGTATCGGAACAATTTCTCCGGGACGCATTCCGGTAAATAACGCAAAATCAAAAAGGTGTCTCAAATGAATAGGCAGCTTTTCGTAAATAGCTAAATAGTCGTCAACACTTCTCGCGCTTGCCCTTGCATTTTCACCGGCATGAAGCATCTTTTTTAAAGAGTCGAAAAGCTTGACCGTCCTACCACTTACCTTGTTTGCGTACCATGCCGTTTTGATCATTTTCTTTGCAACACCTATTTGGTAATCGATGGTACGCTTTGAAATTCCTTCCTTTTTCCGTTTAGCGCGGTAATTATGCAAATCTTCGAGCCCGACACTTCGTATCAAGCAATCACCAAATTCCTCATTGAATCGTTTTAGGCATGCTTTAGTGCGTGGATATTCTTTCTTGCCTTCGGTTTCGAA
>RCNC010001514.1_pt1 | contig 15640 bp, 13 predicted proteins | sample 2041301 | NCBI WGS metagenome assembly RCNC01 (sample SAMN09708231, study PRJNA481090) | Marine sediment metagenome, whole genome shotgun sequencing project. | biome: marine sediment; feature: ocean; material: sediment; isolation source: Sewage treatment plant 13A marine sediment (STP13A) ... | reverse complement strand
CGCCCGAACCCAATTCACTTTCCTGTTCTTCATCATCTCTCCCATCTCCTCAAACTATTAGACTCACTGCTCACACAAATCGTATTTTTTACAAAACGCCACGAAATCCGGTTCAAAATAACCTTTGCCCAGTAGATATGAAGTATAGACCCTGGCCTCGGAAATGTTTCCGCGCATCACTTCGAGCCTTGCCCCGATACTCGCCTCCTCACAACCCCAGTTGTTATAGGCGCCGACCAGGTAGCCCTCCAAAAACACAGCTGCTTCCTCACCTGGAAGGGTTTTGGAGCGATCCCAGTGCTCAAGCAGGGCCTCTCCAAGAACCTGCCGGGCACGGCGGTTTTCCGGTTTCTCACGAACCAGCGACTGTAGCCTGTCGATCGCTTCACGCAACGCTTGCTCCGCTTCCTCGATCCTGCCCTCGCGCCAGGTAAACTGCGAATAGTCCGACAGCGTCATTGCGTAGTTGACGAACCTGTCGTAATTTCCCGGCTGATTTTCCTGCTGAAAACCGTCCACCTCCTTTTTCAGAGCTTGTGCTTCCGGCCATAGATCCGCACCGGGTTCAGCCCAGCTACGAATCTGGAGTAAACGATGCTCACGCATCAATGCACGCCAATACAGCCATGGATTCTCATCATCACTCCTGGACAGTTGCTTCAACAAATCTGAAGATTCCCGCAGATTTGCCACCGCCTGTTCCGGAATAGGAATTTGCCGCTGTACCGCCGCCAATCCCGACAGTGCAGAGGCGAATTCGTTCTTGAAATCCCGATCATCGGGGTCCTTCTCCCAGATAGCCCGGGCCGTTTCCACATTTTGCAGCCGGAAATTCAATGCCTTGCCCAGGTCACAGCTGGCCAGCCAACCATCGGCCAGAAACGCCAGCGAGCGGGATAAGGCCTGGCGGTACACATCGTTTTCAGGATCCAGCACCAGCGCGATCTGGTTATACTGCAACGCCGACTGAAACAAACTAAGCGCCTTGTCCTTATCCGGGTTAGTGCGGGCGCTCTCAAGGGCACCCAGGTTACCCAGCGTGTAGGACAGCTCCATCACCATCTCTGCGTTGTTTGGATCCGCATTGACCAGCCGCCGCGCGATGGCGCCATAGCGCGTGAACCGCTCCTCAGCTTCGTCCAGCTCGCCATTATCATAAAACACGTAGCCAACCCAGAATTCTGCCTGGCCAAGCTCATACAATGCCCGCGTGGTGCTGCCCTCCCTCTGGTGGAGCTCTACAAATGCAGCCCGGGAGCGTTGAAAGTATTCCTTAGCCTTTTCGGTGTTACCGCGGGAATGATCATTCTGTCCCTTATCCCGCCACTCCATTCCATTTTTGACCAACTGATCATCTGTCATGGCATCGAAACCCAGGGTGCGAAGGTATTCCTTGATCTGCTCGTCTTCCTGGTCAATCACTTCCAGGCCCACGATCGGGTCCAGCCGGGTCAGGTTGCCCAGCATATAACCCAGCAGCTCTTCGGTACTCGCGCGCTGCTGGCGTGCCTGTTTTTGCGAAGAAAGCGTAGTGAACGTCAGTGTGCCCGTGATCAATAACACCGCAGCAACCGTTGCGGCGGCAATCAGTCGGTTGCGCCTCTGGCGCTGTAGATTTCGCCGCCGCAAATCATCGAGCCGGATCCCAAGGATTCCGGAGACGATTTTCAGCTTCGCCAGCAGTTTCCCGTCCGCCCACTTGCGTGCATCGGCGGCAAGGGGTTCGTGCTCACTGCCATCCGGGCCAGTTGTGAGGGCGGAGGGAAAGCATCGCTGGCCGGGATCCTTCGCCTGCGGATCACCATCAACGATGAGAGCAAATATCCGGTCCTGCCGGCCGAGGCTACTGAAGTACTGCACTTCCTCATTTACCCAAATAGACTGCACGGCGGCCGGGGAACAGACCACGATCAGTGCTTCAGACGCCTCCAGGGCCTCTTTAACCGTTGCACTCAAATCAGATGCAGAAGGCAGGTCTTCGCGGTCGCGGAAAACAGGTTCCAGACGCCGGGGAACCGGGCCAAAATCGCTTTCTATTCCAACCAGCCTTTTTGGTACCCGGTAACTTTCAAGCGCACGTTGCAGCCACGCGCTCCATTTACGGTCGCGATGGCTGTAACTGATGAATGCTTTGTAGCGAAAGGGCTCCATCCGCCTAGCATAGCCTAAAAATGTTTATACTTGCGGCATGAAATCCTGCAAAGTTTATCGTTCAGAAAAAAAAGCTGAAACCTACCTTTACCTGGCTGACAGTATGGAATTTAAGGACCTGCCCGAAGAGCTGCGAGAACGGTTCGGAGTACCTTTTCTGGTGATACCGTTGATGCTGACGAAAAAGCGCAAGCTGGCCAGGGTAGAGGTGGAAAAAGTGATCACAAACCTGGAAGAGCACGGATTTTACTTGCAGTTACCGCCGAAACTTCCGGTCGAAGAGGAAATCTCCCGACGCTTCTCCTGAGCTACTTGGTGGTGGTCGCTACGCTGACAGATTCGATATCAACTGCCTTTGCAGCGTCGAGAATGGTTACCAACGCGTCGGTATCGGCTTCCGGGTGGGCCGCGATGATCAGCGTCGAGTCCGGCTTCTCCGCTTTCTCCCGCTCCAGGTTGGCTTCAACCGCACCGGTCTCCAGGATTCGGCCTTTCAGGCTGATCAGGCTGGCACTGTCGATTTTAATAACGATGGGGCCTTTGTCCTGCTTGATTTCTTTGGGTGGAGCGTTGGAGGGCCGTGACACCTCGAGACCCTTTTCCTTGACGAATGAAGTCGTCACGATAAAGAAGATGAGCATGATGAAGACGATATCCAACATCGGCGTGATGTTGATTTCGGCTTCATCTTCAATGTGGCGTCTTCGTTTCATACAACGCTTTCCATTAATAGTACCCGCGAGGGGACTGACAGGTTACTTAAATACCGCTGTTTTGGCCAGTATGGGCCTTCATTCCACAGTGACAGATTTCGCCAGGTTTCTCGGCTGGTCAACGTCGGTGCCGCGCAGCACGGCCACGTGGTAGGCCAGCAACTGCAGGGGAATGGTCAATACGACCGGTGCCAGCAACATGCCGCCGGTGTCCAGTTCAACGACCTGCCCATGATGCTTCTTCAAGCTGGAAACCGCCGCTGCATCAGCAATCACGAACATTTCACCACCCCTGGCCCGCACCTCCTCAATATTGCTGATAAGTTTCTCAAGCAGGCGATTATTAGGCGCGACGGCAATCACCGGCATGTCATGGTCGACCAACGCCAATGGTCCGTGCTTGAGTTCGCCGGCCGGGTAAGCTTCGGCATGAATGTACGAGATTTCCTTCAACTTTAGCGCACCTTCCATGGCGATTGGAAAATGGCTACCACGACCGAGGAACAGCGCATGGTGTTTTTCCACGAAACGCTCTGCCAGCAGCTCGATCTGGCTATCAAGCTCCAGTGCGCGTGTAATCAATTCAGGTAACTGATGTAAATCTCTGGCCCATTCAGCGATCTGCTGATCATCGACCTGGCCTGAAAGCTGGGCCAGTTCGAGTACCAGCAACTGTAGCGCCACCAGTTGCGTGGTGAAGGCCTTGGTTGAAGCGACGCTGATTTCCGGACCTGCACGAGTCATCAGCACAAGGTCCGCTTCGCGCACGATAGAGCTTTCGGGTACGTTGCATATCACCAGCACGGCGAGATATCCGGCCTTCCTGGCATGGCGCAGCGCGGCCAGTGTGTCAGCGGTTTCTCCGGACTGGGATATCGCGACAAATAACGTATTGCCAGGCACAACGGGATTGCGGTAGCGGTATTCGCTGGCCACTTCCACCATGCAGGGAATGCGGGCCAGCTCTTCCATTTGGTACCGGGCGACCAGGCCGGCGTGGTAACTGGTGCCACAGGCAACAATATGAACCTGCTCTGCCTGCTTCAGAATGTCATCCGCGCCAACCCCGAAAATATTGGCCAGTACATGGTCGGTCCCGATCCGCCCTTCCAGCGTTTCGGCCACCGCCGCGGACTGCTCAAAAATCTCCTTCTGCATGTAGTGCCGGAATTTTCCGCGCTGAACCGCGTCTGCTGTCATGTCCGCTTCTTTGATGGGGCGTTCGACCGAACCGTCCTGACGGTCCCGAATGTCATAACCGTGCGTATCCAAACGCACCACATCACCTTCTTCGAGGTACACAAACCGGTTGGTCACCGACAGCAGAGGATAAATATCCGATGCCAGGAAGTGCTCGTCAAAGCCAATGCCAAGCACCAGCGGACTGCCGGCGCGTGCGCCCACAACAACACCCGGTTCAGCAGCACTGACTACGGCAATCGCATAAGCCCCGCGTATGAGCTTAACCACTTCACGAACCGCGGCAAACAGGTCGTTTCCCGAATCCATCAGCTGGTGAACCAGGTGAACCATCACCTCGGTGTCGGTATCGGAACTGAATTCGTAGCCATCCGACTCGAGAGCCGTGCGCAGTTCATCGTGGTTCTCGATGATGCCGTTATGCACCAGCGCGACAGTGCCTCCAGACATATGCGGATGAGCGTTACGGGTATTGGGTACACCATGGGTGGCCCAGCGCGTATGAGCGATACCACAATGACCGTCAAGAGGAGTTTCCTTTAGCAACGCCTCCAGGTCTTTTACCTTACCCCGGGTCCTGAGGCGCACCAGCTCATCACCCTGCTGCATTGCGATACCGGCCGAGTCGTAACCCCGGTACTCCAACGCCTGGAGTCCGGAAACCAGAATGTCACTGACGCTGCGGCGTGCAGAGGCTGCTACGATTCCACACATGGCTCAGGTTTCCTCGTCTTTAATGGGCCGTTTCCAACCCGCTATCGTCGTTTGCCGCGAGCGGCTAAGGGTAAGAGAGTCCGCCGGCGCGTTATTGGTAACGGTTGATCCAGCGCCGATAGTAGCCCCCTGGCCGACCGTCACCGGAGCAACCAACTGCGTATTGGAACCGACAAAAACGTTATCCTCGATTATTGTCTGGTGTTTGTTGGCACCGTCATAATTGCAGGTGATGGTACCCGCGCCTATGTTTACGTTGGCACCAACCACGGAGTCGCCCAGGTAGCTCAGGTGGCCGGCCTTACTGCCAACGCCCAGCCGCGCATTCTTTGTCTCTACAAAATTTCCCACGCGGCACCCGGCTGAAAGCACGGTGCCAGGGCGCAGACGCGCAAAAGGGCCAATATCGCATTCACCGGTAGTGATCACCCCTTCAAGGACGCTGTGCGGGAGAACCGAGGTTCCCGCGGCCAGGTCGCAATCGGTCAACACGCAGCCAGGTCCGATCATTACACCGTCACCCAGGCGATTCTCGCCCGCAAGTACAACGTTAATGTCCAAACAAACATCAGAACCGGCACCCACCCTGCCACGAATGTCTATCCGGTCCGGATCGATGATATGCACCCCTTCATCCATCAGTTCGCCGGCCCTGAGTTGCCGGTAACGCTTTTCCAGTTCAGCCAGCTGACGCCGGTTATTCGCACCCTGCAAATCACGAACGTCAGGGGCGATGACGCCGTGCACCTCTCCGGTTTCTGCCCGCGCCATCGGGAATACGTCTGGCAGGTAGTATTCCTGCTTGGCGTTATCGCATTTCAGACGATCCAGCCAAGCCCGGAGCCTGGCAGCATCGGCCAGGATAATCCCCGTGTTCACTTCGCGGATTTTGTGCAGCTCGGCTGTCGCATCATGGTGCTCCACCACACCGATGATGTTACCGCCAGGGTCCCTCAGGATGCGGCCATAACCCGTAGGGTCATCGAGTTCCATCGTGAGCAGGGCCAGCGGAAGGTTCTCGTCCGTAGCCAGCTGCGACAACAAGGCCGCGGGTATCAGGGGGTGATCGCCCAGCAACACCAGCACTGCAGCCTGGTCAGGAATGTCCGGCATGGCCTGCATGACGGCGTGCCCGGTACCCCTGCGTTCGGCCTGCTGCACCCAGTTGACCGGGTATGTATTGCAAGCCTCCATGACCTGGTCGGCGCCATGGCCTACAACCACGTGTACCTGCTCCGGCTGCATCGATAGCGCCGTGTCCAGTAAATGCGCCAACATCGGCCGCCCACCGACGGTTTGCAGCATTTTGGGCAGGCTGGATTTCATTCGGGTACCCTCGCCGGCGGCAAGGATGACAATGTGTAGGCTTTGCTTCATCAGATCACGCGAAAATTCATGGTTTACAGCCAGACAGTATAGCCCCATCAACGTGAACGCTCTATTTATGGATGCTGCCGGAATAGACTATAGTTACGGACTGATTCATCAAATAGCACTATGGACAATGCAATGAACCCAGCCAGGGCAATCTATACAATCGCAATTCTCGTTTTGGCGGGGGTTTTCTGTCTGCCGGCTCACGCCCAGAAAAAAGACTTGCCGCTCACGCTGGACGGGCTGCAGTTACTACCGGAATCACAACTGGCCGCCGTTTATGCTGACCCGGAAGCGGATCTCACCGTTTATGACAGCCTGCTGCTGCTCGATGCACAAGTCGCGTTCAAAAAGAACTGGCAAAGGGACATCAACCAGAACAAGCCTTACCGCGTTTCCGCCGATGACATGCTTAAAATTCGTGGCGATGTAGCCGTGCTCTTCCATGAGATTTTCACCCAGGCACTGGAAACCGCCGGCTATAGACTGGTCAACGAACAATCACCCGGGGCACTGATCATCCGCCCCGCCATTCTTGATTTGAACGTCAACTCGCCTGCCACTCCCGGCCCCACAACAACCCGCAACATCACAGAGTCGGCCGGTGACATGACGCTCTACCTGGAGCTGCGGGATTCGATCACCGGCGATGTGCTGGCCAAGGCGATGGATTTCCAGTTTGACCGCAGCAACATCACGACTTTCATGATGGACAGTACCCGGAATGAAAAAGCCGCCCGGCGCATGCTGAGCGGCTGGGCTGAGGTGTTGGTCAATGGTCTGCAAGAGGCGGGGGTCAGCGCCACGGGTCGTCCATGATCGTCAGCTTACTGCTGCTGTACCTGCTAGTGCTGCCTTCTACCGGCTTTGGCGATGAACCGGATCAGTGGACCACCAATGAAGGTCAACTGGTTCTGCGGGGTGTTCCGCAGATCCCTCCCACCCTGGTTAACCGTCTGAACCAGTACCAGAATGTCCGCTCGGCGCTATTCATGGACTGGACCCGGGACGGCAAGGGCGTCTACATCCGCACTCGCTTCGATGACATCAGCCAGCTCCACCGGGTGCATGCCGCTGGTGGTGCCCGGCAGCAACTGACCTGGTTCCACGAGCCTGTAGGGCAGGTTTTACGCCGTCCTAAAAGCAATCAATTGGCCCTGACAATGGATGAAGGGGGCCGCGAACTGGACCAGATTTTCCTGTTCGACCCGGATACCGCCACCTCCACCCGGGTGACTGATGGCAGCTCGCGTAACCGCCATATCTGCTGGAGCAGGAATGGCCGGAAACTGGCATTCCAGTCGACCCGACGTAACGGCCGTAACAACGACCTGTGGATCATGGACCCCGACAATCCCGACAGCGCGAAACTGCTATTGGAAGCTCCCGACGGCTCCTGGTTCGCTCCAACCGATTTCAGTCGCAACGGGAAGCTCCTGCTGGTCCAGCAATTCCTGAACGTTACGGACTCACGGATTTTTGTACTCGACCTGGAAGATGGCAGCCTGCGGACGCTCGCGGGAGACTCCGGGTACCCCTCTGCCAATCGTGCATTGTCTTTCGACCACCTCGGGGAGGGGTTCTACTTCATCACCAACGAGCGTAACCGTGCCGCTGAACTGAGTTGGCAGCCACTCAAGCCTGAAGTTCCCCGCCAGTACATAACCGCGCAAATTCCGTGGGATGTGACTGACTTTGCGATCAGTAACAACGGTAAACGCGGTGCCATCGTCACCAACGAGGAGGGGCTGAGCCGCCTTTACCTTCTGGATACCCGGAGCGGTAAATTCACATTAGTGAAGAATATCCCGGTAGGCATCATCAGCCGCCTGAAATTCAACCGCGACAACCGTCGCCTGGCAATGAGCCTGAGCGCTGCGCAATCACCAAACGACGTATACGTCCTGGACCTCGGCCGCTCAGTCAGGGCCGTAAAAAGCATCACACGCTGGACGTACAGCGAGGTCGGCGGCCTGGACACTGACTCATTTACTGAGCCAGAACTGGTGCGCTACCCGACCTTCGACGTGGCGGGCAGCCGACAGCGAACCATCCCCGCTTTCGTCTACCGGCCACCCGGCAAGGGGCCGCACCCGGTCATCATCTACGTGCACGGCGGTCCTGAAGGTCAATACCGGCCCTCATTCAGCAACAAGTTTCAGATGTGGGTTGCCGAGCTGGGTGCGGCCGTCATCGCGCCCAATATCAGGGGCTCAACCGGTTATGACAGTGACTTTCTGTCATTGGACAACCGCGAGAAACGCGAGGATGCGGTGCGGGATATCGGCGCCCTGCTCGACTGGATTGAGAACCAATCCGACCTGGACGCAGACCGGGTCGCGATTTATGGATCAAGTTATGGAGGGTACGTGGTCCTGGCATCGGCCGTGCTCTACGGTGACCGGCTCAGGGCGGGTGTAGATGTGGTTGGCATCAGTGATTTCGTGACGTTTTTGGAAAATACCGAAGACTACCGCCGCGAACTGCGCCGCTACGAATACGGTGATGAGCGGGACCCTGAAATGCGGGCGATCCTGCAACAAATCAGCCCGCTGAACAATGTGGATCAGATTGATATGCCGCTACTGGTGGTTCAGGGACGAAATGACCCACGGGTTCCCGTTGGCCAGTCCGAGCAGATCGTGCAGGCTTTGAACAAACGCGGCAAGCCAGTTTGGTACATTGAAGCGCTGAATGAAGGGCACGGCTACAACAGGAAAGAAAATCGCTCGGTTTATGAGCAGGCGACGATTCTGTTTCTGCAGAAATTTCTGCTCGAGTAGCGCTCCGCCAGAAGTCTATTACTCTGCCAGAACCGTAGCGGCCTCTGTTCTCAGGTGGAGGTCACGTTGCGGGAACGGAATCTGGATGTCGTTTTCACGGAACCGTTTTTCAATTTCAATCAGCAGATTGTGCTTTGCCAATCCCCTTTGCTCCGGGTACTTGATCCAGCCAAGTAATTCAAAATCCAGAGAACTCTCGCCGAAAGCCCGCATCCGGGCCCTGGGCGCCGGGTGACCCAGTACCAGCTCATTGTCTTTCGCAACCTGCTCCAGGACATCGACAACCAGGGTCGGTAGTGTCCCGTAAGCGACACCAACGGGAATGCGTATCCGGTGCTCAAGGCTCGGCCCACCGCTCTCATTGGTGATTTTCGCATTGCCCATAACGGCATTGGGTATCGAAATTTCGACATCATCACGGGTCAGCAAGCGCGTCGAGCGCATCCCCAGCTCGGTCACCACGCCTCTTTCACCCGTGTCCAGCACGATGTAGTCACCCAGTTTGTAGGGCGCATCAGCAATGATCGAGACCCCGGAAATCAGGTTCGCCAGCGTATCCTTTGCTGCGAAACCAACGGCGATACCGATTACCCCCGCCGATGCCAGCCACGCCGTGCCATCAATATTCCACAGCGTCATGAAGAACCAGACCAGGATGCTTAGCAGGACAACCTTGATGCCCATCTCGAACAAGGGCCGGGTGCGCGGCTGGAAGACCATAAAACGCCGGGTATCCCGCGACATCGCCGCAATCGCCAGGGCCGTTGCCTTGAACCACGCCCTGCCCCAAAGGAATAACAACACGGTAAACAACAACCGAATCAGTACCCAGTCGACCGACTCTCCGAAATCGAAGGCCTTGATCGTAGCTGCCAGGGCCAATACCACTGCGGTCTGCACAATCGGCTCGGTCAAAAATTTGACCAAGTGATCATCCAGGTCCGAGCGGGTTCTCCGGGCTGCCTGCGACAAGACCGTTTCAAGTATCCACTGGATGCCCTTACCCAGGGCATAACCGGCGATGAGCATCATCAAAACGAGAATCAGGGGATAATCCTGCAGGAAATCCCAGGCCGGCATCATCCACTCCGGCAGGAACGGCTCAATCTGGATGTTCAGATCAAGCACATCCGTCAGTTCCAGGCCTTCCTCGGGAATCGATTCGGGAACTTCTGTGGCGTCTTCCTGGCTAACGGGTAGGATTTGCATCGGCTATGTCAGTTCTGGAAATCCAGACCCAGGTCTTCACGTGCAACGATGACACCATTGGTATCTGCGTAAAGATAATTTCCGGGCTGTAAGGTTACGCCTGCGAAGTTCACGCTGACTTCCAGCTGCCCTTCACCGCGTTTTTCTGTTTTTACCGGGTGGCTGTTGAGTGCTTTCACACCCAGGTCGATGGTTTCGAGAATTTCCACGTCGCGAACGCAGCCGTTGATCAACAGGCCCTGCCAGCCGTTCTCGGCGGCCGCAGCAGCCAGCAAATCCCCCAGCAAGGCATGTCGCAAAGACCCACCGCCATCTATCACCAGCACCCGCCCGCGACCATCAGATCGGACCGCGTCTCTAACCAGTGAGTTATCTTCAAAGCACTTGATGGTGACGATTTCACCGCAGAAACGGTGCTTTTTTCCAAAATCGGAAAACAGCGGTTCCAGCACGGAAATCCGGTCAATGAAGTCATCACATATATCGGGAACGGAATAAGACATAACCGACATTATACGGTGCGTAAAAAAGCGCGCGGTGATAATTTCTCAGCGCCCGCCCTCTTTCATTGCCAACTCTTCGTAACCCACGCATTGGTTCAGCCTTAAGGTAAAATCAGCGGATCTACTGAAACGCGGGAGCGGAAACATGTTCGGGGACAATGTAGTTTGGATTACCGGCGCTTCGTCAGGTATTGGCGAGGCACTCGCCCTGCAATTCGCCTCACAAGGCGCCAGGCTCGTTCTCTCGGCCCGCCGCGAAGATGAGCTGCAACGTGTGAAAGCGCTGTGCATTAATAATGGCGCTGCCGAGGACGGAGTAACGGTGCTGCCGCTGGACGTGACAGACCACGCAGCCATGCCCGCAGCCGTAGAATCGGTTGTTTCTACCTTCGGGCGCGTTGACATGCTGATCAACAACGCTGGGATCTCACAGCGCTCGCGGTGCGAAGACACCGACATGTCCGTTTATCGCACGATCATGGAAGTCGATGTCCTTGGCCCGATCGCGATGACCAAGGCTGTTCTCCCATTGATGCTGAAGCAAGGCAGCGGTCATCTTGTAGTCACTTCCTCGGTGGCCGGCAAAATCGGTGCGTCGCGACGCACCGGTTACTGTGCCGCCAAGCACGCAATGATGGGTTTCTTCGATGCATTGCGAGCAGAGAACGCCTACAGAGGTTTGCGGGTCACCACGATCACTCCCGGGTTTATCCGAACCGATGTCTCGGTCAACGCACTGAAGGGTGACGGCAGTGAGTTTGGTACAACCGACGACAACATCGCCAATGGCATGGATGTAACCCGCTGTGCCGAAGTCATCATGAAAGGCTTCCGCAAGGGGAACCCGGAAATAGCCGTGGGGGAAGGTATTGAAATGAAAGCGCTGTGGCTGAAACGATTCTTTCCCAAAACCGCATTCAAAATGGTCGCCAGGATAGGCTGAATCGGGTAGTTACTTCTGCGCCAGCATCCATTTGCGCAAACGATTTGAGTCGCCAAACGGCGTGAGCTTGCCAAACGAGTTCAACAGGACGATAGAAACAGACTCGCCCTCAATCGTTGCCTGCATCACCAGGCAGCGCCCCGCTTCGTTGATGTAGCCGGTTTTGCTGAGTTCGATATCCCAACTGGAATTCTTCAACAGGCGGTTGGTGTTGCCGTAGACCAACGGCCCGCGCCTGGAGTACGGATGCACCTCCAGCCGTTGCGTGGTGCTGGCCTGCCGGATCAAAGGGAACCCGTAAGCTGCATTGACCATTTTAGCCAGGTCGCTGGCGGTGGACTGGTTGTCCACGTTGAGTCCTGCAGGATCTGCAAAACGACTGTGATTCATCCCCAGCTTCCCGGCTTTCCTGTTCATCTCCGACACGAAGGCCTTCAAACCACCCGGATAGGTTCGGCCCAGGGCTGACGCCGCCCGGTTTTCAGAAGACATGATTGCCAGCAGAATCATTTCGCGCCGGCTAAGGGAAGCCCCATACTCCAGGCGTGATCCCGTCAGCTGAACCAGGTCGCGGTCGTCTTTGGTGACGGTGATTTTTTCATCCAGGTCGACATCGGAATCGAGGATCACCATGGCGGTCATCAGTTTTGTGATCGATGCGATCGGTCGGACGGCATCAGCGTCTTTGCCATAAATAACATTACCAGCGTCATCAACTACCAGTGCCGAAGCCGACCGCACTTTCGGGTCGCCCTTCAGATTGGTAAAGGCAGATGCCAGTGCTTCCGGCGGACGGACGAATCCCGTCGCCATCAAAACGACCAGTGATAATGCAGCTAGAAAGCGGACCATTCCCTTCATCCTATTGATCGAGAAATTCCAGTGCCCTCATCAAAACATGGAAGAACCGTCGATATCCTCTTCGGTAGTCTTGACGCGGCAGGGGATGAAGTCACCGGTGATCATCTGGTCATAGGTGAGTCCCGGCCCTACCATCGGGTAGACGCCGGCATCCGGGTCGATGATAACTTCAAGGAAGGCGGGGCCCGGAAAGGCCAGCCATTCTTTCACGGTCTTCTCCAGGTCTTTCTTGTCACTGAGGCGCGTGGCGTATTCGAAACCATCGGCTTCAGCCGTTTTAACGAAATCCTTGCTGCGCAGCGACTTGTCACTGGCGGACAAACGGCCGCCGTAAAACAGTTTTTGCCACTGCCTGACCATACCGTCGCCGTAGTTGTTCAACACCAGTACTTTGACCGGTAATCCATAAGTGGTGGCTGTTTCCAGCTCACCCAGGTTCATCCGGATACTGGCATCCCCATCCACATCGATCACCAGGTGATCGCGGGCGGCAAACTGGGCGCCGATTGCTGCCGGCAGACCAAAACCCATGGTCCCCATGCTGCCGGAAGTGAGCCACAAACGGGCATGCTTATAGTCAAAATACTGGGCAGCCCACATCTGGTGCTGGCCGACACCGGTGGTGATGATCGCATCACCCCCGGTTATGTCATTGATCGCCTCGATCACGGCATAGGGCTGGATCAGATCGCTGTCTCGGTCATAGTTCAGGGCATAGGTTTTCTTGAGATCAATGACTTCCTCGTGCCAGACGCTGAAATCCGGTGAAATGCGGTGCCTTGTGCCATATTCGTAAACCGCCTGCAGGTCCTGCTTGAGAACCCCGACGTGGAACCAGTCAACGGCCTTGACCTTGCCGATTTCAGAAGGGTCGATATCAAATTGCGCAATATGGCGAGCGTTTGGAGCGAATTTATCGGGAACACCAGCCACCCGGTCATCGAAACGGGCGCCCACGGCAATCAGGAAGTCACAATCATCCACTGCATAGTTGGCGCTGGCCAGGCCATGCATACCCAGCATGTGCAATGACAGGGGCTGCGTGGTGTCTACCGCGCCGATACCCATCAGGGTGGTGGTTACCGGGATACCGAACTGTTCGGCGAATTGGCGCAGTTCCCTGGTCGCATTACCGTTGATCACGCCACCGCCAGCGTAGATCAAGGGGCGTTCTGATGCCTGCAACATGCCGAAGAATGAAGCCAGCTTGGTATCGTCCAGGTGATTGTCGCGGGCCGCGTGCAATCTTTGACGGTAACCGGGTACGGGCAGCAAGCCCTCGCCTTTGAACACCCCGGACCAGTTTTGAACGTCTTTGGGCAGGTCGACGACCACCGGGCCAGGCCGGCCGGTCCGTGCGATTTCAAACGCCGTACGCACGGTAGATTCAAGTTTTTCGGGGTCTGTGACCAGGAACGTGTGTTTCGCTACCGGACCAAGGCAGCTAATGACCGGCGCTTCCTGGAAAGCATCCGTACCGATGGCATGGGTGGGGACCTGACCGCAAATCACTACGATGGGCGTGGAATCAGCCATGCAGTCCCGTACCGGTGTAACCGTATTGGTTGCACCCGGACCCGATGTCACCATCACCACACCAACCTCACCGCTGGCGCGTGCAAAGCCGGCAGCCATGAATCCTGCACCCTGTTCATTGGCGGGCACAATCAGCGGCATGGGCTCGGTGCCGTCTTCAGTGGCATGCTCTGCGTTGTAGCGGAAAACGGCATCATAGGTCGGAAGAATAGCGCCTCCGCTGTAGCCAAAAATCACATCCACGCCCTGGTCCGCCAGGATTTGTACAATCATCTCCGAACCTGACATTCTTCGGCCGCTCAGAGGATGGCTTACTTCGGTCAATTTGCTTGCTGCTTGTGTCATGATAATGCGAAGTGTCTGACAACTGATCACGCATTGCAATAGGTGTCGTTCTGGGCCAACATTGCAATCACTATGCGACACATCATCTCAATACTGTTACAGAACGAAGCCGGTGCCCTTTCACGGGCTGCCTCGCTGTTTTCATCCCGTGGTTACAACATCGAATCACTCGCCGTGGCACCTACTGAAGACAGCAATATTTCACGCCTGACGCTGGTGACCAGGGGATCTGACGACGCCATTCAGCAGATCAACCAGCAACTCCTGAAACTGGTCGATGTAGTGAAGATTGCAGACATGACGCTGGATGATCATATCGAGCGCGAATTGCTGCTGATCAAGGTGAAAGTTTCACTGGATGCGGAAGGCAACCTGCCGGAGATCATCGAATCTTCCGGCGCACGGGTACTGGATGACAGCCCGGAGACCTACACACTTGAACTGACCGCCGCCAACGAGCAGTTGGATGATTTCATCGCACGGGTGGGGGATTGTTCAGAAATCCTTGCTGTGGTGAGAAGCGGTGCCATGGCCATCGCGCGGGGCCACAACGTGCTGGGCGCCAGGTAGCGTTCAGCCGCGAGCCAGGCCGGCTTGCCCAAGGGGCTGCGGTTTGGGCTAGAATGCGGCATGAAAAAATTAATGATGCTGGTGGCCGTCGCCCTGCTACCGTTCAGCGCTGTTATGGCACAGCCGGAATCCCCCTCGGAACATGCTCAAAAAACATTCGAAATTTTTCGCACAATCGTAGAAGTAGACACTTCCAAGACCAGGGGTAACACTCCGAAAGTCGCACAATACCTGGCAAACCAGCTGATCGAGGCCGGCTTCCCGAAGTCGGACATCGAAGTTGTGCGCCTCGGTGACCTGGCAGCCCTGGTGGTGCGATACCGCGGGGACGGATCTTCCGGTAAAAAACCCATCCTGTTCCTGGCACATATGGACGTGGTCGAAGCCAATGATGAGGACTGGGAGCGCCCCCCTTTCGAACTGACAGTGGATGAAACGAATTTCTACGGCCGAGGCACGATCGACAATAAGTTTGGTGTTGCGCAGCTGACCTCTACTTTTATCCGACTGAAGAAAGAAGGGTTCGTGCCCACACGCGACCTGTTCCTGGCATTTTCAGGTGATGAAGAAAGCAGCATGACGACCACGCGGCTACTGGCTTACGAGCGGCCTGACCTGGCGGAGGCGGAGTACGCCCTCAATTCCGATGCCGGCGGGGGCGACCTCGACCGCAACGGTAATGCCATCACCTACAACATCCAGGCTGCTGAGAAAACCTATGCCACCTGGGATATCACG
>RCNC010001513.1_pt1 | contig 15641 bp, 8 predicted proteins | sample 2041301 | NCBI WGS metagenome assembly RCNC01 (sample SAMN09708231, study PRJNA481090) | Marine sediment metagenome, whole genome shotgun sequencing project. | biome: marine sediment; feature: ocean; material: sediment; isolation source: Sewage treatment plant 13A marine sediment (STP13A) ... | reverse complement strand
CTATCAATTTCAGAGTATTGAGAAAGAGCATTTAAGATATTATTCGTAAATTTAATTTCTTCCCATACTTAGCAACCATTAATTCTCACAAATGCCCAGGGAAGATTAGGAGAGTAGAAATTTCATCATAATGAAGAGATACCTCATTATATTTATATTGGGATTACTATCCTTCGCTGCTCTCCTGGGACAGTCGGCCACGATCACTTCACCTTCTCCTCTCAACGAGGCGGAACTTGATTTCCAATCCATCACCATCGTCCTGACAGATGAAACTTTTGCCGACGGTTCCTTGAACAGGGGCAACTTCAGGCTTATCAATGAACCGGATGGACTAACAGTAAATGCAGTTGTCCTTCTGAGTTCCACACAGGCAGTGATAGATCTTGCCTTTAATGGAACTGATTTTGATACGGATATTACAAATTTCTCCCTCACCATTGATGATTCTGAATTGACCCAGACATCTTCGGGTGTCCTCTCTTCGAATAACTTAACCATAGATGCATATGATGAAGGAGTGACAATCAGTCCTGATGCACCACTTGAAGAACGAACGCTGGATTTGCGTTACCTCAATATCACCCTTACCGATGAGGAATTTACAACCACAGGTACTGTTGCGAATAACAATTTTGATCTGAATCATGAACCCGGGGGACTCGTCATCGAATCTGTCACTATTACTGATGCCACCCATGCTGTAATGCAACTGGCATTTCCCCCTGGGAACGATTTTGACTCGCACATAACCAATTTCAATATTGACGTATCCGGTGCCATACTTAACAGCACCGGATCAGGTGATGAGCTGAGATCAAATAACCTTACCATTGCTGCCAACGATGAGACACCACAGGCTTTGCTTACAGTCGACTCCACGGCGCTTGAGGAGCGATGGCTGGATGTAAGGACGCTTACCATCAACCTGGTGGATGAGTTTTTTGATAATTTTACTCGCCTCGACGATCGCGATTTTGATCTTCGTGATGAACCCCCGGGACTTAGAATAGAGGATGTCAACCCAATCTCTGAAACAAGTGTTGAAATTTTACTCCGGTTTGACCAGAGAGATTTTGATATTGACTATCCTAACCTTAGGGTCAGGATAGAAGAAGATGTGCTGGTGCAGTCTGGCTCCAGGCTGGAAACCAATCGGATAACTGCCATTGCAAACATCGAGGCTGCCACCCTCGAGCCAGACCAGCCATTGAGGGAGGATATCCTTGACGGGCGTATATTAACCGTCAGACTGGTCAATGAGGAATTTGATGACCCGCCTGCCCTGCGTCGCAGGAATTTTGCTTTAATTAACGCACCCGGTGGACTATCCATCAGCAGTGTTACATCAAGAACAACTACTTCGGTACAACTGATCCTTCGGTTTGACGACAGGGATTTTGATTCTGATATCGATGATTTCGCCGTACGTATCAACAGGGATCAATTGCGGTATACCTCAGAAGAAGATCTTATTACCGGTCCCATTACCATCCAGGCCATAGGCGACGGACCCGTTGGCAGCCTTAGCGCTGATTCGGTGTTAACGGAGCTGCGGCTGGATGCCAGGGAGCTGACCATTGATCTTATACAGGAGGAATTTGAAGGGGCTGCCGCACTCAATGAATCCCATTTTAGTTTTGAGAATGGCCCCACGGGACTAACCATAGAATCAGTTACCAGGATTTCCACGGTATCGGCAAGGGTCCTGCTACAGTTTGATGATACTGACTTTGATGACAATATCCCAGATTTTCATGTGTTGATTGACCATACTGTCCTTGTCACTTCAACCCAGGACCTGGCTACCAACGCACTCAATATACTTGCCAGCCTGGAACCGGAGATAAGCAGCGTCGAGATCCCGAATGATACCATGAACATTGGCGATGAGGTGGCAGTGATCATAAGGGTGGATAGTGACCGGGGTAATCCATATACATTGTACGGAGGGGAGATTGGGGGCTATCCCCTGGTGAGCCTGGTCAGGATGAATGAAACTACATATACATCAGGTTTTACCATCACAGAAGGGGGGAATGATTATGCAGCGCATGTAAACATTCCCGTAAGCGGTTTGCAATTAAGCAACGGTTCGCTAACCGGAGGAGCTTATGATCAACCCATCATCCAGGATAATGACCTGCTGGATGCCAACAGGCCTGTTATCCATGGTATAACGGCCCAGTCATCTGGTGCGATGAGCATAGGATCTGACATCTTGTTAAGAATTAATGCTGACCAGGCAGGATATATATTCACACCATCATCTCACGTAAATAATGTACCATTATCCGCTTCAAACATCCAGGTCATATCCCTGGGGGCGGGGGATTATGATCTGATCTATACGGTGGGAGAGGGGGATGATGATGTGAGTGAGGGTGAGCTGGAACTGGAACTTATTGCCGGAGATATTGCCGGCAATTCCAGTTCTCCTTATACCTCCTTGATTACCAATGATCTGAGCATTGACGCCTCCTCGCCGGTGATAACCCGTGCATATATAAGTTCAACAGATACAATTATACAGGTCGGAGAGACTTTGGATATAATGGTGGAAGCTGATCTGTCCGGATACAGGGTCAGCGAAAATACCAGGATAAACGATGTTCCTGTTGGTCCAAACCTGGTTTTCAATGATCTTGGAAATGGACTATACAGTTTTTCTTATACAGTAAGTGAAACTGACGGTACTGTCTCCAGGGGGAATCTGGCAGTCAATATTGTCCTGCAGGATGAAGCACCTTTTGAGAATACCAATCCGGCATTTACAACCCTTGATCCCAATAATATAACCATTCTGACCGAAAGGCCATCCGCGAGCGTAAGTGGATCAGCGGAGATCTGTATAGGGGGATCTGCAACAGTTACCATTACCCTCGGGGGTATGGCACCATGGGAGTTTGATATTTTTGATGGCACCTCCACCTTTACCGTCAGCAATATAGCTGATCCGGTATACCAATTCATGGCTCAACCGGAGATCACTATCAACTATACAGTTCCCCGTATAATTGATGGTACGGGCAGAAGTACTGAAGGATTCGGGAATGCCCTGATCATTGTTCACCCCCTTCCCGATGTTGAGATACTAAACCTGCTGGAGATTTATGATATTGAGGAAAGTCCCGTAATACTTGATTACTCCCCGGCTGGTGGCAACTTTACCGGAGCTGGCATAACCAATCCTCCGTGGACATTCATACCCTCATTGGCAGGTACACAGGATTCACCACATGAAATTATCTACAGCTATACTGATGCTAATACCTGTAGCAGCTCAGATACCGTCATTGTGCAAGTGGTAGAAGCCGGCGGTTATATAAGCTTTGAAAGATCGGTCGCATGTTTTAATGATTCGGAATTTCTCATCACCGGACATAATGACGGAAATACCATCGGGACAATTTCGGTGCAACCAACACCACCGGAGGGAGCCTTCTCAGATCTCGGCAACAACAGGGCAGTCATCAGGCCTGCATTGTATGATTTGAGTGAAAATCTTGATGTACAGGTCAGCTATACCTTCAGAGATACACTTGATGATGAATATACCCTGCTGAGAATACTGACCATAGAAAAACTGGAGGATGTCCGGATAGATGCCATACCAGATATCTACTTCTGCCAGAACGATGCACCTATTAATCTTACAGGGATCCCTGAAACAGGTGTCTTTTCAGGTCCGGGTATTGTCTGGAATGCGCTTCTGGGCTACCAGTTTGATCCATCCTTTGCGGGACTGGATACAAATATAATACAGTATATATATACATCAGGAAACCACTGCAGCGTCGGCGATTCTGCCCTGCTGATCGTATATGATACACCCAATGCAGAATTCTCTACCATTGAGAGTTGTATACCTGGTGATGGGGGACTGGTACAATTTGTGAACAGATCAGATACGGGTCTAAGTGAGGATGAATTGTGGAGCTGGGAATTCGGTGATATTTTCAGCGGAGAAGATAATTACAGTAATTTAAAAAGTCCTTCTCACTTTTATGATAAGCCGGGTACATGGACCATCAGGCTGGATGTAGATTCAGACAATGGTTGTAGTGATTTCATGCAGAAAACCATGGCCATACACCTAAAACCGACAGCTGATTTTTCTTGGAACAGCAATTGCCTGACTGATGATCCCACAGTTTTTGAGGGTCAGGAAACGGTGGATTATCCGGATATTATATCTACCCAGATGTGGACAATTTATAGAGGGAATACAGAGATCTTCAGGTCAGATACGAATCAGCCCTCATATCATTTCCAGTCCCAGGGATCCTTCAGGATTGCTTACAGCATAGTAACCAACAACGGATGTACTGATACAACGGAAAAGATACTTACCCTCAGTCACACGTATATATTATCCGAAGCTCCGTATTTTGAAGATTTTGAGATTGCCCAGGTACATGGATGGTCTTCGATGGCTTCAGATCCATCGCATAACAGCTGGACGTACGGAGAGGTGAATCCGGACGGATTTCCGGAAACGGCGTCTTCAGGGAGCCGGGCCTGGTACACAGACCTGCCAACACCCAGGGAAGTTGAAAAATCCTGGGTTCAGTCCCCCTGTTTCAACTTCATAGGCTTCCAACGACCAATGGTATCTCTTGATATCAAACGTTCCCTGTCACGTAACCAGGATGGTGCTGCCTTGCAATATACAACGGATAACGGCAAAAACTGGCTCGACGCTGGAGCTGTGGATGATGGTGGATTGAACTGGTATAATTCAGATAATATATTGAATGGTGACGGAGGTCAGCATACTGGCTGGACGGCTGAATCTGAATCTTCTGAAGATGAGCAATGGTATAATGCAGCTCATGGACTTGACCAGCTGACCTGGCATAAAAAAGTACAGTTCAGGATAGTTTTCAATACAATGGGTGGCGATGCATCAGCCAATGGATTCGCCTTTGATAATTTCACCATTAAGCAGCGGTCCCGTCTATCAGTGTTGGAATACTTTACCAATGCCAATACTCCGGTATGTTATGGAACGGACTCACTGGTACGTGGACTGATGAAAGAGGTTCCTGCAGATGTTGTTGATATACAATATCATGCACAGGGGAGCATCCCTGATAAAATGTATTTTGACAACCCGGTTATCGCCAACAACCGGGGTACCGTCTATGGCGTTTCAGGCCCGCCCATGGCCGTACTGGATGGTGGGCATGAGGAATGGCCTGGATATCCTCAAACCTATGATTTCAATGCAAGGCCTCCCAGGGCAGCGGATATTAAACTGAGATCGCTGTCAGAGCCAGATTTTAAATTAACTATTACAGCTGATTATACTCCCTACCTTGAATTATCGGCAGATCTTGAAGCTTTACAAAGCCTGGCACAGGCAGAAAGGATACTGTATGTTATTGTTATGGAAAAACGAATTGCAGATCCTGAGTATACAGGAACCAATGGCAGTACCAGTTTCTACAACGTAGCACGAGAAATGGTTCCCGATGCCGCTGGAACCGTGTTTAATCAATCCTGGACAAAAGGCCAGGTCGAGAGCATACACCTGACCTGTGAAGAAACATTCTTTCCAATGGTCAAGGATAGCCTCACCCTTGTGGTTTACCTCCAGGACGAGGTCACCGGTGAGATCCTCCAGGCAGCAACCATCCCTGAATACAGTTCGGTTTCTACACATGACCTGCTAGAACCGACATCTCGGGTATTGGTTTATCCAAATCCGGCAGGGGAGCTGGTGAATTTATATTTTGAGGATATTCCCGGGGAAGAGATGCAGTTCAACCTATATGACCTATCCGGTAAAATAGTGCGTACTGATGTCATTGATCCCTGGCAGCAACTCTATACAAGGAGCCTTGGTGGACTTGAACGGGGACTCTACATCGTGGAGGTCAGGAGCAGGAAAAACAAACGTGTTATTCACCGGGACAAGTTGCTCCACTACTAACAGTATTACATTCTAAATTACTTCTAAATAAGTGTTTTTCAGGATATAACGCTTGCATCATATCGAAATATTCATATATTTAAAGATATTTAAATCTTAAAATCTTTTATTATGAAAACTGCGAACAAAACACTTCTCATTCTTTTAATCCTTGCCCTTACTTTTTCTGCGCAGGCCCAATACATGGGTGCCAGAGTGGAATATGTAAAAGTCAAGCCAGGTCAGTGGAGCAACTACCGGGAACTCGAAAAAATGGCCCTGAAAGTACACCAGGCCAGGGTAGAAAAAGGAATCATCGTCCAGTGGCACATGTACAGGAAAATGTATTCTGGAGCCGATGATCCTTACGATTTCATGCTGGTTCACTTCTATGATGATTATATGAAAACCAACAGTTCTTTCCCCATGAAAATAGTTGAAGAGCTTTTTAGCGAGGATGAAAGAGCCGATATGATGAAAAAGGTCGGCGAAACAAGGACCATTGGGAAAATTGAATATTATGACCAGGTGGCGGCATCGGAAACATTGAAACCTGCGAAGTATGTCCGCTTTAACCAGTACAAAGTCAAACAAGGGGACGCTGGCCCCTTCATTCAGTCACGCAGGGAGATAACCCAACCGCTGTTCAGTGAGTTCGTCAATCGCGGACACATGGCTGGATGGAGTCTCTGGCGTAAACTGACCTATGACAATGAATTCCAGTTTGTTTCCGCGGATGCCTTCGAGGAATTTGGCCAGTGGAAGCAGGATATGCCATACCAGGAAATATGGAAAGAGGTACTTCCTGACAAACCACAGAGTGAAGTACAGCCAGAATATGGCAATTTAAGGACGCAAGTGCGAACTGAGTATTGGGAACTGGTAGAGTTCACTACTCCACCTAGCGGAGAGTAAAGTACTTGAGAAATAACATAATTTACCGGGCCCGTTCTTTTGAGCGGGCTTTTTTTTTGGTTCAAATCCCTGAGAACCTGAGCAAGGTAGCACTTCTTTTAATTATTTCTGATCACTTTTGGTTTAGGTCCCCACAGCTTGCAGCGAAATCTGTATCTTTAAAGTATGAGCGGGAATGAGTTTTTCATCAAAGATCAGTAATCAATGAATAAAAGTATTTTATCTATTTTAATTGCTGCCATATGGTTAATAATAGCAGGCACAGATTGTTATGGTCAGTATGAAAAAGTAAAAACTTATGAGATTGAGGAGGAAATTCTGGAACACAACCAGTTGCCGTTGGACCCATACCCGCCATTCGGACTTCTTACAGGTTACATTACTTATCCATTTCAGTTTTATGGAAGCAAATATTTTCAGATTGATAAGAAGAAAATAAGGATCCTTGTTGCTGAGAATGAATACCTCAAAATTGGCATGGCCCCGGACTACGGTGGGAGGTTATGGTTTATTTATGATAAGATCAGGAAAAAGGAAGTCATCCATAGAAACTTTAAGGAGGCGAAATTTTATAATTCAGGGATGGGCTATCAATATCTCGGTGGTGGTATGGAATTGAATATCCCCAACGCCCATTCACAAACAAATGCTCGAAAGAGAGAATGTATCATTAGAGAGCATGAGGATGGTTCAGCTTCATTGGTCATGAGCAATACGGAAAAAATCGGCAGGCTTCACTGGAGTGTCACATTTACCCTGTCCCCGGGCGAAGCCAGGATAAAGCAGGATGTACGTGTATCCAATGAAACCCATTTCGAGGAAAGGTATTTGTATTGGGCTAACTGCGGCATCCCGGTAAATGAAAATACTGAATTTATATATCCTGAAAATAGTGGTGCGCTACATGGGGAATACGAAAATGAAATTTCATGGCCCATCTATGCCAATAAAGATATTTCCATTCTCAGAAACGTAGATGAGGCAGTAGGCTTTTACATGCTGAACGCCAGGGAAGGATACATGGGATATTACAACCATGATGAAAACTTCGGACTTGTACATTATGCTGATGTAAATGATCTGCCTGGTAAAAAATACTGGAGTTGGGGATGGCATGTTACGGCTCTTCAAAATAGATTTACACATGCTGAAGATGTGAATTATGGAGAAATTCAGAGCGGCAGGATTGTGATACAGGAGAAGTTCGATAAAATAGCACCAATGAGTGCCATTGATTTTACACATTACTGGTATCCGGTCGGGGCTATTGGGTCTTTTAATGGTGCCTCAGAAAATGCGGCCATAAATTTCACCATCGATGAGCCTTCCTCCGAAATGGCAGTGGCCAATATCAAAATACAGGTAAATCAAAAATATGATAGTCCCATTCTATTGTTAAAACAACAGGGCAAAATCATTAAAGAAATAAAACTCTCCTCCCTATCGCCCGAATCTTCTGTGGAGATATCAGAAGAGTTTGGATCAGAGGACCTGGTAAAAAAGGATGTCTCTCTTTTACTGTTAAATAAAAATGGTGAATTGATTTCAAACGTTTTGTCGATAAAAGAGAAACCGGACAGGTATGATAGTTATTTTAACCCTCACAAGAACTCCGAAGCAGATAGAAAGGAATTTTCTGCCGAAGGAATATATGCAAAAGCAGAGGTACTTTTAAATGATTGGTTTTATCACCTTCCTGAAATAAAGGAAATTTTACATGAAGTCCTCATCGTTGACCCTGGTTTTTCAAGGGCACATACTGAATTGGGATTGATGGATCTCAGGGGTGGAAAATTGAACCAGGCGCTGGAGCATTTCAATATGTCCTTAAAAAGAATCCCTGATGATGGCCGTACGCTGTATTATAAAGGGCTTACGCTTATGTATATGGGGGATATTTCTGAAGCAAGGTATTTCCTTCGCCATTCAGGGAGATTTGGCTATGAGTATCCTGAAAGAATTGCAGAAGCAGAAATGGCCATAGCAGTCAATGATCTTGAACAGGCTGAGTTTCATCTTGGCAAGGCGATATCCCTGAATGGGAATATACTCAAGGGACATATTTTCAAAGCGCTTATAGAAACCCGGCTTGGAAATGGTAAGGAGGCTGAAAAGTCGCTTGCCCTGGCAGCATTCCTTGATCCCGAAAATCCATTTGTGTTCTGCGCGGAATATTTGATAAAAAATTCAGAAAAATCTCCGGCACAGGTCATTGCCGGTAGATATGAGAATTTTCCTGAAGAGATACTCGAAGTAGTGGTTATACTTTATGGAGCCGGATTTATTGAAGAAGCATTTCAAACCATGAAATTAATCAGGGAAACCAATAGCATGGTGGAATTGTACCGGGTGGAATTGGAAAGATTGACTGGTAAAACAATCTCCTCAATTAAGGGAAAATCGCTTGCCGCTGAATTTGCATGGAGGCTTGAAGAGTACTTTATTCTGACCCGGAGAATAAAGGAAAATCAAAATGATGCTGAACCATATTACCACCTGGGGAATTTCTTGTATGCCCATGACTTTGAAAGGGAAGGAATGGCCAATTGGGAAAAAGCATATGAGCTGGGCTATAAGGACAAGGTTATGCTGGTCTCCTTGTATCGTGCAAACAATAAACTTCGCAATACCAAGCAAGCATTCGCATACCTGTCAGAGGCTTATCAGTCAAATCAGAACGACCCCTATGTTTTTGAATATTATGTAGGTGAAGTGAATAAGCGTGAAGGGCTTGAAAAGGCATTAGCACTAATGGAAGAGAGGTACGATGATTTTGAAAATGTGTATTCCCTCAAAGCAAGATTAATGAATGTTTATATGAATAACGGCCTTTATGTGAAATTGGAAGAACTGTTGAAGAGATCAGAATTGCACGATACACATCGTTTATCTTTTGGTGAATTCTGGAAGAACTTAATGATGGCCAGGGGGTATAATAATTTAAAAGAAAAGAACTACGAGGAAGCATTGGAATATTTTACAAATTCCATAGACATACCCGAGAATATCGCTCAGCATTATGAACCTATGTTTATTGACAGGGCCAGAAGAATGTTTTATATGGGATACTGCAACAGTAAACTGGGAAACCAGGAAAAAGCGGAGGAAATATGGAATGAAGCCCTGGCATTGAAGAGAGATAGTAAGTACCAGGCCGGTTATAAATTCAGGGATTTAAAAACAATGTATTATCAGGCCTTTTGTTTAAAGGGTTTGGGCAGGTTTTCTGAAGCAGATAGATACATCATGTTGCTTGGTGATTATGCAAGTTCAACCGACCTTGAGAACAATCCCAATGCTCAGGAAATGTTGCTTGCCCTATCTATTTTAGGCCTCATGGATATGGATGATTTTGAAAAATGGGATTCTGAATTGGGATTAATAAAACTAAATGCAAACTTTAATGCCCCGGAGGAATAGAAAATCAACCTAATAAATAACTTAATAATAAGAACAAAATGTATGCAGGATTAATGGATGATGTTCGCACATGTGTTGACCTGGGTGTGCCAGAAAGAGTACCTGTTTTTGCCTTGAGCGAAGAATTTGATGTAAAGTGGTACGGAAAGTATTCTTATGAGGAAACCTGCCAGGATGCTGATAAGATTGCCGAAACCCTGATTGCCGCGACCGAAAGGTTTGATTATGATTGGGCCTGGGTTCAAATAGATGATTGTTTTGAATTTGAACCATTAGGCGTTGGAACAAAAGGAGAAGGTAATATTCTGAGAGCTACGAAAGAATACCTCCCCGTTATGCAGGAAACATTGAAAAATCTTACCATACCTGATCCGGAAAAAGACGGCAGGATGCCTGCAAAACTGCAAGCTATTACAAAGATCAGGGAGCATTTTGGAGATGATGTTTGTGTTACAGGAGGCCTGGCCGCTCCTTTTTCTTCTGTTGGATTGTTATATGGACTGACCGAATCCATGATGCTGATGTATACGGATCCGGTTCTGTTCAGAGATACAATGGATTTTTTTGTTGAATTGCAGAAAACCTGGGGCAGGGCCCAGTTCAAAGCCGGAGCTCATGCAGTCTGGCTTGGTGATTGCAGTGCCATGAGCAATTTAATCTCCGCCGACCAGTTTAAAGAATTTGCTTTTGAACCATGTAAAAAAGTAGTTGATGATTTTAACCACGCAGGAGGATTAACTTTCCTGCACAACTCTGAGGAATCTGTTTCACATATCGAGATTGCCACAGAATTTGGCGTCTCTGCGATAAATGTCGGACCGGGAATTGATATTGGCAAAGCCAAAGAGACAGTAAAAGGCAAGACCTGCCTGATGGGTAACCTGGAGCCCATCGAAATATTGATGAACAGTCCTGCGGAGATTGTCGGTAAGGAAGCTGAAAGAATAATGAATACTGCCAAAGTCGGCGGAGAGTACATATTCAACACCGGTGAAATGAATCCCAGGGAAGTGCCTGAAGCCAATATGGAGGCCATGATGAAAACAGCCAGGGAAAATGCTGTCTAGTCACCTCCACCAATAAAAATAAAAAAAATAGTAGCATGAATTTAAGCGTATTTGATTTAGGGATAGTAGTGTTTTATATCGCATTGGTTTTCCTCTCAGGGATCCTGATGAAAAAATATGTGTCTGGCATTGGTGATTATCTGGTTGCTGACCGAACGATGGGTTTTAACCTGGGACTCGTCTCAATGATGTGTACCGAGATCGGGATGATCACTTATGTCTATTATGCGGAGATGGGTTATAAAGCTGGTTTTTCCAGTTTAGTTGTGGCTATTCCTCCCATGCTTGCTTATTTTTTCCTCGGGAAAACAGGATTTATCATCAAGCCACTCCTGGAAATGAAAATCATGACCATCCCAGAATTCTTTTCCAAAAGATTCAATAAGGGGGTCCGGCTTTATGTCGGCGTTTTAATGGCCATTGGCGGCATCCTGAATTTCGGAGTTTTCCCAGGAGTAGAAGCCAAATTTATCAATACGGTAAGCGGTATCCCCGAAGAATACGTACTGATTACCATGGTGGTATTGTTGACCCTGGTATTGATCTATACCCTGCTAGGGGGCATGGTTTCTGTCATTTTAACCAACTACATACAATATATCCTCTTAAGTTTTGGAATGGTTTTCATTACTGTTTACGGTATTTATGTGGTTGGCTGGGACAATATCGTAAATACGGTCAGTACCAGTTATGGTGAAAAGGGGATAAATCCATTCTTCCCTTCCCTGTTCAAGGGAGAATTTGGACTTGGATTTTTTATATGGCAATTGTTGATGTGGACGGCCATACTGGTGGCCTGGCAGGCTGTAGCCTTGCGGCTCTTCTCATCAAAGGATTCAAAAACAGGCATGAAGATATATAAGTGGTCCGGACTTATGTTTTTATTCCGGGGGGTTCTTCCGGTATTCTGGGGGATCATGGCGCTTGCCTATCTGAAGGAACCTGTGGATGGATTGGATGCCCTGCCTATATTCATTAAAACGATTGTGCCCAGCGGTATTTTGGGACTTATCATCTCGGGTTTACTGGCCGCATCCATGTCTACCTATGCCAGTTATCTGCTTTCATGGAGCTCAGTCGTATCGCAGGACATTGTCGGGGTCATCTTCAAATCTATAACAAAAAGAGACATAAGTTCAGAAAGGCAACTATTGATAAGCCGCATCACTGTAGCCGTGGTCATGATCTTTATTATCTGGTGGTCGCTGTTCCATAAACTGGAAGGGTATCTCTACTTTTACCTTCAGATGACAGGCATGCTGTTTCTGCCGGGGGCATTGGTGAGTATCGGCTTAGGCGTATACTGGAAAAAAGCCCGGAGCTTAGGAGCTTACCTGGCATTCACTTTTGGCGCCATCCCGCCCTTACTTTATTTGTTATTATCCGAAGAAGTAAAAAATGAATGGGCTTCCGTATTTGGATGGGGAGGTTTCTTACTGGCATTAGTAGGCATGCTGGCAGGGTCATTTATTCAAAATATGTTAAGTAATTCAAATCAAAAAGTAAAAGTATGAATGTGTGGATTGTAATCTGGGGGATAATAATCCTGTTTTCACTCGTGGGATTTACCATTATGTCGACCAAAATCCTTTATAAGGGAATCGGTGAATTAAAAGAAATGTTTCAAATGTTAAAAAAAAGAAATGAATAAGATTGGGCCGGTAATAAACGGTGAGGAACGAACCAGCACAGGCGGAGACAAGGTTGACGTCATCAACCCGGCCACCGGGAAAGTGATCGCCACGCAATTATGCTGTGATTCGAAAGATGTAGATGAGATAGTAGCATCAAGCAAAAAGGCTTTTCATTCAGCACAGTGGCAGAATATGGCGCCTTCTGACAGGGGACTTTGCCTGACAAAGCTTGCAGATATCATAGAAGCGAATTCCGGGGAACTCGCTGAACTTGAATTGCAGGATACCGGTAAGCCAATTTCTCAACTGAGAAATGGTGAAATTCCATTAACTGCATCAATACTCAGGTTTAATGCAGGGGCTGCAGATAAAATTGAAGGACGTGTAAAATCCTCCTCAACAGGTAATTTTCAATTTACCATGTATGAGCCATACGGGGTGGTTGCCGGGATATTACCCTGGAACTATCCTCTGGTAAATGTAGCAATGAAAGTTGCTCCGGCCCTTGCGGCAGGTAATGCCATTGTCATTAAGCCCTCTGTAGAGACACCCCTTTCCAGCGTGGCATTTGCCAGGTTATGTACCCAGGCAGGAATTCCGAATGGCATTGTAAACGTAGCCCTGGGAAAAGGATCTACAACAGGACAATACCTTATTGAGCATCCTGATATTAAGAAGATCTCATTTACGGGTTCTACGGAAATAGGACAGCATATTCAGAGATCGGTGCTTGAACAGATGAAGCCGGTGAACCTCGAACTTGGTGGAAAAAATGCCATCATTGTGTTTGAAGACGCTGATCTAAATAAAGCTGCTGACGCTGTGGTTTACAGTGCGTTTGTGAATGCGGGTCAATTATGCGTGGCCTGTTCCAGGTTGCTGGTCCAGGATTCTATCAGCTCAGAATTCCAGTCTATCCTGAAAGAGAAACTGGAAAAACTGAGCATTGGAGATCCAAACGATGAAGATACCCAGGTCGGTCCATTGATCACCAGGTCTCAATATGATACAGCACTGGATTACATTAAGATTGCCAGGGAGGAAGGCTGCAATATCCTTGCAGGAGGAAATAAGATAAATTTCTCTGATGCTCTTGCTGAGGGTTTATGGATTGAACCAACCATACTATCAGATGTAAAAGCAGATATGCGGGTAGCCACGGAAGAAATATTCGGTCCCATATTAAGTATGATCTCATTTAAGGATGAAGCGGAAGCTGTAAAACTATCCAACAGTGTTATCTACGGTTTGTCCGGTTCTGTGTGGACAAGAGACAGCAGCAGGTCAATGCGTATGACCAGGGCCTTGAATACAGGCATTATCTGGGTCAACTGCATGTTGGATGGTTACCCTCAAATTCCTGTCCCTCCACATAAAATGAGCGGCACAGGGGTTGAGCTGGGTATGGAAGGATTGATGGCATACTGCAAACAGAAAAGTGCAGTAATGGCTTATGATGATAATCTTCCTGTTGGATGGGACTTGAAATGAACAGAGAAAAGTTACTTGAACATTATAAAGGAAGGCCGGTTAACGAGTTGCCAACCCCGTCAATGGTAGCTGATATTACTGCAATTGACGCAAACCTGGCAAAGATGGATGGTTTCTTTTCTGGCTCAGGTAGCAAATTACGCCCGCATTTTAAGTCCCATAAATGTGTGACCCTGGCAAGACGGCAAATGGGCCATCCAAATACTATCGGGATCACATGCGCAAAACTATCTGAAGCCGAAGAGCTGGTCATTGGGGGAATCCATGATATCCTCATCGCCAACCAGGTAATTGGCAGGGATAAAACAGCGCGCATTGCGGAAATGAATCGAAAAGCCGCTGTACACGTTGCAGTCGATTCAAAGCCAGGTATTGAACAGCTCGGTTCCGCAGCCCGGAAAGCCGGAGTTACCATAGGGGTTTTTATTGAAGTAGACATAGGAATGAGACGCGGTGGAGTTCAGCCCGGAACACCCGTCCTCGATTTCGCAGAGCTAATCTCCGGGACATCGGGGATCCATTTTAAAGGGATACAGAGTTACGAAGGACATATTGTTACAATGGAGGATTACGATGAACGCAAACACCGTGTTGAGCAGGATTTGAAACCAGTGATTGAAACAAAGGAAAGCCTGGAAGACAAAGGATTTCGAACTATTATATCCTCCGGGGGCACAGGCACCTACGATATTACGGGCAATATTGAAGGCATAGATGAATTGCAATGCGGCAGTTATGTTTTAATGGATTCGGCTTACAAAAAAATAAGACCTGAATTTGAAAATGCACGTTATGTACTTGCCACTGTCATATCTGATCAGAGGGATAGGGTAAGCCTTGATGTTGGACTAAAGGGTATGGGTGCTGAATATGGAACACCGGTAGTGATCGGTCAACCTGAAGCAGCATCACTGGGTTTTGCCGAAGAGCATCTTGTGATTGAAAAACTGATCAATTATGAAGATGCTCTAATTAACGAACAATTGCTTGAGTATGCTATTCTGGCATCCCAAAAAACCCTCAAGATCTTTGGCCTGATATATGACCTGCTTGGAACAGACTCAACCCTGTTATATCGACTGGTCGAGGATAAAAAAAGCACCCACCGTATAACACCTGATGATAAAACCTTCAACGCCAAATGGCGGCTGTATTACGATGATCATTTTGAAAAATATAGAAAATAACTACTCCACC
>RCNC010001511.1_pt1 | contig 15655 bp, 12 predicted proteins | sample 2041301 | NCBI WGS metagenome assembly RCNC01 (sample SAMN09708231, study PRJNA481090) | Marine sediment metagenome, whole genome shotgun sequencing project. | biome: marine sediment; feature: ocean; material: sediment; isolation source: Sewage treatment plant 13A marine sediment (STP13A) ... | reverse complement strand
TTAATTACTATTCGAGTTACAGGTCATCCGACTGACCCGCAGCGGACGCATGGTCATAACAAGGAAGTACTGATGTGGAACGAAAAATACTCTGTTGAGGAGTATGTATACGGAAAGAAACCCAATGAATTTCTCGTGGAGATGTCCGAAAGATTAAAGAAAGGCAGTGTTTTGTGTTTGGCCGAGGGGGAAGGGCGTAACGCCGTCCATCTAGCCCGGCAAGGCTTTGCAGTCACAGTGAATTGCTTGCGACTATCGAGTATCAAAATTTGCTGGTTGCAAAAATGGAACGTCTATCGGATCTCTTGGAAGTCGGGCATCGTGGCGTTGAGGAGCGCTTGAGTTTGGTCATTGAAATACTCGAAACTGAACTCGATTTGAAGTGGAGGAAACGATTGCAACTGACCCAAAGCGGACTCGAAGATTGACATGATCGACAGGCTTCAAAGAATTTCTCAAGCCATTCAATTCCTTCGTCTGCCTGCTATTGCGGCCGGATTGTTTTGCTTTGCAACAATGGTAGTCATCATTCTCGGTTCTAACTCAACTGAGGAAGATAGGTTTCTTATTCCGAGCATTGTCGGCGTCCTCTGGGCTATGAGTACCTATACTTTTATTGTCACTTTTCGGTCTGTACCTGAAAAAGCTAGTAGTAATTCGAGTATGTTCGGCAAGCTAAAGCACCATCTACATCGCGGTTGGTATTGGCTTCTAAGCATGGTCTTTCTTGGCACAACGGTTGCCGCCATATACGTCACCAATTCGATGATTTCAATATGGCTAAAAGAATTCGCTGCATAACTCGGTGTCGAACCCACGACGTAGTCAGCGACCGCTTCTGGCCGAAACCAGCCGCTCAGGTGTTATATTGATGAGAGGCTGCTACTGACCAAAGCAGCCACCGAATCACAGAAGCTAATATGATGACCGCGAAACCAAACGAGAATTGGTTCGAAGATACAGCGTGGTGGAAGCTGAAGGTCCGCTTACAGTTCAGCGGATGGCTGCAATATGTGATCCACGGCGTTTGGGTGGTGTTCGCCTGGGCGCTCACTGGGCTCGGCTGGTTGATCGGGTATTGGCCGGTATTGCTGTTTTGGCTGCCATTCGGAATTGCTGTTTTCCTGACTATAGCTTTGGTCGGAACCATCGTGATCGTCAAATATGGAATGCACCCGGCTGAGCGAATTCCCGTTAGCAAAGCACATATGGATGCGTTTGACCTTATGAAGGGCAGACGTTCATGTAGGTCTTTTCAGTCCAGCAATCTGACCCCAGACCACCATCAAAAGCTTATGGAGGCTGTTGGTCTCCATAGTCAGCCCGAACGACAACTCGGAGGACAACCAATACGGTTCGAGTATATTGCAGCCCCACTGACAGTTTGGCCGGTGGTTGGCGGGCACGAATTTCTGGTGGCCATCGCGCCAAAAGAATACAACCGGTTGTCTGTAGTGGACGTTGGTCGTAGCTTGCAAAAGGTGGTTATCGATGCCACAAGAATGGGGCTTGCCACCTGCTGGATCGGGCCGGGTGCCGATCAGGACAGCATCATTGCGCATCTGGGTAATAAGTTCGATCCTGCGAGCGATCACGTGATTTGTGTCTGCGCAGTAGGCTACGAATCGATGTTCAAGCCACTCTTCATCCGTTTGATGCAAAAGATGCAGCGCAATCGGCTGCCCCTTGACCAGCTTTTCTTTGATGACCCAACGTTTGGTCATTCGCTCGACACAACATCAAAACCATTCAACGACTATGGCCGGTGTTACGAGGTCTGTCAGTGGTCGCCATCGTCCTATAACGGTCAGACAACCCGGGCGGTAGCGGTCAAGGACGACAGCGGCGAAAATCTGGTGCGCATGGACTTCTACTCTTCCACGAACTCACGCTTCTACGCGATGGTTGCTCTTGGAATCTGGCTCGCCAACTGGGAGGTCGGATGCGAAGAACTCGGCCGGAGCGGGTATTTTGAGAAACAGACACCGGTTGAACGCGGAATTAAAAACTCGCCAGATCTGCCGAGGTACGTCGCAAGCTGGGTGCTGCGACAAGAACTCTGAGGGTCCGCTTCTGGCCGAAACCAGCCGCTCAAGGTTTAGGTGTTATTAACCATTTATCCGCAAAATAATCGTTTGACACAAGCTAGGTTACGAGCTTTGTGCTCCTATCGGATTCTTGGGTTTTGCTCTTATTCTTTTCGTGTATCTCGCAATTGTTTTGTGGATGACTGTTTCCAGAATGAGGGAGTAGCATGTTCTCATTGATTCGCGCGCTAATTTGGGTCAATGGATTTTTCAACACCTGCCCGCTTTTTGAGCAGTCATCATGCTCCAAGCGGACCCCAAGTTTATTCATGCTATATTTGAAACAGATTCATCTGATGCTGTTTAAGAATAAATAATTAGTCAGCCTTTATCTCAGGCTTCTCAGGCTCCATATCCCCGCTCGGTTATCAACCAACGGTAGCGTTTTTTCATGAACGCAGGAGACGGTGCATAATCGTGACCAGGCAGTGACCGTTATGAAAGAAATAATTTTGTCGAAACAGCCGGTCGAGCTTTTCAAGATTCTTAAATTCGAAGGGCTGGCCAGCTCTGGGGGAGAGGCAAAAATGTTGATTGCCGATGGTCAGGTAAAGGTCAACGGGGCCAAAGAGATCCGCAAGCGAAAACAGATAGTGGCGGAGGATGTCATTGAATTCGGCGGTGAAAAATTTATCGTTCACCTGCAACCCTGACGATTTTATGCTTCGGAGCAATTAGTGAGCGGTAGTTAACTAAGACCGTTGGCCAGGCCTGACGGCTGAAGAACTGGAAGCGGGTCAAAGGCGCGAATAGCATTCGTCATAAAATCTTGAACCGCAGTTACATCTTGTTACTGTTAACCGTACTAACCCCGTGTATTGTTATTGCGAACCAACCTAAATAAACGAGGGTAAAAAGTGGCATCTTCAATAGAAACATCTCTTAGTAAAACCGAAACCAGCCTGGCACTGTTGAAGGTGCTCGCGGCAAATAGCTTCGACTCAATCCTGATAACTGACGCCACGGCTAGTGGAAAAATCACTTACGCGAATAAGGCGTTCAAAAAACTAACCGGTCATGACCCGTCCGAAGTCATAGGAAAAACACCCCGGATTCTTCAGGGTGCAGGTACCGACAAGAAAGTTATCAAACGTCTCTCCGCAGCACTGAAATCGGGCGTTAAATTCGAAGGAAAAGCGATCAATTACAAGAAAGATGGCACTCCTTTCATCATGTACTGGCGAGTACTGCCAATTAAAGTCGGGAGAAAGATCGAAGCATGGGTTGCTATCCAGAGGGAAGGCTCTGTGATTTGATCGTTTAGTGCTTTCGGACTAAACGCATTCGTCCTGCGAGCCCACCTTTCTTGTTTCTTATTCGCACCGAAACTGTCCGTTGCTACCATCTGTCCCTGCATTCGGCTGGCAATGATCCGGCCAGCCGAGTTCATTCCAATCTGCGATCACACCAAAACGTTCCAGCATTGGGGCAAATCTTTGGTCTTGGCGAAAAGCTATAAACCTGGGTAGTTTGAACCACATGTAATCCGCTGCAAATTCATTGAATAGGTTGGGTTTCTCATCGAGATACGCGTAAACAAGATCAAAGTTACCTACGGCGATGTAACCGGCCATTTGCCACAGTGAATTAGTCGGTGTGTTGACGAAGTGATTTGCAGATGTCTGAGCGTTTGCGTCACGACCAAAAGCTAAAGCGGAATATTCTCTGGCCGCATCCAATGCTGCAGCTTCGTCCATACCTTGTTGGTTCGCCCCCGCCATGACTACTTGCGCAATATAGTCTGCCGCTGCTTCTGGATCTCCTTGAGCATCTAGAATGTAAGCGACAACGTCGGCATGCATTAGACCTGTTAATTCGTTTACTTTTTGAAAGAGCAGCATCGCTGCGTCCAGTTCGCCTTGGTGTAATCGGTTGCTCGCGAGATTGAAGGTTTCTACCCGGGACAATGGCTCAAGCGCATATGCGCTCTCATACAAGGCCTGTGCTTTATCAAAATAGCCCAGCCCCTGATAATAATTACCAAGCCACCGCAGCGTAAGCGGGTTTTGTGGATCCAGGGATAGAGCGAATTCCAACTCGTTGATAGCGCCCAGAAAATCGTTGTCTATGTCGCCTTTAATAAGGCCATTCACCGCGTGCGGCAAAACCAGGCTTGGATCGATCGCCAAGGCCTTCTCAATGTGAGCCCGCGCGCGTTCAGTGCCAACCGTCATTGCATCTTCTGGCTGATATCCATCAATAATCGCTTCGGCTTCTGCTAGTACCGACCACGCTTCCGCAAACAGCGGATCCAATACAACCGCTTGCTCGAGAAGCGCAATGCCTTCGAGGATGCTGTTATTGATGCGCTTTCGTACAAGCTCGCGACCGCGCAGGAAAAGATCGTAGGCAGCGACACTGCCTGTCAGTTTGTGGACCAGCCGAGTGTCTTCCCCCAGATTCATCACTATCTTTAGTTCGTTCGTTACCTCACGGGCGATCCGCTCTTGCAGGTCGAAAACTTTTTCGAGCGATCCGTCATACGTCTCAGACCACATATGAAAGCCATCGGCAACCTTGATGAGCTGTGCGGTGATGCGCACCTCGGCGCCAGCTTTGCGTACCGACCCTTCCAGGACATGAGCGACACCCAAAGCCGCACCAATAGTGCGCAGATCATCATTCTTGCCTTTAAAGGAAAACGAGGATGTTCGACCGGCAACTTTTAGCTGTCTAATCTTGGCCAGTGAATTTAGAATTTCTTCTGTAATTCCATCCGAGAAATAATCCTGTTCAACATCTGAGCTCATGTTGACGAATGGAAGAACGGCAATAGATTGTTCCGATATCGTGTCGGCCGTAGCAACAATGTTCTCGGAAGCGCTTGCTGCGACTGTCTTCGAGGGATCTACATCAGCAGCATCGTCTTTGAAGATTTTATCGGCGCCGAAGAGAATGATAGCAACGACCAACAAACCGATAGTGGCCTTGTCGAGTTTTTTTGCCGTGACATTAGTGATTGACTCATCGCGCTCAATATCTTTTTCACGCTTGATGCCTTCGGGTGTAATCTCGAATGCCCAAGCGAAAACAAGCGCCGGAATAAACCCTAGAAACAAAACAACCAACATGATTCTTGTCGGTTCCTGACCCAGATCCATGGCCGAGAACAAGATGTCCCCAACCTGGATTAGCACCCAGGAGATAACCACATAGGAAATGGCGACGCGAATGACGTTTTTTCTTTTTAGTTCGTCATAGAAGCTCATCGCTCGTCCTTCAAAGCATTAATTGGCTTAAGTCATTGTGGGAATCAGAGTCCACTGCGGACACGACGAATGTACAGTGATTCCGGGTGTTATCCAAGCGAAAAGTCGTTAAGCCTATGATGTGAAAGGAATAAATTGCATAGCACCGCGTCTGGCAGACGCTCAGTCTTTCTTCGCGCGATAGGGCGCCAGGAGTGTCGTCAACTGCGTCGCTGAATACCAAGTGCCACGTAGCATCACGCCGTGGATGCGGCGTGTATTGCTAATGTCGATCAGTGGATTCGAGTCCAGCAATACGAGGTCCGCATCGCGGCCAACTGCAATGCTGCCAGTGTTGGTTTCGAAAAATTCTGCCGCTGCTATGGTGCCGGTTGAAAGTGCCTCGAAGGGCGTCAGGCCCGCGTCCACCAGAAGCTGTAATTCATGGTGCAATGAAAAACCCGGCACGTTGAATACTTGAGGCGCGTCGGACCCCAGCAACAATCCGGCACCGGCATCATGCAATGCCTTGATCAACATACGCCGCACCTCGATTGCTCGATTAGCAATTTCAGGGTCGAAACCACGCTCATTTTCCTGACGCTGTTTTGATTCCGCCCACTCCTGCACGGTTGCTCTGGGCATGTACAGCATTTCAGGCAGGCTGCTGAGTTCCGCGACCGTGACTTCGGATACCCGGCGTTCGAAAAGTGACTCTGTAGCCACGTTCCAGGTCTCGGAGGCCGCGGTTCTTAGTGCCAACTCGACGATGAGCTCTTCGAGAAGCTGGTCCGCCAACAACACGTCAAAAAAACCGCCGTAACCGCCCGAGGCATCAGAGTCCGGCGGCATTAGGGCTGCGAAATAGCCGTCAAGATGATCGATAGTCGCCATGCCGGCCTCAAGAGCGCCTGCGACTCCAACATCTGCAGGGACATGCCCGGCAAATGGCATGCCGAGTTCGTTCGCGGCATCCGCGATGGCCACGTACTCGTCCGCATTAAGACCCGGATGAATTTTCACAAAGTCGTAGCCGGCTTCGTATTGCGCTTTTACCTGTCGTGCGCCGTCGGCCGCACTGCGCACCGAATCACCGTTAAGAGAGGGACCGGACGTAATCAGGCGTGGTCCAAATGCTTTCCCAAGAAGTATCTCTTCGCGCAAACGTAAATGTGACGATCGACCGAGCATACCGCGCACTGTCGTTACACCGTTTGCCACCAAAAGCGCCATTACTCTATCGAGCTCAGGGGACGCGGCGTCCGGTATATGCGCGTGCATTTCAGTAAGGCCCGGAATCAGGTATCGGTCGGTGCCATCGACAATGGCAGCATCTTTCGGTAAGGCAACCAGGTCGACCGGACCAATAACAGTGATAAGACCGTTCTCAACAACGACGGTTCGGCCAGGTTCAACCTGATCCTGCGCCATTCTAATGACATTGACGTTAAGGAAAGCCGTTGTGTCGGCCAGCGCTGACGTTGCCAGCACCGACGCAACAATGAGACCTGTAGCAACAGCGATTATCGATCTGGTCATAGTCGTGTGTTTAAAGCTGCAATCAATATTGAGGATTATCTCTCAATTGACTTCACATTACTGAATACTGTCAATCACCTGTTGACTCACATTGCCGCCACAAACAATCACAGCAACCTTGCGGCCTTTCACTGCGTCCTTACGCGCCAGCAAGGCGGCAAGCGCGACGCCGGCAGCGCCTTCGATCGCTTCACCTTCCGCTGCCATGTAGATACGCATTGCGGCAGCGATATCTGCCTCACTAACGAGCACGAATTCGTCGATGAGATCTTTGCAAAGCTCAAACGTAATCGCATTCTCCTCAATACCGCCGGCAGTCCCGTCGGATAATGTCGGGTCGCTGGGCAAATCCAGAATCTCGCCAGCAGCTATCGACTTGGCCATAACTGCAGATGCCTCGGGTTGACAGCCGTAGACTCGAATATCCGGGTTATGTGCTTTTAGAACACTGCTTACACCCGCTGCGAGGCCGCCTCCGCCAACAGCAATAAAGACTGCATCGAGATCTGGCAATTGCTCCATGATTTCGACACCACAAGTGCCTTGTCCAGCAATAACCTCGGGATCGTTGTACGGAGACAGGTAATACATATCGTGCTGTTCTGAATACTCCCGCGCGTGCTGCTCCGTATCGAGACCATCGTTACCAAAAAATTGCACGTTGCCGCCGTAGTTGCGAATCGCGTCCACTTTGGCCGACGACGTTTGCTCAGGTACGAAAATAACGCCGCTGGTTCCTAGTCTTTGCATCGCACAGGCAACTGCAGCGCCATGATTGCCGCTCGATGCCGCCACACACCCTCTTGCCCGTTGTTCATCGGTCAAGGTAGTCAGTCGATTACTCGCGCCCCGAATTTTGAACGACCCGGTGAGTTGCCGATTCTCCAGCTTCAGATAGACCTCAGCGCCGCTTTCTTCACTGAAGGCTGCGGACCGGGTTAGCGGTGTACGCTCAATGATCTCGCTGATTCGCGCAGACGCTGCGGTCGCCGCAGCGACGACTTCTGTTGGTGTGTATTTCATGGCCACAGCTTGCGTTAGGAATGTGTTGTTTTCAAGACTTAACAATAACGGCAAATGGTTTGTCGCAGTTCGTTGACAGTCTTCTTCGCGCTATGCAACGATTGATCTTCGCATGACAAAGGCACACCTGTTGAAAAACAGGGTCGCAAAGCCACCGATCTAAGGGATCGAACCAGGACGGTTCGTTCTATGACAGCGGGGCCACCGACACGACCCGTTAGCTTCGTGGCTTTGGCATAGACGTTATACATTTTGCTGGAGACATGGATGCTCGCCACAAAGCTGCGCAAGACTAGCGGACCCGCACAACTGCGGCCCAAGACCCTCAACCAGCTTCGTCGATTTCTGCAGCCAGAAAGTGGCACCCCGTTACCCATTCGACCGCAAGGCGCCGGCACGGCAGCGACTGATTGCAATACAGCTGACGCCGGATCCGTCCTGCACATGACGCATCTCGATAGAGTGTTTCTAGTCGACACCGAACGTCATACGGTCACTGTTGAAGCGGGCATTCGCGTCGAGTCACTGATCCAAATACTCGCGGAAGACGGGCTGGAACTGATCGGTAGTTTCGAACTTCAAGGTCGTACTGTCGGTGGCGCTATCGCCGCTCCCTGCTTCGGCCCTTGTATAGGCAACTCCGGCAGCTATTTCTCAAGCCACGTCGTATCGATGAAAGTCGTTACTGCCAAGGGCAAGATTCTTACGATAGACCGCTCGCAAACTAATTTATTGGCTGCGTATCGAATGAGCTTTGGACTTCTCGGTGTGATTTACGAAGTCACTTTGCAAGTTCGTCCGATTCGGACCTTTAGCGTTAGCCATCGGCGCGTTGCAATAAACAAGTTCGCAGCTATCGTTGACACACTCACGATGAGCGACGTTGGATTGAAGTTTTACCTGATGCCATATCGTGATCGCGTTTACCTCGATTTGCGTCGCTACGATGCGGATCCCGGCAACGCCTATGCAGCGCCGTGGCGACTCAAAGACTGGGGTGAGAGTACGGTGATGCCGCACGTCTTTAAGTCACTCAATCGTATCGTCCCGATCGACTCAGTTAAGTATCGACTGATCGACAGCATCAGCGAAGCGACTCAAGGGCTTGTCAATTCACGGCTGGTGCAAACGGGCAGCAATGCATCATCGCAGTCGCGCCGTAAACGCGGCGGGCGCAATACCTATTACTCGACCTGGTGCTTTCCTGCTGCCAATTTCTCGGTGATCGCCCTCGCCTATAAGGAGTTCTGTGAGACAACGCTGCAGAACAGCCAATACCGCTGTGACTTACCCGCTGTTGGCTATCGGCTGAACCGCGACGCCAGCGCGCCGCTATCGCCGTCGTTTGATGAAACTATGATCGCCCTAAGCACCGCATCAACCCAGTTGAAAGGCTGGGATGATTTCGTCATCGACCTCGCGGAGTTCGCCGAGAAATGGGGCGGTACGCCGTTGATAAGCCAATCTCGGGCGCTTCGCGCCGAAACCGTTATTCAGACTTACTCGCGACGGCTCGACTTTTTTCGTCGGATGCGACGCCAGCTTGATCCCGAAGACCGCCTATTGAGCCCGTTTCTCGCTCAATTCGCCCAATAGGCAAGACTCCCAACCTGTAGGAGGGCCTTCAGGCCCGATCGCGGCTAAAGCCGCTCCTACAGTTGTCAATTAAGTCTGGACTTCATATATCGAACTGATACTATGCATCGCCCCGATATATGGGTAGCTGTTGCTGCCGGGACGACACGTGATGGATGTAAAGACTGTATGCCTTGGCATGCTTACTGATGGCGAGGCCTCCGGCTATGACCTGAAGAAGCACTTCGAGTCGTCGTTTGGGCATTTTTTCGCCGCAGGTTTCGGCTCGATTTATCCGGCCCTCGCCTCACTGGCGGAAAAAGAGCTGGTGAGCTGCAGGTGCGTTCCGCAGGACGGTAAGCCCGATCGCAAGGTTTATAGCATCACCGAGGCCGGTCGCCAGCAGCTCCTCGCTGAACTCGACAAGCCGAATCCGACACATAAGATCCGCTCAGAGTTTTTAGCGACGCTGTGCTTTGCTCATTTGATGGAAGCCGAACAGGTACAGACAGTCCTCGACAACCGAGTCATCGAAATTGAAAGCTACGAAAAAATGTTCGACGAGTTCGAGCACAAGTGTATGCAGGAAACACCGAACGGCATGCTCTTTACAGTTGGGATTGCCAGAGCAGTAATGCAGGCGATGAAAAAACACATTCAGGAACACGGGCACGAGTTGCACGTAGAGAAAATTGAGGAAAATGACGTTGCGTAGTTTTGAAAAATATAGATCCTGGTTTTATTCAGCAGGCATCGCGGTTCTGGTCGGAGTCTGGCTGTTGTCTGGACAGTTCTCAGACGACGACTCTTCTGCTGACAATAGTGCGGCGACGGCACCGTCGAGTGGCTCATCGCAGGGCAAGGTCCGAGTAAGAACTCAGGTCGCTGAAGAAATCACTCGCACGATCGTCGTGAATGGTAAGACTGCTCCGGCACGAATCGTCGAGCTCTCGGCGGAAACCGATGGACGTATTACAAGCATCGGTGCCAAACGTGGCAGTAATGTGGATGCTGGCACCGTCATTGTGCGCATGGACGAACGCGACCGCGGTGCGCGGCTTGCGGAGGCCAGTGCGATCGTTAAGCAGCGCGAAGTTGAGTATGAAGCGCGTGCCAAATTGATGACCGAAAGTTACGTTTCCGAAGCGCAACTACAAGAAGGCGTCGCCCGACTTGAAGGGGCCCGCGCCGAACTCAAGCGTGCGCAGCTGGATCTTGAATACATGGTTGTTCGCGCCCCTTTTGATGGCGCTATACAATCACGGGTAGCGGAAGTCGGTGATTTCCTGAAGGTCGGCGACCCGATCGCAATTTTCGTCGACAATCGCAGCATCATCGTATCTGCCAACGTTTCCGAGTTTGATGCGCGCTATGTGAAATACGGCGCCAACGCGGAAGCAAAGCTCGCAACGGGTGAAGAGGTCAGCGGCACGATTCGCTTTGTCTCGCCGGTCGCCGACGAAGCAACACGGACTTTTCAAGTTGAGCTCGAAGTCGACAATCGTGATGGCGCACTACTTGCGGGCGGTACAGCAGAACTCTACATCCCTGCCGAGACCATTATGGCGCACCGCATTTCACCGTCTCTCCTGACTTTGGATGATGCGGGGAACATCGGCACCAAGATTATTGACGAAGATGGCAAGGTCCAGTTCGTCGTCGCCGACATCGCGCAGTCTTCAAGCAACGGAGTATGGGTTGCTGGCCTGCCAGAATCCGTCACGCTTATTACTGTTGGACAGGGTTTTGTTACGTCCGGATCTTTGGTTGACGCAATACCCGAAGACGAGATCGAAACAACCGTCGCCCGCAAGGTTCAAGGCGAGAGCGACTAACGATGCAAATGATCGAAGCAGCGATGACGCGTTCGCGCACAGTCATTCTCGGCCTTATGGTGATCTTGATCACCGGATTTTATGCCTACACGACCATCCCGAAAGAAGCTGAGCCCGACATCGAGATTCCGATCATCTATGTGCAGATGACGCACGAGGGCATCTCGCCTGAAGATGCCGTGCGCCTGCTGGTACGTCCGATGGAACAGGAAATTCGTAGCGTTGAGGGCATCAAAGAAATGATTGCCGAAGGCTATGAAGGCGGTGCCAGCGTTCGGATTGAATTCGAAGCGGGCATCGACACGAACAAGGCCCTACAGGACATACGCGAACGTGTGGACAATGCCACTGCGGAATTGCCAAACGAGACCGAAGACCCAACGATTAACGAAGTAAAAATGTCGCAACAGGACCCCATGCTGGTACTGAACCTCGCCGGCAATATTCCGGAACGCACCCTCACAACGATCGCCAAAGAATTGAAGGAAGACCTCGAGGGTGTCAACGGCGTTCTTGAAGTCAATTTGATCGGCGCTCGCGAAGAATTAATGGAAGTCATCGTCAATCCACTGGCGATGGAAAGCTATGGACTCGACCAGGCGCAGATCGTCGAGTTTGTTGCGAACAACAACAAACTGGTCGCAGCAGGTGCAATGCAGTCAACTGAAGGGCGTTTCCCGGTGAAGGTACCCGGCGTATTCGAATCGCCACAGGACGTGCTCGATCTGCCGATCAAAGCGGTCGGCGATCGCGTCGTGCACTTCAAAGATATTGCCGAAGTCCGGCGCACCTATAAGGACGCGGAAAGCTATGCACGCCTGAACGGCAAGCCCGCACTCGCCATCGAAGTTGTACAACGGGGTGGTGCCAATCTCATCGAGGCAATCGAACAGGCCAAGGCGATCGTCGCCGTAGAGCGCCAGTTCTGGCCCGAGGAAATCGAAATCAGTGTGTCACGCGACAAGTCTGACGACGTCAATGACATGCTAACCGAGTTGCAGAACAGCGTTCTCGCTGCAGTGTTGCTGGTCTTCATCGTCATCATCGGCATCCTTGGCATTCGCTCCGCACTTCTGGTCGGTATCTCGATTCCTGGCAGCTTCCTGCTTGGCATTCTGATAATCGGATCGTTTGGTATCACGATCAACATGATGGTGCTGTTTGCCCTCATCATGGCGGTCGGCCTGCTGGTCGACGGCGCGATCGTCGTCACAGAGATGGCAGATCGGCGTCTCGCAGAGGGCGAGTCCCGACATGACGCCTACTCGCGCGCTGCGATTCGCATGTCGTGGCCGATTATTGCCTCGACCTGCACTACTCTCGCCGCCTTTTTGCCGCTCGCCTTTTGGCCCGGCATGTCCGGCGAGTTCATGAAGTACTTGCCGATCACGCTGATCGCAGTGCTGGCCGCATCGCTGTTGATGGCACTGCTCATCGTGCCGACAGTAGGTTCTATCTTTGGTAAGACCGGCGCGGTCAGCGATGCTGCCAAACAAAATCTGGCCGCCGCTGAAACCGGCGACCTCGACACGCTGCACGGATTCACCGGGCGCTACGTTCGATTTCTGAAGGCCTCGCTCATGCATCCATGGCGCAATGTTGGCTTGGTGACGACATTGCTGATCGTCATCTACGTCAGCTTCGCAACCTTCGGTCGCGGCGTAGAGTATTTCCCCGACGTCGAGCCACCCTTTTCCCTGGTTGATATTCGGGCGCGTGGCGACCTGTCGACCGATGAAAAGGACTACCTTGTCCGGCAGGTTGAAGAACGCATCAGTGACATGCCTGAGATTGAGTACATGTATGCGAAAACGGGTGACGTGCGTGGCGAGCAAGATCAAATCGGCTCGATAACGCTTAATTACATCGACTGGGACAAACGCCGGCCATCGAAGGAAATTCTGGCGGAGGTTCGTGAACGCACCTCCGACCTCGCCGGCATTTCGATCGAGACTCGCAACCCCGATGCTGGACCACCGCAGGGTAAGCCTATTTTCATCGAGTTTTCGTCTCGCGACGATGCCGCCGTCATTAGCAGCATCGCGCTGGTGCGCTCCATTCTTGAACAAAACGATGCTATCACCAACATTGAAGATGGAAGACCATTGCCGGGCATCGAGTGGCAAATTAAAGTGGATCGTGCAGAAGCGGCACGTTTCGGTGCCGACATCACCTTGGTTGGCGCGATGGTTCAGCTGGTCACGAACGGTATTAAGATCGGAGAATATCGGCCCGACGACAGCGACGATGAGATTGATATTCGCGTTCGTTTTCCGGCGGACAATCGCAATCTCACGCAGATTGACGAGCTCAGAATTCCGACCCCTGGCGGCCAGGTACCGATAAGTACCTTCGTGGAGCGCGTACCGGCGCAGAAAGTCAGCACCATTACGCGCACCGATATGCGCCGTAACATGACGCTACAAGCCGATGTTGCAGACGGATACCTGGTCTCCGAAGTCATTGCTCAACTGCGACAGGCGTTGCCTGATATGGGCATCGACCCGGCGGTCCACGCCGAGTTTCGGGGCACCATTGAGGACCAGGAGGATGACCAGAAGTTTCTCGCCAATGCGATGCTGATGGCGCTTTCGATAATGGCCATCATTCTCGTGACGCAATTCAACAGCATTTATCAGGCGGGCTTGATTCTCACCGCGGTTATTTTCTCGACGGGTGGCGTATTGCTGGGCCACCTCATAATGGACATGCCGTTCGGCGTGATCATGAGCAGCGTCGGTGTAATAACGCTGGCGGGTATCGTCGTGAATAATAATATTGTCTTCATCGACTCCTACAACGTCTTGCGCAAGCGCGGCAACGATCCTTTCGATGCGATTCTACGAACCTGTGCAATTCGCCTGCGGCCGGTCTTGTTGACGACCGTTACAACCATCGTCGGTTTGTTACCGATGGTTCTCGGCGTCAACATTGACCTGATTGCCAGAGAAGTTTCTATTGGTGCGCCGAGTTCGCAATGGTGGACGCAACTGGCCTCCTCTGTCGCTGGCGGACTCGCGTTCGCTACGGTCCTGACGCTGATGCTCACTCCGAGCCTGCTAATGATTCAGGCGAACGTCGCGAAACGCTTCGCCGAACGAAAAGCAGCGCGAGCAACGACAACCAACCCAGCGAACCTCCACCCTCATGAACGATAACCGTAGTTGGCGGTGGTACGTACGGGACGTCGCGATTCGAATCCTCCAGGGGAAGAAAGGCGAGCTCTGAGGTATCGACCGGGCCGAAGCTCGCGAGAAATTCGTCGTTGTAGCCGTCAAACAGTTCAATTAACAGATCGTAGCTGCCCGTGGGGTAGCCAGACACTAACTCGGTAACAATTTGATACTCGTCGTCCGCTGAGCTGCCGAACAAGGTGAAGTTTTCTGTAGCTGAGTATTCGTTCCAGGGCCCTCCGTCCAGACTCAGGTAGACGACCGCGTAGACCTCGGCGTCGTAATAGTAGGTATCGGCGTCGAAAAGCAGGTCAATGCCGTGAAAGTGACCGTCAACGTCATGATCATTAAACAACAGCACGTCGGCACTATAGAACCAGAAGTCGCCGCCTGCGGTTGAGTTGCTGCGTCGCTCTCCGACTTTGGATAGCGAGCCTGCATACACGTCCTTGGAAATTATTCCCGCAACACCTGCGTCGCGCTGCGACTTGCTGTACTGCACCGACGTCGAAGTACGTACTTCGTCCTCTGCCAACACGGTCGTTGCGGCAATACTCAAAAGAAACGCGCTCAGCACGTAGAAAGGTATCCGTCTCTGTCTTGTGGCTAGCATCATCTTTCCCTCAGTTCCTGCTTGTCGGGATCCATTTAGCAGCCAGCTCGCTGAATCAACGCTGAACCTGTTTGCAGCGGCTTTTACTCATGCGAAGATGTTCAGCTGTTGTTCATTTTCAGACTAGTCGTTGATGGCATTGGAAGAATCAAAAGACGAAACCGGCAAAGCAATCGCGTTCTTGCTTATGGGCGTTACGGGCGGCCTCGGACTGGATCTGTGCGCAAAGGAAATTCTGCGCAGCTACTCATTGGAACAATTCGTATTCTTGCGCAGTCTCATTGGTGTCGCGATATTTTTGTTGCTGGCACGGCAATTTGGCGGCCTCGCCAGTCTCAAGACCAATCGTTGGGGCTGGCACCTGCTACGAACGCTTCTGGCCGTCGGCGCAATGTTTGGCTTTTTCTATGGCATATCGCGGATGCCGTTGGTCGACGCACTGACACTCGGATTTACAGCACCACTCATTTTGACCGCGTTATCCGTTCCAATGCTTGGAGAGCATGTCGGCTGGCGCCGCTGGACAGCCGTTAGTATGGGCTTCATTGGTGTACTGATAATCCTGCGTCCCGGCGCGCAACAAATCTCGCTCGCACACCTCTCAGTCTTGTTCGCCGCTTTT
>RCNC010001510.1_pt1 | contig 15655 bp, 14 predicted proteins | sample 2041301 | NCBI WGS metagenome assembly RCNC01 (sample SAMN09708231, study PRJNA481090) | Marine sediment metagenome, whole genome shotgun sequencing project. | biome: marine sediment; feature: ocean; material: sediment; isolation source: Sewage treatment plant 13A marine sediment (STP13A) ... | reverse complement strand
CGACGTAGGGTGCGTAACTCGTTACGCACGGGGTAAACTGATGATCGACGTAGGGTGCGTAACTCGTTACGCACGGGGTAACAGCAAGATATTCGTGTGTAGCAAGCTTCCCACCCTACGGCACGAACTAAACAACCGTCATTCCGGCCAAAGCCCGTGCCGGAAAGACATTCCAGCTAAAATGCTGGTGACTGGCAGTTGAGAATAATTAAGACTATTCTTAGCACCAAAATCAGCAGGGAGAATCACCACAGTGAATTTTGAAAAAGTAATGTTCGCCTTTTTTATCGTCCTGGCGCTCACCCTGAATTTCGGCTTCTTTATTGGCGAAATACATAATCCGATTCACCACGATGGCTTGGAACTGGCAGCCGCATTGGTTGTCAGTCTGATCGCAACCATCATGAAATTTGGTGATCGCTCACAGATGGGTGCGGTTTTGCTCGCCACCAGCCTGGTTGCCGATTTGCAACTGTTGATAGCGGCCGGCACCTGGATATGGGCCGTCAATATCTCTGAAACCAGCACCCTACTGGAGGTTATTCCTCGCATCGTGTCCTTATCCGGTGGCGCCTTATTGGCCAACCTGGTGTCCGTGACCTTGCTGATCGCAGAAACCATCAGCATCCGTCGTTAACACACGATAAAAAAAGGACTTCACCTTGGCTCGCCAGATCCCAAAAAACGACATCGTCTGGATGACGATGCGGCGTATGCGCACGCCGTTAATCGTTTTGATACTGGTCTATTTTTTCTCAGTGATGGCCATGACTTCCGTGCCGGGCATCAATGCTGCCGGCGAAGAGTATTACATGAGTGCGTTGGATGCCGCGTATTTCATAGCAATATTGCAAACCACCATTGGATTCGGTGAAATACCGCACAGTTTTACAGCAGCGCAACGCCTGATGGTTTTCTGGTTGTTGCTGCCAAACGTAGTGGCATGGTTGTACTCAATCGGTACTTTGCTTGGTCTGATTCTTGATAAACAGTTTCAGGCTGCCTTTCGTGGCAACCGTTTCAGTGGACAAGTCAGGGCGATAAAGGAACCGTTTTATATCGTTTGCGGTTTTGGCAATACCGGGTCCCTGACCGTTTCGGGCCTGTTGGCACGGGGTATACACGCGGTGGTCATCGAGCGCGATGAAGAAACGGTACGCCATATGGAACTTGAGGATGCCTATGCCCACGTTCCGGCATTGGCTGGTCGCGCGAGTGACATGAACGTGCTGGAGTTGGCCGGTGTTCATCGTGAAAATTGCCAGGGTGTAATAGCAACCACCAATAATGACCACGTCAACCTGACTGTTGCCATAACCGTCAAATTGTTACGTCCCGAACTGAGCGTACTTGCACGCAGTGAAAATCAACGGGTCTGTGACAATATGGCTTCATTTGGTACAGACTCCATTATTAACCCCTATCAGATCTTTGCGAACCGGTTGACCTTGGCCTTGAACTCACCGGTCAAATACCTCGTACAGGACTGGCTCATCAGTGTCCCGGGAACTGAACTACGCAAGCCGGTCGAACCACCGACAGGACCATGGGTTGTATGTGGCGTCGGGCGATTCGGCGCACGCATGGCCGAGCAACTGGAAAAATGCGGCTTACCGGTGACCGTGGTTGATGTGCACCCTGACAGACTGCCTGCTTATGAAAATGCTGTACTTGGCAGAGGTACCGAGGCACATACCCTGGAGGAAGCCGGAATCGCCGATGCAAGGGGCATTATTGCTGGCACCGGTGATGATATTGATAACCTTTCCATTGTCATGACGGCACGCCACCTCAACCCTCGTCTGTTCTTTGTCGCCAGGCAGGAAGAGCGGCAATACACCGACCTTTTTGACAGCTCGGGCTCAGACCTGGTCGCCCGTCGCAGCCGTATTGTTGCCAGGCACATTTTGTCCTTTGTCACTACGCCTTTGTTGCAATCATTTATGCAACACCTGATCAGGAGCGATGACAGTTTTGCCGAACAGACCGCGGCCAGACTGGAGGATGTCCTGAAGAACCGGGCACCCAGCATATGGGTTTTCGAGTTGAAAGGAGAAATAGCCAGGAATTTGCGTTTTGTCAGGGCACAAACAAAAACGGTTAAACTGGAACACATTATCCGCAACAGCCGCAGTGAAGAGAACGAGTTGTTACCCTGCGTTTGCCTGTCTCTGGAACGCGGTGCACAGAGGATATTTTTACCAGAACCTGAGACCGAATTACAAATTCATGATCGCCTGTTATTTGCAGGTCGCGATCATGCCCGCAGACAAATGCTCTGGACCATCATGGACAGTCATTCCCTCATGGGCAATATCAGCGGCAAACACCTGCCACGCGGTGGCCTGTGGAGATGGTTGTCAGACCGATGAATTCGTTGGGAATGTAACTTGGGCTGCGTAGGGTGCGTAACTTGTTACGCACGAGATACAAGCGTGTAGGGTGCGTAACTTGTTACGCACGGGGTGTCTGTATGGTACCCGTGGGTAACAAGTTACCCACCCTACAACACAAATCTATCGGCGTCTTGCTGGAAAGGCAATCGACGTCGGATTTCGTCAACTTCACTCAATTCGATGGTGACACTACCGCTACTTTCCTCTGTTCCCAAGTCCAGTAAGCTTTCACCCAGGGGATCATAAACAGCACTCCCACCGATATACTTAAACCCCCGCGGGTCTTCACCACTGCGATTAACACCGATTACGTAACACTGATTTTCAATCGCACGAGCCTTGAGCAAGGCCGTCCACGCGGACGTGCGTGGCTCAGGCCAGTTGGCCACAAATAAAAGGACATCATAATCATCCCGATTGCGACACCAGGCAGGAAAGCGCAGGTCATAGCAAATCTGCGGGCAGATACGCCAACCCCGATAGTGGAACACTTTTCGTTCATTGCCGGCAACATAACGCTTGTCTTCCCCGCCGAAAGAAAAAAGATGCCGCTTGTCATAGAATTCGATGACACCATCGGCTTGCACCCACAAAAACCGATTCACCTTGTCCTTCCCTGTTGAAATAGCCACGCTGCCACAGATGACACAATCGAGTTCAGAGGCCAGGGCTTTCATCCAGGCCACGCTCGCTCCTTCCATGGTTTCCGGTTCAGCATCACGATCACCCAGGAAACCACTGGTAAAGGTTTCGGGAAATACAATCAGATCACAATCTGAAGCATGGACCCTGGCAATGGTTTCTAACTGTTGCCGATTGGCATGTGCATCTGCCCAGAATAATTGTGTCTGTATCAGCAAGCATTGAAGACTCTCAAGGTTTTTCATAGGTGCAATATTATCAGGCAGCGAACAAGTAATCCCGCCCTTCGATTTTGCCCTGCGCGTTGACAAATTCTGCGATCTCTTCACGTGCCCCTGCAGCACCGACTGCGACCAGCAGCATCGCATCACCGATACTCTTTATTTTATCCACGGACCACACCGGCAAGCCACGTTTCTGACCACCTATACGGCGTGGATGTACCTCGATAAAACCATCCACTATGCCACCTTCCGCAATGATCAGGTCGTGCATATCACGCCCCGTTGGACCTGCGCCCCAGATAACCACGGAGCGACCCTTCAAGCGGTGGCGTACCAGGAAATACGTCTTGGCCTGCATGAATTTTTCCCGCTGGTAAAGTGTGTCGGTATGGGTCAGACGGGATTCATGCTCACGCCAGCGCAACAGTACCGGTGCAGGTTTGCCCATCTGCATATTCGCAGCATCGGCCCGTAGTAACAGATCATAGTCCTCGGGCCATGCGTTATTCCGATACCCGGTCAACCGATCCAACGCGGCGCGACGCAACATAAGACTGGGGTTTGGTAACGGGCTTTCGATGAATATCTGCTTTCGCACCTGCTCCGGTTCACGAACCGAATTTAACCAGTTTTGATAACGTTGAAGACCACCCTTGATCCCGTTATCTGCAAAGATTTCCACACAACTACCGGCAATATCAACATCAGGATGATGCTCAAGATAATCAATTTGGCACTCCAGTCGTTTTTCGAGCGAAATATCATCTGCATCCATACGCGCGATAAACGCACCCCGACAATGCGAAAAACCGGTATTAAAGGCGTTGACAACGCCACGTCCCCTGCTACCGAATATTTTTAAACGCGGGTCACTTTTGTCCAGTGCAGTAATCGCTGAATCGGTGCTGTGGTCATCGATCAGAATCAGCTCCAGTCTCGGCATTGTCTGGGACAAAATGCTGCTAACTGCCTGTTGAAGAAACTTACCTCCGTTGTAGACAGGCATAACAACGGAGACCAACGGTTTCATAAGCCCAGTAATACCTCCTCCTGAAGCCGGTGTTCCCGGTAATTATCACCGGACCCTGCCCTGTCAACGACAATATATTCTGAATCCTGCTCCAGTGTTAACTGGTAATGGTGCCAGACACCGGGATGTAGACTCACACCCTGGTGGCCATTGGTAAGAAACACGCTAATGTCTGCAGGTCCCGGATTACTCTCCGATGCTGCCACGACCACTGGGAATGGTCGTTGATGCAATGGATAAAAAGCCTGGCTGCCCAGTGGATGAGACTCCATGACCTGGATTCTGAAAGGTAATTCGATTGCACGACTGCGGTAAATACTAAGCTGACCCGGGCGGTTATCGGCGATACTGATTTCTGTCAACCCGCCATATTTTTGAGTATTTCCAAAGTTGATCAACTCCGGATTGATACCATCAGTTTCCAGTACATCTCCATAAGGTAAAAAAGCTTCCCTGGTCAGGGGTTCTGCGCGGATGATCCAGGTAGTCGGCATTTTAGATAGTCTCACCCTGAGGTGCCGGCAGACCCAGCAATCGAAGTCTTGCAACACCACCATCAGGATAGATATCCAGACGCACGTGCGTAACATCACGAACATCTCTGACCTGATTTTCGAAAATATGCAGCTGATCGGGTCCAAGCGCAACCGGCGGTAATAATTCGGCCCAACTTGCTGATACCTCGACTAGGTCGATATCAGTTTCAGGGCAACCCCCTTTCAACGAGCAGCGGGCCGGATAGTTACCGCGAAAGAAGGCCGTATCAACCTCGACCCGCGATATCTTACCTTTTTGACCCAACTTGAGGATGACCCAGTCATTCCCCGGATGACGTCTTCGGCGTGTTTCCCAGCCATCACCCATATTTGCAACAGGCCGGTCAGACAGCAGATTACTCATATCCCCAAAGTGCATATTGTTACATTCCAGTGCAACCCCGCCTGCCGTGGAGGACGCAAGATCAATCCATTGTTCACGCCCGGCCAGGTTCTCATCCCACATTGGCTCGCCGTAGATCCTGATTCTTGCGATGCCGCCATCAGGGTAGATATTCAAACGAACAAATGACCAGGAATTTTCGTTGCTGATGGCAAAATACCTGAGCTTGTCACCTTCAATATCTGTTCTGGGGATAATCTCGGTCCAAACGGTGTTTTCATCCGGTTCAATTTCAGCATCACAAACCTCCAGCATCACCGCAGGTGGATAGTTCCCAGTGAAAAAGCGAGTATCAATCTCAACACCGCGTATCACCCCCGGGCAGATTCGGAATGTACAAAAATCATGCCCTGCCACGCGTTTGCGGCGACTTTCCCAGCCATCCATCCACTTGCCATGTTCATCATAGCGATCCGGGATAAATACCGGTTCCTGGTCAGATAACATACGCTTGGCCGGTGCGAAGAAATCATCGCTCACACTAAAGATTGCAGCACCCCGCTGCGGCGAGGCAAGGTTGACGTACTTCCCAACGAATGAAGGCTGACCCTGCTCCTGCTCAAGCATTCAAAATATCCCGGATTCTGAATCGCGCGATCTGACATACCTGCAGTAATGCGGTTTGATACTCCAGCACCGCATCATTTTTCAGGCGCATACGAAACAGGTTCAGAATCTTGTATCGATCGCGCCCCCTGACTGCAATGATGAATGGAAAGCCAAATTTTTCCACGTATGCAGCGTTCAAACGGGCGAATTCAGCCAGCTCAGCATCCGAACACTGGTCAAGCCCCGCACCGATTTGCTCAGAGACTGAGTCTGCTGTCAGATCCACCGGTTCAGCCAGTGCACAGACCAGTTGAGGGTGTGCCTGAAGTGTAGCGAGTTGAAGCTCCGGTGCCGCCTCTAAAAAAACAGACTTGAAGTGATCACTCAGGGATTCAGCTTCGTCGGGTAATGAATCAGCATCCGCGTCAAAAACCGCCTCTGCAACCCAGGGTGAGTGCTCATAAACAGCGCCAAACTTCGTCAGGAATGTTGTTTTATTCATCTGTATCAGCCTTTAATGGTGGGTGATGTTTCCGCCAGTGATTGGCAATGTCCAAGCGGCGGCAAAACCAGACATCATCAAATGAGCGCGCGTAACGAAGAAACTCCTCCAACGCGGCAAATCGCCCCGGTCTTCCAGACAAGCGGCAGTGCAAACCCACTGACATCATACGTGGTGTATGGGCACCTTCCGCGTACAACACATCGAAGCTGTCTTTCAGATACTGCAAAAATTGTGAACCGCTGTTGAACCCCTGGCTGGTGGCAAAACGCATATCATTGGCATCCAGCGTATACGGAATCACCAGGTGTGGCTTGTCGTGCTGGTAGTTCCAAAAAGGCAGTTCGTCACTGTAGTCATCCGCATCGTAGATAAAACCACCCTCTTCAACGACCAGCGCACGGGTATTCGGACTATTACGGCCAGTATACCAGCCCAGCGGGCGCTCACCGATGGCGTCATGGATAGCCCTGATCGCTCTTTGCATATGCTCACGCTCGGTGTCCTTATCTATGTACTGATAATCGACCCAGCGATAGCCATGGCTGCATATCTCGTGACCTGCTGCATGCAAAGCCTGAACGGGCTCCGGATACCGTTCCACCGCCATGCCAACGGCGAATACGGTGACTGGAATGTCGTAACGGTCAAATAGTTTCTTCAGGCGCCAGACACCCACACGGGATCCGTATTCATAGATCGATTCCATGCTCATATGCCGCACGCCTTCGCGGGCTTCAGCATTAACGATTTCGGACAGAAAAGCCTCGGAAGCACTATCGCCATGAAGGACGCAATTTTCCCCGCCTTCCTCGTAATTGAGCACAATTTGTAATGCCAGGCGAGCGCCCCCCGGCCAATTGGGATTGGGAGGGTTTTCTCCGTAACCACACAGGTCCCTGGAATAGATTTTGGTCATTGAATATTGTTACCCGCTTTACTCATTCGAATCGGAAACCCTGGTAAATCGAAATCACCCGAAGCTGCCAAACTGATATACCCAACTGATATACTTCCCGCAGACAGATTGAAGTATAACGTATAGTCCATTTCTAAATTTGGGAGAGCCTGCATCACGATGGGACGTCTGACAACACATGTACTGGATATCGCCAATGGCTGCCCGGGTGCGGCCATACGTATCGACCTCTTTCGCCCGGGTCAGCATGACGCCATCACCAGCGTCGTCACCAATGCCGATGGACGTTGTGACAAGTCACTACTGGATGAAGAAGCCTTTTGTGTCGGAGAATATGAACTCGTATTCCACGCTGGTGAATATTTCAATTCCATGGGACAGGAGGATGGCGAACACCGGTTCCTTGACCGGGTGACCATCCGATTTGGCATTAATGACCCAAATCAGCATTACCATGTCCCCCTGCTACTCTCGCCATTTGGCTATAGCACGTACCGCGGTAGTTAGACTAATGCACAATACCGTCCGTTTTATCCTAGCAGGCCAGGTTGAAGAGATACGCAACTGTGCCCCCACCCAGACCGTGTTGGAGTTTTTACGTGAGGAAAAGGGCCTGACGGGTTCCAAAGAGGGCTGCGCGGAAGGCGATTGCGGAGCCTGCACCGTTGTAGTCGGCGAACTCCATGAAAACCGTATCCGTTACCGGGCAGTCAATTCCTGTATTCAATTTCTTCCAAGCCTGGATGGTAAACAACTGGTAACTGTCGAGGACCTCACCCCAAAAAACAACCTGGCCGAAGCAGAACTGCATGTGGTCCAGCAAGCCATGGTTGACCAGCATGGATCCCAATGTGGTTTTTGTACACCCGGCTTCGTGATGTCACTATTTGCCATGTATCACAATCGATCAGAAGCCGATGTAAAGCGCTCAGACATCGACCTGGGGCTTGCGGGCAACCTGTGCCGCTGCACCGGTTACGCACCCATCGTGCGCGCCGCCGAACAGGCCCTGGCAACAGAACGCAATGACCGTTTCACGGCAGATGAACAACATATCATTAACTTGTTGAAGACTATCCAGCCCACTGAAGCATTGGAAATCAACAGTGCTAATGGGCAATTTTATGCACCCCATACAGTCGATGAGTTGTGCAGGCTCCTACAGACCCATCCACAAGCCACCCTGGTCGCCGGTGCAACCGATGTCGGGCTTTGGGTTACCAAGCAACAACGTAGCCTGGAGAAAGTCATATATCTTGGAGCAGTTGAGAAACTGAAAGAGATTAAGAACGAAAATGGATATCTATCCATTGGAGCGGCAGTTTCCTATACCGACGCGACACAGGCTATCACCAGTCGTTACCCCAAATTTTTATCCCTGATCGAACGAATTGGTGCAACCCAGGTGCGCAACGCAGGCACCATTGGTGGAAACATCGCAAACGGCTCACCCATCGGTGACATGCCACCTGGCCTGATTGCTATCGGCGCCAGGCTGAACCTGCGAAGTCTACAGGGTCAACGTTGCATCGATCTTGAGGACTACTTCATCAGTTATGGCAAGCAAGACCTCGAAAGCGGCGAGTGCGTAGAGCAAATACTTTTACCTGGGCCAAAGGAAAACCAGATTTTCGCCACTTACAAGATATCCAAACGCATTGAACAGGATATTTCAGCCGTTTGCGCTGCATTTTCCATACAGCTAAACAATGGCACGATTACCAATGCACGGGTCTGTTTTGGCGGCATGGCTGAAATACCCAAACGCGCCGCAGCCTGCGAACAGGTTTTAAATGGCAGTAGCTGGTCTCAGCAAACGATCACTGAGGCCAAGCAGGCTTTGCTGGATGATTTCACCCCATTAACCGACATGCGTGCCTCTGCCGGCTATCGTCAGCAGGTCTCGCAGAACTTGTTACAGAGATTCTTTCTCGAACACACTGAAACCAGCTACCCGGTTCGGCTTGGGTCGCGTTGCCAGCATTCAGATGAGGGCGAGCATGATGCCTAAAATCCGTAACGTGCATTCATCTATCACCCATGACAGTGCCCGAAAACATGTATCCGGCAAGGCACACTATGTGGATGACTTGCCGGAACCCTCAAATCTTCTGCATTGTTATTTTGGAACTTCCGATGTCGCCCATGCGCGGATCTTAAGCATGGATCTCAGCGCTGTCGAACAATATCCCGGTGTGGTCAGGACTATGACTGCCCGGGACATACCCGGCGACAATGAAGTCAGCCCGGTACACAATTTCGACGAGCCTGTACTGGCCAATGACCTGGTTCAGTTTGCCGGGCAACCATTGTTTGCAGTGCTTGCTGAAAGCCGTGCTATCGCCAGACAAGCGGTGAAACTTGCAAAGATTGAATACGAAAAATTGCCGGCCATACTCGATATAGAAACCGCACTGGACAGAAAGTCATTTGTGATTGATCCACAGGTCATGCGCCAGGGTGACTCCAGGGCCGCTCTTTCAACGTCACCAAACCGTTTACAGGGCAAGATATTCACCGGTGGCCAGGAACACTTCTACCTCGAAGGCCAGGTCTCCATGTCTCTGCCACAAGAGGACGGGGACATACTGGTTCTGACCTCATCCCAGCATCCCTCGGAAGTTCAGCACCTGGTCGCCCGCAGTCTTGGAAAACCGATCAATGCGGTAAACGTGGAAGTTCGTCGCATGGGTGGCGCCTTTGGTGGTAAAGAAACCCAGGCAGCACAGTGGGCAATCATAACTGCGGTGTTCGCAAACCTGACCGATCGTCCGGTCAAGTTGAGACTGGACCGCGACGACGATATGCGCAGTACCGGCAAGCGGCACGACTTCCTGATTCATTACGATGTGGGTTTCGATGATGAGGGTCGTATACTGGGTATCGAGTTTGAACATGCCCTGCGCTGCGGAATTTCAGCAGATCTCTCCGGACCCATTGCTGACCGCGCCATGTTTCATAGTGACAATGCTTATTATTTATCCAATGTAACGGTCACATCCCACCGCTGTAAAACCAACACAGTATCGAACACGGCATTTCGCGGATTTGGTGGTCCACAAGGTATGGTCGGTATCGAGCGTGTCATCGATGCGATTGCTTATCGGCTGGGAAAGGATCCATTGGAGGTGCGTGAGATCAATCTGTACGGTTTGAAGGAACGCAATGTCACACCGTACAAGATGACCGTAAAAGACAATGTTCTGCACAGTCTTGTTGCGGATTTGAAAGAGTCTTCCGATTACACACAAAGACGTCGGCAAATTGATGCCTTCAACCGGAATAGCCCGGTGATACGCAGAGGCATCGCATTTACACCGGCCAAATTCGGTATTTCTTTTACCACCGCTTTCCTGAACCAGGCTGCAGCATTGGTGCATGTGTACAAAGATGGCAGTGTTCACCTTAACCATGGCGGCACAGAAATGGGCCAGGGTTTGATGATCAAGATTGCTCAGATAGTCGCCGATGAGTTTCAGGTTGATCTCGACAAGGTCAAAATCACGGCGACGAATACCGGCAAGGTTCCTAACACATCCGCAACTGCCGCTTCTTCCGGTACCGATATGAATGGCATGGCTGCACGGGCGGCGGCACGCAAAATCAAAAAGAGATTGATCAGCTTTGTCAGTAAAGAATTCAGCGTTGATAAGTCTGATGTCCGGTTTATCAACAACCACGTTGAGGCCGGTGAGTTTGAAATGAGCTTTGCAGAGTTGGCGGAGCAGGCATGGATGGGGCGCATCTCTCTGTCAGCAACCGGTTTCTACCGTACACCGAAAATCCACTACGATCCGGAGACATCCAGTGGCCGGCCTTTCCTCTATTTCGCCTATGGGGCCGCGGTATCCGAGGTGGAAATTGACTGCCTGACCGGCGAGTCACGAATCATCCGCGCAGACATTCTTTATGACGCCGGAAAATCGGTGAATCCCGCCATCGACATAGGGCAGATCGAAGGTGGATTTGTACAGGGTGCCGGCTGGCTGACCTCCGAAGAGATCTGGTGGGATACCGAGGGTCATCTGCGTACCCACGCACCCTCCACCTACAAGATTCCCACCTGTGGTGATATACCCGAAATATTCAATGTACAGATCTGGCAGAAAGGCAGAAACCGGGAAAAGACCATCCACCGCTCAAAGGCAGTGGGTGAACCACCGTTGATGCTGGCAATTTCCGTGCACAGCGCAATCAACCAGGCAATTGCGGGGAAATTGGGTGGTGAAACCTTGCCAGCACTCGATACACCAGCCACCCCCGAAGCCATCCTCAATTGTCTATCTGGTGCGTGATTTGTCATGCACGTGTTCACGTAGGGTGGGTAACTTGTTACCCACGAGCAATCTTTGCCACAAAAACGCGGGTAACTTGTTACACACGGACAACTTTTGTGAAAACGTGGGTAACAAGTTACCCACCCTACGAAATAACATAAATCCCAATCAACATAACAGGTTACGAAATTTACAGAATGGCATAAATTTCAATCAACGTAACAGGTATCAATTCAACACAAGGAGCGAAATCTAAGCATGGAAGCACACCTCCAAATGTGGCTAAGCCTGCTGATTCGCTGGGCTCACCTGATCGTCGGTATCGCCTGGATTGGTGCTTCGTTCTACTTTAACTGGCTGGAAAATCACCTGCAGCGTCAAAACCAACCTAAAGATATCGCCGGTGATCTGTGGGCAATACATGGCGGTGGCTTTTATCATCTGAAAAAATTCGCCACAGCACCCGGTGAACTGCCACCCACCTTGCACTGGTTCAAATGGGAGGCTTATGCCACCTGGATCAGCGGTATGGCGTTACTGATCGTTGTGTTCTACTGGAATGCGCAAACCTACATGTTGAACCCACAGGTCACCGGCGTAACCCCCACCGGGTCAATTGGAATCGGTATTCTCGCCCTGTTATCCAGTTGGGTGTTCTATGACGTCGTCTGCTGTTCACGTCTATCCCGGCGAGAATGGCTGCTTGCGTTGATCATTTTCGCCTGGTTTGTGCTGCTTTCCTGGGTTTTAAGCACATGGCTGAGTGGCCGGGCTGCCTACATTCATGTCGGCGCTGCCATCGGCACGATCATGGTAGCCAATGTCTTCCGTGTCATTATCCCTGGCCAGAAAGACCTGGTTAACGCAGTCACTGAAAATCGTGTACCCGACCCGGCCAGGGGTCGCAATGCGCTGCAACGATCAAGGCACAACAACTATTTCACCCTGCCCGTCTTGTTCATCATGATCAGCGGTCATTACCCTGCCACCTACAGCCATGATCAAAACTGGCTGGTACTGGTGCTTTTCTCACTTGCCGCCGTGGCCATCAGACATTATTTCAATATCCGTCACTTAGCGGGCTTCCAGGCCTGGCCATTGATCCCTGCAGTGCTACTGCTGGGCAGCCTGGTTTTCATAACCGCACCTGATTCTCGACCAGCGGTCAAAGCTGTGAGCGCAACAACGGCGGTTACAACCAACGAGGTCTTTGGTATTGTTCAGCAGCGATGTATCAAATGCCACTCACCAACACCGGATTTCGGCGGCTTCACCAGTGCCCCATTGGGAATTGAGCTGGATAACGAAAACAAACTGATTCAGCACGCCGACCGTGTTTACCAGACCGTTGTGGTGATGCGGAGCATGCCGCTGGCAAATCTGACAAAAATGAGCAATGAGGAACGCGATCTCGTGGCTAACTGGTATAGTCACCAGGAAAGCAGGCCTGACGAGTGAGATAAGACTGACACCTTGCCATTCGTTCATCAGATCGATACATGGCAAAGAAAACAGGCTCCAAAAGGAGCCCGTTTCCGTTCTTACAAAGTCTGAAATCTATTTTTTCCCGAGCCCAAAAAGTACTGAGTTGACAAAACTCACCAGAAACGAAAACAGAAGCGCCCACCAGAAGCCGGCAATCTGAAAACCATCGATCAGGTACGCGGCCGCATATAGAACCAGCACGTTCAACACCAGTAAAAACAGACCAAAAGTTATGACAGTGATCGGAATGGTTATCACGAAAAGCAATGGCTTCAATGTGACATTCAATACCGCCATCACAACCGCAACGATGAGTGCGGTCACAAAGGAATCGACATGGATTCCGGAAAGAATGTAGCTCACTGCAAAAACACTTATTGTGTTGATCAGCAAATTTGTAATCAGGCTACCTGTATCCTGGCCCTGGTTTGACATATTTAAACCTCCGGTCGCATATGGGGGAACAATAACACATCACGAATTGAAGCCGAATCGGTAAATAACATCACTAACCGGTCGATACCGATACCCTCTCCTGCCGTTGGCGGCATACCGTATTCCAGTGCACGGATATAGTCTGCATCGTAATGCATGGCTTCAAGATCACCCGCATCTTTTTGAGAAACCTGCTCCTGAAAACGGGCGGCCTGGTCCTCAGGATCATTGAGTTCCGAAAATCCATTGGCAATCTCACGACCAGCAATGAATAATTCGAAGCGGTCCGTGATCAGGGGGTTCTCGTCATTGCGGCGCGACAAAGGTGAAACCTCTGTCGGATAAGAAGTAATAAATGTCGGGTCTACCAGTTTTGATTCAGCCGTCGCCTCAAACAACTCAATCAATAACTTACCTTCTCCCCAACTTTTCTCGAAATGAATTTCACGTTTAGTGCACTCGGTTTTGAGTGTATCCATATCCCACAGGTTGGCATCAGCCAGTTCAGGGTTATTTTTCCGCACCGCATCTTCCACACTCAAACGGGTAAACGGTGCACCATAGTCAATCTCGCGGCCTTCGTAGGTCACTGTGGTGTCACCGCAAACTTCTACTGCCAGTTCACGCAGCATGGTTTCGGTCAAATCCATCAGGTCATTGAAATTGGCATAGGCCCAATAGAATTCCAGCATGGTAAATTCAGGATTATGCCGTGTGGACACACCTTCATTACGGAAATTCCGGTTGATTTCATAGACACGGTCCAGACCACCGACCGTCAGGCGCTTTAAATATAGCTCGGGTGCAACCCGAAGAAACATCGGCAAATCGAGCGCATTATGGTGAGTGACAAATGGCCTCGCTGTGGCACCACCCGGTATCGGGTGCATCATGGGTGTTTCAACTTCCAGAAATTCGCGTCCGGGCGCTTCCATGAAATCACGGATAAAACGAATGATCTTTGACCGGGTATGAAACACCTTTCGTGAGTCTTCATTCATGATCAAATCTACGTACCGTTGACGGTAACGTGTCTCCATGTCGGTCAAACCATGGAATTTTTCAGGCAATGGACGTAATGACTTGGTCAACAGACGCAATTCAGTCGGCTTAACGGATAACTCACCCTTTTGCGTGCGGAATATCGAGCCGCTGCCACCAATAATGTCACCGACATCCCACTGTTTGAACTGTTGGTACAGACCTTCCGGCAAGTTGTCCCGCTGCACCACAAATTGCATTGAACCGGTGCCATCCTGAATTTTTACGAAGGCAATCTTACCCATGACACGCTTGGCCAGCATACGACCGGCTATTGCGAAAGTTTCGTCTACCCCGGCCAGTGTTTCGGTATCATCATCTGCGAATCGCTGATGCAGTGTGGCAGCGTTGGTATTGGGTCGAAAATCATTCGGAAAGGCAATGGTTTCCGCCTTTAAGGCATGTAGCTTCTCACGCCGTTCTGCTATCAGGCGATTCTCGTCCACTGCGATATCACCACCACCTTTTTTTTGCTTCTGTTTGTTCACGCGCTATTTCCTGTTTCCTGACTGATTTCAGTCGCTTAAGCCCTGCTTCAGGGATGCCTCTACAAATTGATCCAGATCGCCGTCCAGTACGGCCTGGGTATTACCAGTTTCCACATTGGTGCGCAGATCCTTGATGCGAGACTGATCAAGCACATAAGAACGAATCTGGCTGCCCCAGCCTATATCTGATTTTGAGTCTTCCAACTGCTGGCTTTCTGCATTACGTTTCAATAATTCAAGTTCATACAGTTTAGCGCGCAATTGCTTCATCGCGTGGTCTTTATTCTTGTGCTGAGAACGGTCATTCTGGCACTGCACCACGGTATTGGTGGGTAAGTGAGTTATACGCACGGCAGATTCTGTCCGGTTCACGTGCTGACCACCGGCACCGGATGCCCGGTAAACATCGATTCGCAGATCGGACGGGTTGATATCTATATCGATATCATCATCGACTTCCGGTGACACAAACACGGCCGCAAATGAAGTGTGGCGGCGGTTTCCCGAATCAAATGGTGATTTCCTCACCAGGCGGTGCACTCCGATTTCAGTTTTGCACCAACCGTAAGCATAGTCACCTGTGACATGAATGGTGGCACTTTTGATACCGGCTACGTCGCCAGCAGAGACTTCAATCAATTCACCTTTCCAACCACGCCGCTCAACCCAGCGCAGGTACATACGTAACAACATCTCGGCCCAATCCTGAGCTTCTGTGCCACCAGAGC
>RCNC010001509.1_pt1 | contig 15656 bp, 13 predicted proteins | sample 2041301 | NCBI WGS metagenome assembly RCNC01 (sample SAMN09708231, study PRJNA481090) | Marine sediment metagenome, whole genome shotgun sequencing project. | biome: marine sediment; feature: ocean; material: sediment; isolation source: Sewage treatment plant 13A marine sediment (STP13A) ... | reverse complement strand
CCTGCCGCAGGAAGCTTCAATTTTTCGAAAATTGAGCGTCGAGCAAAACATACTTGCGATTCTTGAAGTCCGTGACGACCTCGACCGGGCCGGCCGCGAGCAAGAGCTTGAAAATCTTCTCGACGAACTGCATATCGGACATGTTCGCAAAAACGTCGGTATCAGCTTGTCTGGCGGCGAGAGACGTCGCGTAGAAATCGCCAGAGCGCTGGCGGCGAATCCTTTGTTCGTGTTGTTGGACGAACCTTTTGCCGGCGTTGACCCAATCTCGGTGCTCGATATTCAGCGTATTATTAAACACCTGAGCGAGCGCGGCATCGGCGTCCTGATCACTGATCATAATGTGCGTGAAACACTCCGAATCTGCGGAAGAGCCTATATACTGAGTGACGGCAGTTTGATCGCTTCAGGCTCGCCGGACGAGATACTCGAAAATAATCACGTACGAGAGGTGTATCTCGGACAAGAATTCAAACTCTAGGCATATTGCATCACATGCTAAAACCTTCTCTGCAGCTAAAACTCGGACAAAGCCTTGCGATGACACCGCAATTGCAACAGGCCATCCGTCTGCTGCAGTTACCCGTCCTGGATCTAAATGCAGAAATCCAGGAGGCGCTTGAAGAAAACATCATGCTCGAAATGGAGGACTTGCCTGACGTCCCCCAGACGAGCAATGAGACCACTGCCGAGGTTGAAACGATTCGTGCAGAGGACAGTTGGCAGTCAAGCCGCGAGCAACAATTGCAGGATGGCGGTTGGAACGGCGAAGGTCGGCCGATCAGCGATTTCGCCGACGAGTCCGGGCAAACGCTTCACGAACACCTCCTCTGGCAGCTCGAAATGGAAGATTTCACACCGCGCCAGGTTCTGATCGGCGAAGCCATTATCGATTCAATTGGTGATGATGGCTATCTGTCGATCAAACTCGAGGAAGTCGCCGGCTATATCGATGACGACTCTGCAGTGTCTTTTGCAGAAGTTGAGGAAACGCTGACGAAGATCCAGCGACTGGATCCTATTGGCGTTGCCGCGCGCTCCATTCCTGAATGTCTGGTTTTGCAATTGCGGCAACTCGACCCCGCTACTCCTGGCCTGGCACTCGCGATTGAACTTGCCAAAACCAAGCTCGACCTGGTCGCGAATCGAGAGTATGGCGAATTACGCCGTAGCCTGAGAACGTCCGAAGAAGACCTGCATGATGCCGTGGCGCTGGTAAAGAGTTGCAATCCAAAACCAGGCCTGGCGTTGAGTCCGGCGGCGGCAGAGTACGTTATACCGGATGTATTCGTACGCAAGGTCGACAATCGCTGGCAAGTTGAAATCAGCCCAACCGGGGTTCCGCGCTTGTCAGTCAATCAGGAATACGCCCGTTTGCTACGCGGCAGTGGCGATCATGCGGTCTTGCGCGGCCAATTGCAGGAAGCGCGTTGGCTTATTCGAAGCCTTGAGATTCGCAATGAGACCCTGACCAAGGTCGCGACCAGTATCGTGGCAAGACAGACCGAATTTCTCGAGCACGGCGACGAGGCAATGAAACCAATGGTTCTGCGCGACATTGCTGAAGAGATCGGCATGCACGAATCAACGATTTCACGGGTAACCACCAATAAGTACATGCATACGCCGCGCGGCGTGTTCGAATTCAAGTACTTTTTCTCCTCGCACCTCTCGTCCGCTTCTGGCGAGGATCAGTCTTCAACCTCCGTTCGCGCAAAGATTCGCAAGTTAATCGGTGCCGAAAACCCGGCAAAACCTTTGAGCGACAGCAAAATCGCGAATTTGCTTGCAGATGAAGGAATATCGGTTGCTAGACGGACAGTCGCCAAGTACCGTGAAGCTATGAATATCGCCTCGTCGAGCGACCGCAGGCAGCGACCGGCGTAGGCAATTCAGTACGTATCAAACACTACAGAAGGACACCATCCGCGCTGTTACTCTAAACCCGTCAAACTAAACAAGTATGGGAGGCAACTATGCAATTAAATGTTTCAGGCCATCACGTCGAAGTAACCGAATCCTTGCGAGAGTATGTCGAAACCAAGATTGAAAAGATTGAAAGGCATTTTGATATTGTTTCCGATGTGCACTGCATTCTTACTGTCGAGAAACTACAACATAAAGCAGAGGCCACAGTTAAGGTAAATGGTGGTACGATTTACGCCGATGCCATAGAAGAAGACATGTACGCTGCGATTGACAGCTTAATAGACAAGCTGGATCGACGCGTCAGAAAACACAAAGAAAAGCTCGTCGATCACCACGCGCGAGACTCACAAAAGAGACAATACGTCTAAAGTGCATTAAGAAGACTCCCCTGCCATGTTGCTCGAAGAAATCATCAAGCCCGATAGCGTCTTGTGCAATGCGCAAGCGCGCAGCAAAAAGCATTGCCTCGAAATTCTAAGCGAACTGCTAGTGCGTCAAATACCGCACCTCTCAAGCGACGACATATTCGAGGGGCTTATTGAGCGCGAGCGACTAGGCTGCACCGGCCTTGATGCGGGTGTCGCGTTTCCGCACTGTCGCGTCAAGGGGTTGGAAACCAATACCGCCGCCCTGATCAAATTATCCGAACCGGTGGACTTTGATTCTTCGGATGGCGAATTGGTCGACATTGTCTTCGGCATGATGGTTCCGGCGCAGATAAATGCGAGCCATCAGGCGAATATTTGTAGCATTGCGGAGTTGCTGCGCGACTCGGACTTACGGCAAAAAATGCGGACCGCCTCTAGCAGCAGTGAATTGTACGACTCACTAATCGATAGTTCGGTTGCGACTGTCGTCATGGACCTGAAGGTAGCTGACGGGTCCTGACCACAGGACGCAGACGGCGCGGAGCCAAACCATGGCCGACAAGATGCGCTTAATCATTGTTAGCGGGCTATCCGGCTCCGGCAAATCTGTTGCGCTTCATGTTCTCGAAGACATGGGTTACTACTGCGTAGACAATTTGCCAGCCGCGTTGCTCAACTCGGTTGTTGAAGAAGTGCGTTCCGGCGGTGCTCAGGCGGAACAACTTCTGGCTGTTGGCGTCGATGCACGCAATCAACGCAATGATCTTGAATCGCTGCCCGAGCTCATTTCCGATTTAGACCGGCGCGGCGTTCAAACCGACATGCTGTTTCTGCAGGCCAGCGACGACGTAATTCTCAAGCGTTACAGCGAAACGCGGCGGCGCCACCCGTTAGCGGAGCACGGTACGGCACTGCTTGCCGCGGTCGCGAAAGAGCGGGCCATGCTGGCCGACGTTGCCGACTTCGCCGACCTGATCATCGATACGTCACGCACCAGCATTTATGAGCTCGCCGACGCAATTCGGGAGCGAATTGTGCAGCGCAACGCCGACACTTTGTCTGTGCTCATTGAGTCTTTCGGATTCAAAAACGGCATTCCAGCTGATGCGGATTTTGTATTCGACCTACGATGTCTGCCAAATCCGTATTGGACTATGGAACTGCGAGGCTTGACCGGCCAGGATGAGGAAGTACGTACGTTTTTAGGCGAGCAACCCACCGTCAACGCTATGTATGACGACATCCTCGCGTTTCTCAGGCGCTGGATTCCTGAGTACGATGACCTGCATCGCAGCTATCTGACAGTCGCGCTCGGCTGCACCGGCGGCCAACATCGCTCGGTTTATATGGCCGATAAACTGGCCGAAGCGTTGCGCGAAGCGCATGACCCAGTGCTGACACGGCACAACGAGCTGGGTAGCCACCCGATCCAAAAGCAGTAAACTGTCTCCCGTTATGGAAGCCAGACAAAAAACGCAAGACATTCTGCAGCAGCTGCGCAAGCAACACGATAGCGGCGATCTGGCTGCGGCGCGCAAATTGATCCAGGGTTTGCACCCTGCCGAAGTAGCGCACTTGCTTGAATCGATACCACAGTCGGACCGCGCCGTTATTTGGGAAATGGTCGACGTTGACGATGAAGGCGACGTTCTTGTTGAGGTTGTTGACGAGGTTCGAGACGGTCTGATCAAAGGCATGCAGACCGATGAAATCGTCGCAGCAACGGACGGCATGGAGGTCGACGATCTCGCGGACCTGCTGCTGGACCTGCCGGAAAACGTTACAGAACAGGTCCTGCAGTCTCTGGACAGTCAGGAACAGGAACGACTTCGACAGGTTCTTGCGTATGACGAGGACTGCGCCGGCGGTCTGATGAACGTCGATATCGTCACCGTTCGTGCCGATGTAACAGTCGAAGTCGTAGAGCGTTATTTGCGCGCCAGAGGCGAAATGCCGGACGGCACGGACTCGATATTCGTCGTGAATCGCGACGATAAGTACGTCGGCTCTTTGTATCTTTCTCGATTATTAACGGCAGATCAGAACGCCACCGTTGCGACCATCATGTCGACGGACATTTTGCCGATACTGGCGCATACGCCTTCAGCAGAAGTCGTCTGGGAATTCGAACGTCGTGATCTGCTGTCCGCCGCCGTCGTCGACGATGAATATCGGGTCTTGGGCCGTATTACGGTGGACGACGTTGTCGACGAGATTCGGGACGAGGCAGAACACTCCTTCATGAGTGCGGCTGGTCTCGATGAAGAAGACGATATGTTTGCGCCGGTTGCCAAGAGTGCTGCCCGACGGGCGGTCTGGCTGGGCATCAATCTTTGCACCGCGTTCCTTGCCGCCGCTGTTGTCGATCAATTCCAGACGACTTTGGATAAAATAGTATTACTCGCAGTGCTCATGCCGGTCGTACCGAGTATGGGTGGCGTTGCGGGTAACCAATCGCTCACGATTATTACCCGCGCTATGGCGCTGGGGCAGATCGACCGCAGCAATGCGCACCGAATCCTGCGCAAGGAACTGCTGGTTGGTGTACTAAACGGTGCCGGCTGGGCAATCGTTGTCGCTGTGGCAACGTATTTGTGGTTTGGAGATTGGCGCATCGGCGGCGTCATCGGAGCGGCAATGATCATCAACCTGATCATCGCAGCGCTTGCCGGTTTCTTGATCCCGCTGACCCTAAAGCGCCTGCGTATCGACCCGGCACTGGCTGGCGGCGTCGTACTTACGACGGTCACCGATGTCGTTGGATATGCAGTGTTTCTTGGTCTTGGCGCGGCTTTTCTGCTGTAGAAGTTCGCTTCACTATTGGCCGTGAATGGAACTCAGGTCGCGTTGAATCCAATCGGGTGCGAACAGTCGCGGCACGTCTGCACCACTGACAAAATCCCGTAGCTGATCCTTTACCTTCATGGCATCGCTGTAACCTAGCTCGATCAACTCGCGTGTATAGGCCTGCTCGAACAATAGGAAACTCAGCAAGCGGTTCTCGCCAGGCTTCTTACCCCCGATGCCACGGAGTATGGCGCGCAATGCGAATGGCAGTTCCTGTCTATGCTTGTGCGCAATCACGCGCAAATCCTGACTAGGCACAATTAGCATGGTATCGATGGCGCGCATGCTCGCCAGCGATCCGTTGCGATGCTCCGGACTCACCGCGTCGACGAGTTGGTTAATGCGCGTCATGCGCTCGAGATCCGAGTACAGACCATCCATGAATAAGGTATCGAGCATGTAGCCTGCGATATTGGCGAAACTCGGCGAAGACTGCGGGTTACTCGGCGTTGGTTGCTCATCGGCCTTTTCATCACGCACACCGATAACCATGATGCGATCGGCGCCAAGATGAATGGCCGGGCTAAGCGGCGTTGCCTGGCGCATTGCGCCATCGCCAAAATACTCCCCGTCGATTTTCACCGGTGGGAATATCATCGGCACCGCAATACTCGCCATCAGGTGTTCAAGGTGCAGGTCACCGCGAACTCCGATGCGGCGCGTACGGGCCCATTCTTCGAGTCCGGTGGCAGATTGATAAAATGATGTCGATCGCGCCGTCGCATAGCCGGCGGCAGTCACGGTGATCGCATCGAGATAACCGTTCTCAATCGCGTCCTGGATTCTCGGGAAGCGAACGTTACGACTCAACAGCGCACGCAACGGCGAGTTATCCAGCAGAGATTTGGGGGTGCCAACCAAAAACCCGCCCAAGACAATAGATGTCAGCCAATGCAGGCTGCTCTTGAGCATCGTTGCGTTATCCGTCCGGTACACCTGATTACTATGAAAGTTGCCCCATACTCGTTCCAATTCGGCCACTCCCAGTCGAAAACGCTGTGCTTTGCTCGCCAGCACCACCGACGTTATTGCGCCCGCTGATGTGCCACTGAGCACCGAGAACGGGTTTGGACTGCCCTTCGGCATGAGCTCAGCGAGCGCTTTGAGGACGCCCACCTGAAACGCGCCGCGAGCTCCGCCGCCCGGCAGGACAAGGGCTGTCTTCTTACTGTCTGCTGTAGTCTTCATATCAAGGACATTGTTCAAACCGGACCCACTTGACGCGAATTTCTATTATAGTGTCGACGCTATGAAATATGCGATTTCGCTTCTCATTTTACTCGCTCTGGCCATTAGCCCATTGGGTAACGGTTCTGAGTTGGTGGTCGTTGGCGCAGCGGCGCCAGAGTTCGAATTGCCAGACCAAACAGGGCAATTACATTCGCTCGAAGACTACCGCGATCAATGGGTAGTCCTGTATTTCTACCCCAAAGACGAGACGCCGGGTTGTACCACGGAGGCCTGTGAGTTTCGAGACAGCATTTTCGAGTTCCGGCAAATCAATGCGCAGATACTCGGTGTCAGCTTTGACGATATCGAGTCGCACTTTAAGTTTGCCGAGCACCACGAGTTGCCATTTCCGTTGTTAGCAGACACCGACGGCAAGGCGGCCGAAGCGTACGGGGTGAAAACGAAAATGTTTGGCATGACCGTAGCCAAGCGGCAGACCTTCCTTATCGATCCCGCAGGCAATATCGCGAAGCATTACGAATCAGTGAATCCCGCTACGCACTCGGCAGAAGTACTCGCTGATCTCGATAATCTCGGCGCCAGCGTCGAATAGTTACTGCAGCGCTTTCATTCCGTCATCAAGCCCGGCAACCGTCAGCGGGAACATCCGATCATCCATGATGTCACGAATAATTTTCGTTGACGGCGTGTAGTCCCAGCGTTGGCGTGGTTCCGGGTTAAGCCATATGGCCTTCGAGTAAGTGTTGAGTAGTCGCTTCATCCAAACTGAGCCAGGCTCGTCGTTCCAGTGTTCAACACTGCCACCCGCATAGACGATCTCGTACGGACTCATGGTGGCATCGCCTACAAAAATTAGTTTGTAGTCCGACGCGTATTTATGCGTGATGTCCAGCGTCGGAATTTTTTCCGCATGGCGACGGCGATTATCCTTCCAGAAATTTTCATAAACGAAATTGTGAAAATAGTAGTACTCGAGATGTTTGAACTCACTACTCGCTGCCGAAAATAGTTCTTCACAAACGCGAACGTGATCGTCCATTGAGCCGCCGATATCCAGGCACAACAAAACTTTGACCGCATTGTGGCGCTCAGGGACCATGCGGATATCAAGCAAGCCCGCATTGCGCGCTGTCTTGTCGATCGTATCGGCCAGATCCAACTGGTCGGCCGCACCTTCGCGAGCAAATTTGCGCAAACGTCGCAACGCGACTTTGATATTACGGGTGCCGAGTTCTATGGAGTCATCGAGGTTTCGATACTCGCGCCGGTCCCACACTTTGACGGCGCTGCGATTACGCGAACCGGACTGTCCAATGCGCACTCCCTCCGGATTAAAACCATAGGCACCGAACGGTGAAGTCCCGGCTGTACCTATCCAGCGACTGCCGCCCTCATGACGCTCATCCTGCTCATCAAGTCGTTCCTGCAAGGCCCGCATAAGTTCTTCAAAGCCGCCCATAGCTTCAATATCAGCCTTCTCCGCGTCACTCAGGTTGAGCTCTGCCTGTTGTCGTAACCAGTCTTCGGGCAGGTCTTGCATAAGGTCGCTTAGAGAATCATCGACGCCTTTGAAATACGCGGCGAAGATTCGATCGAAGCGATCCAGCTTTGACTCATCTTTGACCAGACAGGCTCTGGAGAGAATGTAGAAATCGTCGACGCTATCGTTGGCCAGACCTTTCTGCATGGCCTGCAGCAGGGTCAAGAACTCCGTAATTGAAGTCTTCATACCGCCTTCGCGGAGATGGGAAAAAAATGGAATCAGCATGAAACGCTACGCCTGCACTAGCTGTTCGGCGAGTTTTCGTTACGTCGATCAAGAAAAACCAGTTGCTCAAACAGGTGCACGTCTTGTTCGTTCTTAAGCAGCGCGCCATACAGCGGCGGAATAATCTTGCGGGTACCCTCGGTGCGCAGCGCTTCGAGTGGAATGTCTTCTGCCAACAAGAGCTTGATCCAGTCCAGCAGCTCTGAGGTTGACGGTTTCTTTTTCAATCCTGGTACATCACGAACTTTATAGAACGCGTTTAGTGCTTCTGACAGCAGGCTCTTCTTCAAATCCGGAAAATGTACGTCAACGATGCTGCGCATCGTGTCCTGATCCGGAAACTTGATGTAATGAAAAAAGCAGCGGCGCAAAAATGCGTCGGGCAGCTCTTTTTCATTATTGCTGGTGATAATTATGATCGGCCGGTGCTCAGCTTTGATGAGCTGTTTGGTCTCGTAGACAAAGAACTCCATGCGATCGAGTTCTTGTAGCAAGTCATTCGGAAACTCGATATCCGCTTTGTCGATTTCATCAATCAACAATACCGGCTGTTCTGCGCACTTGAATGCCTCCCAGACCTTGCCCTGTACGATGTAGTTCGAAATATCGTGCACGCGATCATCGCCGAGCTGCGAATCGCGCAACCTTGCAACCGCATCGTATTCGTACAAGCCCTGCTGCGCCTTCGTCGTGGACTTGATGTGCCACTCGTACAGAGGCTTGCCAAGCGAGCTTGCGACTTCCAGTGCAAGCTGCGTCTTGCCGGTTCCTGGCTCGCCTTTAATCAGGATTGGGCGTTCGAGCGTGACCGCCGCGTTAACGGCGAGTGTCAGGTCATCGGTCGCTACATAGGTGCCGGTACTTTCAAATTTTTTGTCGGTCATGCGGATAGTTTACCGCGTGGCGGGCTGCAGGATAAGCTCATGTTTGGCAGCCCCGGGTAGGAAAGGTGCCGGTACTCCGTTGACCCAGGCTTCGTGTCCGCTCCTGTAGAAGTCCGACATGGGGTGCCCGCTTTGACCGCCGGGCATATGCATTAGACTGCTCGCCTCGTCTCCGGGCATGACTGAAAAGCGCTCGGACGCGCCCCAGGTAGCGCCCTGCGCTCTGGGCATGTCGGCATCGCCGTTCAGCGGCTCAGCCGGCATATCCAACCATTCCGACAATATAGGCAAAACAGGACTCAGCGGATGTCGGATCGACGCGGTGTTGTATTCGCCCCAGGTACGGTCGGCCAGTTCTCCTTCGAAATTTTCGTCATAGCCGCGAACGACCGCGTGCGCAGCTTCGATCATAAAATCGTTCCAACTTGCGTATGCAGACGGCAGCAAATGCTCGGGCTGCTGCGTCACTATCGACCACAAAGGCGTATCGAACTGTCGACTCATCCGGATATTGACATTTTCTGCGTAGGCCTCGCGGACCGGCGTCAGGAGCACGTCGTATACGCGTCGTCTTACCTCGTTGCGAAATGCGCGCACGAGGCGGTAGCCAACGGATTCGGCGGTCGCTCGCGGTATCCAGTTCTCGACGAGACGCCGATACTCTTGCAGCTCCGGATCCGTCGTATCGCTGAGCACATCGAGCAAGAGAGATTGCCATGGCGTAAGGAACAAGGCGCGATCGTCAATTTGTATCGCGAGCATGTCCTGCGGCTCGAATAATTCCTGCGCGAACAATCCATCGCGAATTTGCTTGGCACGTGCGCCAAACGCGTAGCCCCCATCACCGATGAGACGCAGGGCTTCTCCGTCAACAACACGGGAATTCGCGCTCCAAATACGACCGCTCTCAGGGTTTACGATACGCGGATATTGCTCCGGAGCGAGCCAGCCTTGCCAACCGTGCTCCTTACTCCAGTCTGCCGGGAGACCCGCGTCGTATGCGCCCCTGACCGGAATTTTCCCCGAGATCGTCCAGCCGATATTGCCGTCCTCATCACCGACTACGAAATTTTGCGGCGGCATGACGATGCTGTTACCAATGCTAAGGGCCTCTTCTACTGTAGCCGCGGTTTCGAGCTCCATGATGCCCAGATTTGTAAGATGACTATGATGTGCGATCCAGCTAATGGCGATTTCGCCGTCCGGATACGCGGCGCGGTCATCGATTGGCCCCCAGATAGTCTCGCGGACGACGAACTCGACTGGCTCAGCGTCTTTGACAACGATTAACTCACTATGGGTTTCGAAAACCTTGTCACCTTCTGGCGTTCGATAGCTGTCGGGTGCGGCACCCGGCTTGATCAGAATCGCATCCGACCAGTCGCCGTTACTGTTGGTGAAGCCCCACGCAACATGACTGTTACTGCCCGCGATTATCAGCGGTTGACCCGGTAGCGAAACACCCGATACGTCTATCGCGCGTGCACCGGTAGAGATCAGACGTGCACGGTAATAGATGTTCGGCACATTGATTCCGAGGTGCATGTCATTCGTCACCAACGCCCGACCCGAAGCGGTCAGGTCGCCACTAACGGCCCAGTTATTGCTGCCAAGAACCGGCGGCGCGCCCGCTTCGCTAAAGCCACTCTCCGCGACCGTCACATCGCGAAGCGACAGGACCGCCGCATCCGGGATTGCACTCGCGGCCAGCGCATCACCTAACATGGGAGCGTCCCAGGGTGACCCAGGCGGATCCAGCCATTCCAGCACTTCAGCCGGCAGTATTCTCGCAATAAGCCCGCGCTGTCGGTCACGACTCGCGCGATCGTAGTTCAGGTCGAGAAACATTGCGTACGCGACCAGGAGTGAGTCTTGTGCTACCCACGGCTCCGGTTCGACACCGAGCAAATAATATTCGAACGGTTTGGCGTCGAGACTTTCAAGACCCGCGTTCACGCCAAGGCTGTAGCGCAGCAAGACATCACGTTCCAGCGCTGACAAACTCGCCAGCGCGGCGACCGCCCTGCTGCGAAACCGATGCACTCGTCTGCGCCTATCAGCATCGATCGTTGCCGGCCCGACTATTTCTGACAACTCACCAGCGGCGTCGCGCCGAATGAGGTCCATTTGGAAAAAGCGATCCTGCCCATGAACGAAACCAAGCCCATACGCGAGATCAAGTCGATCACTGCCGCTAATCGTCGGAATTCCCGCGGCGTCCCTGACGATACTGACGGGGGCTGCGACGTCGGTCGCTGCAATACTGCCATCGAGTTGCGGCAGGCTGGCGCGAACGGTTAGCCAAGCCAGGCTCGCGACGACCACAACAGCCGCGAGAAGTGCTGTCAACAGACGTACGATCCAGCGCTTCATCAAGAGCTAGTCTGCTGCTGTGACTTTGAGAATCTTCATGGCGTTGGTACTACCAGACACGCCCTCAAGATCACCCTTGGTAAAGATAACAAGATCGTCGACCTCGACCAGTTTATTGCCTAAAAGGGTCTTAAAAATATCGGCGTATAAATGACTTCTCGACGTTTCCTGGATTTCAAAGGAAACGGGATATACGCCACGGTACATAGCAACACGTCGGCTGGTTGCCTTGTATGGCGTGAATGCGTAGATCGGTATGTCGGAACGGATACGCGACATCCAGCGCGCAGTCGAACCCGACTCCGTTAACGCAATTATCGCCGAAACCTTCATATGATTCGCCGTATACATCACGGCCATGGCAATGGCTTCGTCGACATGCCAAAAGCTTTCGTCCAGACGATGTCGGGTGCGACCCCACGGCAACGGAAATTTTTCCGCACCGGTACACACTTCGGCCATGGCGCGAACTGCCTGCACCGGAAATTTTCCGACGGCAGTCTCTCCCGACAGCATCACCGCATCCGTACCGTCCATCACCGCATTCGACACGTCCGATACTTCAGCCCGGGTCGGAATTGGATTCTGGATCATGGATTCCATCATCTGCGTCGCGGTAATAACAACCTTGCCGCCCTTGCGGGTCTTACGAATAAGCTTTTTCTGAATGCCGGTTAGTTCGGCGTAGCCCATCTCAACACCGAGGTCGCCACGAGCGACCATGACGACGTCCGCCGCTTCTATGATCGAATCTATATCTGTAACTGCTTCGGCACGTTCCACTTTCGCGACAATATGTCCCTTGCCGCCAGCCGCCGCAAACAAGTCGCGAGCTTCCTGCACGTCGTCGCCGGTACGTACGAATGACACAGCCAAAAAGTCCATTTCCAACTCAGCCGCCAACTTGACGTTCTCCCGATCGATCTCGGTCAACGCATCTGCCGACAAGCCACCACCTTTCTTGTTGATGCCTTTATGATTCGACAGGATGCCGCCGGTGGTGACGATCGTATGTATGCGAGTACCTTCAACGCGGTCGACTTGCATTTCGATCATGCCGTCATTGAGCAACAGCACGTCGCCAGGTTCGACGTCTTCGTGCATGGTGTCTAATGCGACGCTAACGCCCTCCTGATTACCGTCTTCGTGCCCGAACGTGCAATCGAGGAAAAAAGCATCGCCATCATTGAGCTTGACGCTGTGCTCCTTAAAGCGACGTACACGAATCTTGGGGCCCTGCAGGTCACCCATAACGCCGACATCCCGACCGGCTTCGGCGGCAGTCTCGCGAAGCAAATTGGCACGGCGACGATGTTCGTCCGCGTTGCCATGTGAAAAGTTGATGCGCGCGACATCCAGGCCAGCATCAATAATGGCGCGCAATGTATTTTTGTCGTCGGTCGCTGGGCCCAGCGTCGCGACTATCTTGGTTCGTCTTTGCATGGCGGCGATTATTGCACAAGCAGCTTTTGATCGCTGTCACATTCCTGACCTAAACCCTATGCTACGCTGCCTTCTACGCCTTGCCGTGCGACGACCACCGTGCCATGACCTTGAACCGACGCCGATTTATTCAAAGCTTAGCAATAGCAGCTGCATCTCCCGCGATCACTTTGCCTAACCGTGCGGAGTCTTCGCCACTAGGCGCCCTGCGACCGGATCCTGAGCGCATTATCGACCTGCCCGATGGATTCTCATATCGAGTGGTCTCGCGTGCCGCCGATCTCATGGCGGACGGTCTGCGCGTACCGCACGCGCACGACGGCATGGCCGCATTCGCAGGAGAAGAAGGTCGGATTATTCTCGTATGCAATCACGAACTAGGACCGGAAGACGGGCTGCAAAATGCGTTCGGAACCGATCGCGACGCAATTCCGTCGTTTGTACGAGAAAAACTCTACGATAGTGGTGAAGGCGTAACGCCTGGAAACGGTGGCACCACGACGACGATTTTTAACCCAACCACTGGCAAGACTGAGAAACAACATTTGAGTCTCATCGGCACAGAATACAATTGTGCAGGCGGCGCAACGCCGTGGGGAAGTTGGCTGACCTGCGAAGAGAGTTTTCGCAATCCTGGTTATCAGGGCGCTTACCGGCGTGAGAAGGCACACGGCTATGTCTTCGAAGTGCCAGCAAATGCGACTGGCCTGGTCAACCCGGAACCGATCAAGGCTATGGGTCACTTCGAGCACGAAGCCGCGGCCGTTCAGGCGACGACCGGCGTCGTGTTCATGACTGAGGACCAGAGCGACAGCCTTTTCTATCGCTATATTCCGCATCAACCCGGCAAACTGCTGGCAGGTGGGCGTTTGCAGGCGCTCGCAATAGGCGATGGTCCGTCTGTGAACACAAGCAACTGGCATGGCGAGACGAGCGTCGAGCTCGGCAAAGAAATGCCAGTGCGATGGCTGGACCTGGACAATGTAGACAGCGAGCGCAATGACCTGCGCTTACGCGGCGCTGCAGATGGTGCAACAACTTTCATGCGCGGTGAAGGCTTGTGCGTCGCCGGAGACGAATTCTTTTTTACCGCGACTACCGGTGGGCCGGCATCCCTGGGCCAGGTGTTTCGCTATCGCGCCAGCGCGCACGAAGCAACAGGCAGGGAAACGGATGCGCCCGGCAGCCTGACGTTGATTGCAGAGTCGAGTGCAGACTCACTCTTGCGCAACGCCGACAATATTACGATGGCACCCAGCGGCGACCTTATGGTGTGCGAAGATACCGCATCGAATTGCGGCATTGTTGGAATCGGCCCGGATGGCGTTCAGTACGAAATTGCTGACAACCCTTACACAGGGTCGGAGCTCGCAGGAATATGCTTCTCACCAGACGGCGAAACACTTTTTGTAAATATTCAGTACCCGGGAATGACGCTGGCGATTACCGGTCCCTGGCCTGTGGGAGGGCCTTCAGGCCCGAATTCCGATCGCGGCTGAAGCCGCTCCCACAATTAAGCTGATCCGCGCGACTCAAGCATGGCGACCGCTGGCAAAGTCTTGCCCTCAACAAATTCAAGAAACGCCCCACCACCGGTTGAGATGTACGAGATTTGATCGGCAACGCCATACTTGTCGATAGCTGCGAGCGTATCGCCGCCGCCTGCAACTGAGAATCCAGAACTTGCTGCAATGGCTTCGGCGAGCGTACGAGTTCCGTCGCCGAATGCGTCGAATTCAAACACGCCGACGGGGCCATTCCAAATTATGGTGCCGGCGCCGGCAATGATCTCGGCAAACCTGGCTGCTGTTTGTGGGCCGATGTCGAGTATCAACTCGTCGTCGAGTACCGCATCGACCGACTTGATCACCGCAGTTGCATCCGCGGCGAAGTCGGTAGCAACGACGACGTCACTGGGCACCGGAATATCTGCACGATCCGTTTTGTTCGCGGCAAGATCTCGAGCGGTATCCAACATGTCGGGTTCGTGCAATGACTTACCAACATTCTGTCCCGCTGCCGCAATAAACGTATTCGCGATACCGCCACCAACGATCAACGTGTCGACTATGTCCGCCAACGCACCAAGAACGGTCAGCTTGGTCGAAACTTTGGACCCACCGACAATAGCCACTAAGGGCCTTGCAGGATCTTTAAGCGCTTTGCCGAGCGCCGCGAGCTCCGCTGACAGCAGCGGGCCGGCACAAGCTACAGGGGCATGTTCCGCAACACCGTAAGTACTCGCTTGGGCACGATGTGCGGTTCCGAAGGCATCCATGACGAACACATCGCAAAGCGCCGCCATCTTTTTGGCGAGCGCCGCATCGCATGCTTTCTCACCTGCCAGAAATCGCACGTTCTCAAGCAGCACGACATCGCCGGGTGCGATAGCAACGCCATCAATCCAGTCCCTTACCAGCGGCACGTCACAGCCCAGCAACTCACTTAAACGGTTGGCGACCGGCTGCAATGAAAATTTATCTTCGACCTGACCTTCGGTCGGTCGGCCAAGATGTGACATGAGCATGACCGCGGCACCCGCATCGAGCGCAGCCCTGATGGAAGGCAGCGCAGCACGAATGCGTGCATCACTGCTAATTACGCCGTCGACAACCGGCACGTTCAAATCCTCGCGGATAAGAACGCGTTTGCCGGCCAGGTCGACATCAAGCATATTAATAACGGGCATAGTCAGTGTCTGTATCAGGCGTTGTGGAACACGATCGCTGTATCAAGCATGCGATTCGAGAAACCCCACTCGTTGTCATACCACGCGCACACTTTGACCAGCGTGCCCTGCATGACTTTGGTCAGGCCGGCATCGTAGGTCGATGATGCAGGATCATGATTGAA
>RCNC010001508.1_pt1 | contig 15656 bp, 11 predicted proteins | sample 2041301 | NCBI WGS metagenome assembly RCNC01 (sample SAMN09708231, study PRJNA481090) | Marine sediment metagenome, whole genome shotgun sequencing project. | biome: marine sediment; feature: ocean; material: sediment; isolation source: Sewage treatment plant 13A marine sediment (STP13A) ... | reverse complement strand
CGTGTTTTGGTCCCATAACAAAAGTCAGTTCTAACCAGTCGTTAAAACGATCAACAAATTGGAGCAGCTTAGAAACTGGTAAATAAACGAATCCATTACGACCCCATGATATCAGTGTAGTCCAAGCTCCAGGATTTTGCGGTATTTCGCAAATCTGTCAGGAAAAAGAGTTCAGAGCCCTTATTCTACAGAGCCCTTATTCTAAGCATGACTTTCCCCAACTAACCAACTTCAAACGCAGCAGGTTTTATTCACACGCATGGCCATGACTTTTTCCACTGTTTATGCAAATTCTTATTCTCTATTCTTAGCTGCTAAAAATTAAAAACAATTTTGGTGTTAAAGTGCTTCACCACTGGTTGCTTCAAACTCGGCGGTGTTTGGCACTGGCAGGCAGACGGTGTTGCACAATATTCAGAGCGCAAATATTACAACAAGCAGAGGCAAGGTGAATGGACAGACGAAAATTTATTGAACTGACCGGTATCGGTATGGGTGGGCTAATGATCGCCCTGCCTGGTAGTTATATTTCAGCGGCAGAGCTGACTGCAAACCCGATGGAGGTCGCTTTCAAAAAGCAAATGGCGGACATCGCTCTTAATGCGGCAAAAGCCAAGGGTGCGAGCTATGCGGATGTTCGCATTGGACGCTATCTCAACCAGTTCATCACCGCCCGCGAAAAACGGGTGGACAATGTCGTCAATACTGAATCCGCGGGTGTTGGTATCAGGGTAATTGCAAATGGTACATGGGGCTTCGCCGCAACGTCTGACATGTCACCCGATAGTATCGCCAGGACAGCAGAAAAGGCCGTTGCCGTCGCCAAGGCCAACTCCAAGTTCCAGACCGATCCGGTTCAACTGGCGCCCGTCACGGGTGTGGGTGAGGTTTCCTGGAAAACACCCATTGTCAAAAATGCCATGGAAATTCCCATCAAGGACAAGGTAGACCTGTTGATGGAGGTTAATAATGCCGCCATGAATAACGGCGCGAACTACATCACTTCGATCCTGTTTCTTGTCAATGAGCAGAAGTATTTTGCCTCAACCGATGGCTCTTATATTGATCAGGATGTCCACCGTTTGTGGGCACCGTTCTTTGCAACTGCTGTCGGTGCGGCCGGTTTCAAACAGCGTAGCGGGCTTGGTAATCCTGTGGGTATGGGTTTTGAATATCTCGATGGTGATCCCGCTGAACAAATCCAGGTACAGGGAGCCAACGTCGGTTATCGTTATTCCTACGACATGGTTAAAGATGCGCGCGAAGCAGGGCAGCAATTGCAGGCCAAGCTCAAAGCACGTTCAGTAGAGCCAGGAAAATATGACCTGGTACTTGATCCGCACCACCTGATGCTGACCATCCATGAATCTGTTGGTCATCCGCTGGAGCTTGACCGTGTTCTCGGTTATGAAGCCAATTACGCCGGTACCAGTTTTGCAACGCTTGATAAATGGAAAAGCAAGACCTTCAATTACGGTTCAGATATCGTCAACCTGGTTGCCGACAAAACCCAGAAGCACTCGCTTGGTTATGTCGGCTATGACGATGAGGGTGTAAAAACCAAAGAGTGGGATCTGGTTAAAGACGGTATTTTGGTTAACTACCAGGCCATCCGTGACCAGGTACATATCATCGATCAAAAAGAATCGCATGGTTGCTGTTATTCACAGAGCTGGGCAGACGTCCAGTTTCAGCGTATGCCCAATGTTTCATTGCGCCCGAATGAGCAAGACCTTTCTGCGGACGACATCATCAAGGATGTCGAAAACGGCATTTATATCGTTGGCCGGGGCTCTTTCTCAATTGACCAGCAGCGTTATAACTTCCAGTTTGGCGGACAGCTGTTTTATGAAATCAAGGACGGCAAGATCACCGAGCAGATTGAAGACGTGGCGTACCAGTCAAACACCCAGGAATTCTGGAACAGCTGCGTCAAGCTCGCAGGCCAATCCGATTACCGCCTGGGCGGGTCGTTCTTTGACGGCAAGGGTCAGCCACCCCAGGTCAGCGCCGTATCACACGGCTGTCCGACCACACGGTTCAATAACATCAATGTAATCAACACCGCCCGCAAGGTCGGCTGAACGTTGACCAGGTAACAGAATTCAAGAGGTTAATAATGGCAATTTTTAACGAACAGAAAGCCAGGGAACTGATGACCAGGGTCATTGCTTTATCAAAGGCCGACGAATGCGAGTGCAATCTGGATGGCTCTATCGCCGGTAATATCCGCTATGCACGTAATACGGTCTCAACATCCGGCGAAGTCAGCGATGTCACACTGGCTGTGCAGTCCTGCTATGGCATGAGAACCGGTGTGGCCACCATCAATGAGTTTGATGATGCCTCACTCGAGAAGGTCGTAAGGCGTTCCGAAGAACTGGCAAGACTCGCACCGGAAAATCCTGAGCATATGCCCAACCTGGGTCCTCACAAGTACGGCCAGGTGAACGCCTGGTACAAATCAACGGCATCCGTTACACCCGAAGATCGTGCTGCAGCGGCTGAAGCCAGCATCGTGCCCTCACGTGAGAACAAGCTGATTGCATCAGGTTATCTGAATGATGCACAGTCGTTTAGTGCACTGATGAACAAAAAGGGTATGTTTGCCTACCATCAGTCCACCGATGTAAATTTCACTGCCACCATCCGTACTGAAGATGGTACCGGTTCCGGTTGGGTATCCAGGGATTTTAACGACACCGGTAAAATGGATACCCGTGAAGCTTCCGATATAGCCATTAAAAAAGCCATGGGGTCAAAGGATGCCAAGGAAATGGAGCCGGGTAAGTACACGGTAATTATGGAACCGGCCGCCACGGTGCAGTTACTTTCCAATATGTTTGGAAGCATGACACAACGGGCAGCAGACGAAGGCCGCAGCTTTCTCAGTAAGAAACCTGAAGAAGGTACAGAACCTGCCGAAGGAGCTCCCACCAATCGACTCGGTGAGAAAATGTTTGACGAGCGTGTCATCATTTATAGTGACCCTACCAATGCTGATTGCCCCACCGCGCCATTCGCCGGTGACGGTCATGCCGTCGGAAAAACCATGTGGATTGACAAGGGTGTTATTGCGGCCATGCCAAACACGCGGTATTGGGCAGACAAAACCGACAGCACATATTACCCAACGGCATACACCGGTCCGGGCCTTTTCGGCGGCAACCAGCAACTGATCATGCACGGTGGCGATGAGTCACTGCAGGATATGATCAAAAACACCCGTCGCGGCGTACTGGTCACCCGGCTTTGGTACATTCGTCAACTGGACCCGCAAACCCTGCTTTACACGGGGCTCACCCGTGATGGGACCTTCTATATTGAGAATGGCGAGATCAAATACCCGATCAAGAATTTCCGCTTCAATGAAAGCCCGATTGTCATGCTGAACAACATCGAAGCACTGGGTAAACCCCAGCGTATCAATGGCAGTATGATTCCACCCATGAAGATACGGGATTTCACTTTTAGTAGCCTTTCTGACGCAGTATGACCCATGAAACGCACACCTTCGGGTGTGCGTTCAACTAGCTCGTTACCGGTATGCATAGACGAACGTTTATCAGCGCATTGACATGTTTAGGGGCTGGCCTTGGTACCGGTGTACTTCCTGTGACCCTGCAAGCTGCCGGAAAGAATGAATACGATTTTGTATTTACACGTTTAAGTTACGAATCCGGTGACTGGGACGTCGATGAGCGTATGCCGGCCAACGTGCTCAATTCCTTGATCGAATACACCACCTTACGTGTCAACCTGACCGAACAGGTCATAGCACTCGCCGATCCGGCCATGCTTGCCCAACCATTCTGCTACCTGGCGGGGCACCGCCTGGTGCAGTTCAGCCACGCCGAGCGCGAAAATTTCAGCCGTTACGTCAACAACGGTGGGTTTGTATTTGTCGATGACTGCAACCATGATATCGATGGTATGTTTGCGCGCAGTTTTGAGCAGCAGATGGCAGATCTATTCGGTGATGATGCCTTGCAGAAGCTACCCAATGACCATCCCATCTACAGCGCATTTTTTGAGTTTGACGGACCACCCAATACTACACAGGAACTGAACGGCTGGGGAGATGACCTCGTGCACAAATATCTCAAAGCCATTGTCATCAATGGCCGTATCGCAGTGCTCTATTCAAACAAGGACCTTGGCTGCGAATGGGATTATGATTTCAGAAACAAACGATTTATGCGGGTGGATAACACCCGTTTCGCAGTCAATATTGTTATTTACTCAATGACGGCATAGTTGCCACATAAAGGACCGGATCAACCCCATGCAGGATACCAAGACCAAAGATCAGGCAATACAAAGAAAGGACATTCAGGACAAACTGGCAAAGCTACCCCTGGTAGGGGCTGAAATTGCCAAGGTCATCGTCGGTCAGAAACAGATTGTCGATGAACTTCTGATCAGCGTTTTGGCAGGTGGCCATTGTTTACTGGAAGGTGTTCCAGGTCTGGCGAAAACCCTGATGGTCAGCACATTGGCAGAAAGCCTGGACCTGGACTTTCGCCGGGTCCAATTCACACCGGATCTTATGCCCAGCGATATCATCGGTACTGAAATCCTCGAAGAAGACCACGTCAGCGGCAAGCGTTTTTTCAAATTCCAGAAGGGACCGGTATTTACCAATATCCTGCTGGCCGACGAAATTAACCGTACACCACCCAAAACCCAGGCAGCATTGTTGGAGGCCATGCAGGAAAGGCGTGTGAGTTACGCAGGTGAGGTACACACCCTGCCACAGCCATTCTTCGTGCTCGCCACCCAGAACCCGGTGGAACAAGCTGGCACTTACCCGCTTCCGGAGGCGCAACTTGACCGGTTTTTGATGTTTATTCGTGTGCCCTATCCGTCGGAAGACGAGGAAGTTGAAATTTTGACTCGCACTACCGGTAACCGCGATGTGTCACTTAAAACCGTGCTTAACGCTGAAGATATGATTGCACTGCAAACACTGGTTCGCGAAGTTGAAATTTCCGCAGACCTGTTGGGCTATATCACGCGGGTAGTCAGGGCCAGTCGGCCGGCAGAAAGTGACAATAAAATGGTCAAGGATTACGTGCGATGGGGTTCCGGTCCGCGTGCCGGCCAGGCGCTGGTGTTGTGTGCAAAAGCACGTGCACTGATGAGCGGGCATTTCGCCGTTACCATGAAGGATATTCGGGCTGTTGCAAAGGCCGTTTTACGCCACCGGATACTGCTCAATTTTCACGCCGAAGCCAACGATATCACCACTGAGAATATTATCGACAGCTTGTTTGAACATGTCAGCGATCCCGTCAGCCCGCTCGATTAAGTATTGTGGAACGCTTCATTGACCCACGTACCCTGGCCCGCGTAAAAGACCTGCCATTGATCGCAAAAACCGTCGCGGATGGGTTTTTGCACGGTCTGCAGCAAAGCCATCAACGCGGTGTTGGTATCGAATTCAGTCAGTATCGCTCCTATGAGCCTGGAGACCCGTTAAACCGTATCGATTGGAAGTTATTCGCCCGCTCCGACCGTTATTTTGTTCGTGAAGCTGAGCGCGAAAGCGAGATAACCATGTGGTTCGTTCTCGATGCGAGTGCATCAATGCAACTAGGCTCGGAGCGTAAAACGGCTTCATGGAGTAAGTTTGACTATGCCCGTCACCTGGTGGCTACACTGTCCTACATCGGTCAGAGACAGGGTGACAACGTTGGACTGCTGGCACTGTCGGGTCAGCAGCATGAAGTGGTGCCGCCTGGTAGTGGGGAGCGTCATTGGCACCGTTTGTTAAAGCAATTAACCCGCATAAAGAGTGGCGATAGCTTTCCGCAAGCCGCACAGGTTAAATCGGCTATTGAGCGACTTCAAAAACCGGGATTAGTATTTATTATTAGTGATTTATATCAATTATCTAATGAGATACATGAATTTATGGCGCAGGTCTCAACCGGTAAAACCGAAGTAGTTGCAATGCAGCTTCAGTGCGGTGATGAGTTGCAGTTTCCCTACAAGGGCGCTATCCGTTTCGAAGACCTGGAAACGAATGAACAGGTTCTTGTTTCAGCCGCCTCTGCGCGCAAAACGTGGTTTGAAACACTTGCGTTGCACCAGGAAAATCTGGAAGCAGTCTTGCGCGAACAGCGTATTACCCTGAACCGTATCAATATTGATGAACCGATGGATCAGGCACTATTCGATTTCCTGACTTCCCGGCAAAAAGCCCTGAGCTGAAATGGCTTTTTCGCTATCCGACCTGTCCGTATTAACACCAGCTGCCCTTTGGGCTTTACTGGCACTGTTGCTGCCAATACTGATTCATCTGTTCAATCGAAGTCACGGGCGGCTTGTGCCTATCGGTCATATCGACCTGGTCAGGCAGGCACGCAGATTACGGGTAACCGAAGTCAAGCTGGCCCAGTGGTTACTATTGCTGCTTCGATTGGCGATTTTTACATTGGCCGCGCTCATCCTTGCAGGGCTGGCGAGACCGGGCCTGGATAGCCGTTCCGGTTCCACGACCTATGTGACGACCGAATGGTTGAAAACGTCCCCGCTGGAAGACATCGAGACAGTTTTGATTGAGGCTGAGGATGAATCCACCAGCAGCATTTTTCTCCTCCAACCGGGGTTTCCACCGCTAGACCGTAGCCAAATAGATAAATTCAGGCAACAGATACCTCCCAGTGCCACAGACTTCCGCAATGTTTGGCCCTTGCTGGCAGAAAGACTCAGCGTTGAACACCACCTTGGTGAGGTGACGGTGCATGCAACGGACTACGTTATGCAGTATGGCGTTGACAGGCCCACTCTGCCGCGGGAGGTTGACTGGGTTTTAATACACCCCGAAACAACGCCGGTAATAAGCAGCAATGCCATCGGTGCTGTCATCGTATATGACGATAATCATGTTGATGAAGCGGCGTTGCTCGGTGACACACTGGCCGTTTTGAAACAACACCGTTTACCGGGGCTGACATGGTCGACAACAGGGTCAGACACACTCAATGAAGCACAACTTGATACTGACTGGCTGATCTTTTTGACAGAGAAATATGCCGGTCCCGGGCAACTTGCCCTGATCAACTCTGCAACGACCGTTCTTAGCTTTGCCGGTATTGGTGCTACCGAAAACGTACAGCAAATCATCAAACTTCCATTTTATCCGTTCAGCACCTTCAGACTAAACCGCTATAACAAGATGGATGCAGATGTCGAAAGCGCCTGGAAAACTTTGCTCTCAACTGCTGATGGCAGTCCGCTTTTGCAGGAATCCCGTTCGGGTCTTTTGCGTCTGCTGCATTTCAATAGCCGCTTCAACCCGCAGTGGAGTTCCATAACGCAACAGGCCGAATTCCCCGAATTGTTTTTACAGTTGATGCTGAATGAGCAGCAACAGTTGTCACGTTTTGCCGATGCAAGAACCAACCCCACCCAACTCAAATCGGATCTCGCCAAAGCCGGTATGGATGACCTGTTTCCCAGTCGGCCATTACAGGGCCTGCTGGCCATACTGCTGGTTTTGCTGTGGGTTACAGAGCGCTGGTTGAGTGAAAGGAGGCCCCGTGAGCAAGGCTGAATTTCATGATGATTTTCATGTCGATGCGCTGGGGGTCGATGTGGGGGCCGATATACTGAGGTATTTGCGCCAGTTACGGCGAACGATGTTATGGCAACGTTTAATCCATGCGATTGCGGCCATGTCAGTGCTGTTAGTTGTGGGCTCCTTACTCGAAACCTCACCCGTTGTGCTGCTGCAACAGGCCATTGCACTTGGGCTGGTTTGGTTTGGACAACTTTGGCTCAGCCACAAATGGCAGCGTTTAACCCCTGAAAACTTTGTGCAACACCTTAACCGCCGCTTCCCCGATTTTGAGGAAAGCGCACAATTGTTGATTCAGGACGAGTCAACACTCACCACCTTGCAATACCTTCAACGCCAACGGGTACTGGCGGTTTACCAACGTAACCTGGCACAGGCAGGGCAATGGCAAGCGAGAGCAAAATACCGGCAAGCACTATCGGTGATCCTGGTTTGCTCGTTGTTGCTTGCTTTCACAGACCAGCTCCGTTCACTGCCATCCCTTATTCTGCCGGGTAACCTGACGGCACCCGCAAACCAGCAAACAACTGACAGGAAAGCTGCCATCAGCAATGTCAGGGTACGCATTACACCACCAGCGTATACCGGGATTGAACCTGTAGAAACCGGACAGTTAAACCTTGAACTGGCCGAAGGTAGCCAAGTGCAATGGCAATTTTCACTATCCACACAAGCCGGCGATTACGCCTTGCAGTTTTCAGACGAGAACAGGATTGAATTGGCCCAGGGCGATGACAACCTTATGCGCGCCAATGCAACCATCAATAAAACCGACCTGTATCGCATTGTTAAACCCGGTGCTGAAGATGATGAGTCTGTCGGTGATATTTACTCACTGAAAGTCACACTGGATAAAGCGCCCGACATCAGGGTCATTGTGCCGGATATATCAACACTCGAAATCCCTAAAAATGACCTTGCCGGTTTTATCAGCGAAGTGCTTGTTAAAGATGACTATGGTGTCGTTAAGGTGGCGATTCTTGCTTCCATTGCCAAGGGCTCCGGTGAAAGTGTCAAATTTCGCGATCAGAAACTGGGCTTTGACCAATTCACCGAAACTGCAAAAGGCAGACTTTATCAGCGTGCATGGGATCTACAGGCACTGGGTATGGAACCGGGTGATGAACTCTATTTCACGGTTCTAGCAATGGATAACAGGCAACCACAGGCCAATACCGGACGTTCTTCGACAACCATTGTGCGCTGGTTGGAAGAAGAAACGACCGGCGTGGCGGCCGAAGGCCTGGCCATAGATTTCATACCCGAGTTCTTCAAGAGTCAACGACAGATCATTATCGACACCGAGCAATTACTGGAAGATGAAAATCTACTCGAGGTGCAACAATTCAAGGACAGTGCCTACGCCATCGGCCAGGCACAGGCTCAGCTGAAAGAGAAGTACGGGCAATACCTGGGTGATGAATTCGAAGAAGGCCCCGGCGAACAACTTGGCATTATGCATGGGTTAGCAGAAACTGCGGGTGAGGAACATGATCAACATGATGAAGATCATGCCACTAATGCTTCCACCCAACCCGGTAAAAACCTCAACAGCACCGCCGATATTCTCAAGTTATTTGGACACGACCACGGTGACCCTGAAATCGGGCCGATAACAAAACGCAACCCGGTCGCGCTGATGAAGCGCGCCGTCAACGAGATGTGGCAGGCTGAAAAGCACCTGATGCAAGCTGAACCAAAACTGGCTCTGCCGTTTGAATATGAAGCATACAAGTACCTGAAACTCGCCCGTCAGGCTGACCGGATCTATACCAAGCGATTGGGTTTTGAACCACCACCAGTCAGCGAAGACCGTCGTTTGAGTGGTGAACTCGACGAGATACTCAGCTACCGCCTTGATGAACCCCAACGTGACTACGACAGTCGCAGCCAGGCATGGAATCAATTGCTTTTAGTAGATGTTTATCATTTACTTAGCACACATTCATCACTAACTGGATTTGATGAGAGTGAGCGTGAATTACTGGGCCGCCTGAGCTCTGAACTGACAAACTGGTCACAACAACAACCCGGCTTGATCCAACATGCCGCCACGCTTGAAAAGCTGTTAATCGCCGGACAACTGCAATTGGATGAATGCGAAAACTGTATCAGTGACCTGGCAGACACGGTTTGGAACCAATTGGACGAAAGTGCAGCACAACTGCATCAGCGTAGGGCAAGCTGGTATCCCAGTGAAGACCTGATTCAAAGCTACCAGCAGATTTTGAAGAAAAACAATGAGTCCGAAAACAGGCCGGAAGATATTGCCGGGGGTGGACGATGACCTCTATCGGCAACTGGATATTTGATTTCAGTAACCCGGTGTTGATCCCGCTGTCACTGCTGTTGTTGATTTCCCTGGTATTGACTTCCCATGCCGTACTAAAACGGCTTTTCAACCGCCACCCACTGCGGGCATTCGCAGTGATAGTGTTAAATATTGTCGCTTTCATTGCCGTGTTGATTTTATTGCTTGAACCACGGCACTCGAGTCCGGGCGAACAATCGCTTGTGCTGGTAACAGAGGGCACAAACCCGGCGCTCGTTACCACTTCGACCAACGAGAAACTGTATGTTACCCCCGCCGCCGCCACCACAAGCGCAACGGGGAAGTATCCCGTTCATGTAAACGGGTTGCTGGATACTGCACAACTGCCACTCAGGGAACCCAACCTGACCAGGCTTGAAGTCCTTGGTTATGGATTAAGCAAAGACCAATGGGTTAGTTTCCGAAACGATGTGCAAATTGATTTTGATCCGCCCCCGGTCAATGGCTTTACCAATACGCGCTGGAAACGGACACTGAGCATTGGTGAAATCCTGCAGATCAACGGGCGCTATCAATACACTCAACAGGATAGGGTATTGAAACTGCGTTTGCTTGACCCGGCCCAAAACATTGTCAGAGAAACCCCTGTCATCGGCAGTCAATTTTTCAAATTGTCGGTACCGGTGAAAGCACGCGGTAATCTTGAATACCGAATACAGGCCTGGAGTGGTGACAAGCTGCTTTCGGAGCAACCGGTTCCGGTAACAGTCAATAGCCCGCCACCACTGGGGATCATGATTGAACAATCGGCACCATCATTTGAAACCCGTCAATTGAAAGACTACGCCGCTGCAAACGGACACCGGATGCTGGTCAATAGCGCGATCAGCAAGGGCAAATCCATCAGCCAAACCGCCAATTTACCGGCCGGTACCGAAACGTCATTATCCCCACAGACCCTGGCTTCCAAGGATGTGCTGATCATGGATGGCAGAGCTCTTGTTAACCTCCCGGACACCCGGAGGCAATGGCTGATGGAAGCGGTCGAAGGCGGTCTCGGCCTTTTAGTATTGGCTGACTCAGTATTGCTTGATGATTTCGACAAACTCAGCCGTGATTTATTGAGTGGATTTCAACTCTCACCACAGCCCGACCCGGAAGCTGAAGTCATTCCACGTTTGGTGACTGACCCGAATCTTCAATGGCAGGAACCATTGCCGGCACAGGCCATCAGCCTCTCGGCGGATGATGCCGATATTCTGGTGGATGACAACCGGGGGCACGCTTTGGTCATCAACCGCAAAGCAGGAATGGGAAACATCAGCATCAGCCTGATCCGCCAAAGCCATGGCTGGATAACTAGTGGCAACATGATTGACTGGAGCAACTACTGGTCATCAGTGATTGCCTCAATTGCAAAACCCCGTGACGATAGTTACCTGCTACATTCGGGAGATTCAGATTTTTACCGGGAGAATCAAAGAACAGCCATATGCGCGCTGACAACGGAAGACGGACTGTCAGTATTGATCGCTCCCGCAGGCGCTGAAGAACAAACAACAGCTATCGAAATGAAACTTGCCGCTGATGAACTGAACTCCGCCAGACAATGCGCATATTTTTGGCCAAAAAATAGCGGTTGGCATCAGGTGCAACTGATTTCGAACATCAGCAATTCTATTCTGGACCTGACGGCCATTTATATATTTCAGCCTGATGATTGGCGTGCTCAGCAACGCGCTGAACGTGCTCAAGCCACGCAGGTGAGGGCGGCAGGCACAGTAGCTGCTTCAGCCGCAAAGTCCCAAGAGCAAGTTACCAAAGCTGTCAGTGTATTCTGGCCATGGTTGATTTTAGTATTGACGGCCACCCTCCTGTGGTTGGAACGAAAGCTAACACCTGTCAGTAACCTGGAATAAGATGGAGTTGTGTTACCGCTGCAAGCCTTTGCGCACCCACTTGCCAGCCATAACCAGTGCTACCGGGCTGATCATCGCAACCAATCCATAGATCAGCCACATTGTCTCGGTATTCAATGCACCTTCCGCCGGGCAGTAGATATCCATCATACGACCCGTGTACCAACCGGCGATGAACTTGATCATAAACCAGGGCATATTGGCGAAGGCGATAAAGGCGCCGGTCTGGCCCTCGGGAGCCAGTTCCGCAGCATATTGTAAAAAACGTGGTTGCCAGAGTGCCTCGCCGATCGAGAACAGAACGAGGTAAGTCATTAACAACCAGAAGTTGGGTCCCAACAGGAAGAGAAACGTAGGTAGCGCTGATACCAGTGAGCCGATGATCATCATCTTGTATACCGGAACCTTACGGGTCATGGCGGTGATTATTGGTACGCCCAGAACGATGATCAATGGATTGGTCACATTGACGATCACCTCCATGTTATTGGCCACCACATCCGAGAAAGCGCGGGTCACAAACTGTGGCATGACAAGGAACTGGTAGGCGAACAGGGTTTGTACCGGCATTAAGGCGAAAATAAAGAACATGAAGCGGGCGTTTGAGAGGGGACTGGTCTTCAGCCAGGCAATAGCACGATCCGGAAAATTACCGCTCGCACTTCCTTCGATATCCGTTTGCTCAGCCCCTTCGGTACCTGACTGCTCGGCTTCCTGTTCTACTTTGGGTGTAAAAAAGAAAACCAGACCCAAAAGCATCACGACATTGACCAGCACGCAGAACCACATGACTCCCTCGATCCCGAAACCCTCGAACCTGAAGTTCTCACCAAGATCAATGCCTGTGCGTATTCTTGCAGAGACAAAACCGATAAAAACAATGCCCAGGTTCATGCCGGCATAAAGGAGGCCGTAGCCCATTGTTGCCGTTTCCTTGTTCGAGAATTTGCGTACACCTGCGTAGGAAGCCGGTTGCATGAACCCGTTGCCTGCGGCGGCCAGCAACAGGCCGATGAATACGACAGGCAACAGCATGCTGGATCCCACCGGCAGGAAGTGGGGAGCCAATGGAAGGGCCGCACGGCCGACGATATAAAGTGCCACCGAGATCAGCAACGACTTGCGGACACCCAACTTGTCCGATACAGGACCGAATATCAACATGAAACCGGTGATCAGCGCCATGTAAGCGGAGACGATCTTATGGCCCGAATCATCCGACATTCCCAGGATGTCGTGAAAGTACATTGCCAGCAGGGTCAGCATGCCAAAATAGGCGACGCCGTCGAGCCAGTAAATGTAATTGGTATACCAGAAGCCGCGAGGTGCACCCTTGAGTGCGCGGAAAGAGCTCACCAATTCTGTAAATGGATTGGGGATGCCAGTTGCTTCAGCAGTCCCGGGGTTGTCGACGCTTTTGGACTCGCTATTTTCTGCCATTTTTCACCTATACTCGTGCCAGGCTCTTTTGTAATGCTATCGACTTCTGGCACGCTGCCAGTAACGTCTGAATTTCGTCCAGTACGAAGCTGCCGATGACAAAAACCCAGGCCAACGGATGTCCGGTGAGTGTTAACGATCCTCCTTCACCGACTATCTGCAATCCGGCACTCAGGTCGCGGGGTAGTAGTTTGATGATTAGTTTTAGCACACCATCCGCCATTTTCATCGTCGTAAGCGCCGTAAGAAAGCAGGAGTTTACTTCATACTCGTCCTGGGAATCCTCTGATGTGACCTTTTTGATCAATTCCTCAATCAGTCGGGCATTGGCATTGGGCTGGGTTTCCCATCCGGGTCTGCTATTGAGCGCTTTGGCAACCGGTAGCAAAGCTACGTCGGAAATTTTGCCCAGTACGTTGTCGATAAGCTCGTCCGCAAATGACGGATTTGCACCGACCGGCGGAAGATTTCCACCCACAGCCTTTGCAAGCTCGTTGGTCTGGGCAATGCAATCCTCGACTCCTGCGAAATAGGTCTTCAACTGCAACCGAAGCTTGCCGCCCTCACTGCTGACGGCTGCACTTTCTTTGGCAATGTAGCCAATTAATTGCCCGGTGTAATCGAATGGTTGTCTGAGCGACTTGATGTTCATTGCCAGTGGTTTGACAACTCCGACAATGTCACCGGCTGCCTTTTTCATGGCATTGACGATTGTTGTCGGCAACTTGGAAAGTGTTTTCGGAAGCTCCTTCACAATAGTGTAGATTTCGCTTAAAGATGACATTTTTCTGGTTTCTCCAGTTCATGACGTTATGAGAGACAGCATTGCACTTCAGGACCATTACTGTCACAAGCAAATCTGGCCACGCTCAAGTATAACTATTTAGTCGAGAAGGAATCCTCATCGAATGGCAATGCGTGAAATAGTCCGGGTACCTATCACTTTTAGCATTTCTGGACGTGGGTGTCTGTTCAAACATTTACGCATAACGCTTCAATACTTTTGTTGAGCTACACCATCCTTCCTTTGTGTCAATATTGAAAGCAATGGTGATTGGAAAATAAGACTGGCCAACGCAACACCGTATACCGTGCTTTGAATCGTGTACCAATAAGGAATTTCAACGCTTAAGGACAAGGCGAGGGCGATCGCAACCGCACCGCGGATACCGCCCCAAAACATCAGGTTCTGATCGCTCAACGACAATGGCCGCTGGCGGGGCAGGCGGGAAAGCGGTCCTGCGCCAAGATAAATAATAAATCCGCGAGAAACCAGTCCTGCAAGAATTCCTGCCAGCATGGCAATCCAGTGTGATTGAAACATTTCAAATGTAATGCTCATTCCGACCAGGAAGAACAGCATGGCATCCGCCAAAAACCCCAGGGTTCTCCATGATCCCAATGCAAACGCAACGTCCTGATCGTCATGCTTCTTTCGTTGTAGCCACGCAATGGTCAAGCCGGCAGAAAGCGTTGAAAGAACGCCGGACCATCCGAGGATATGCTCACTGACCCAAAAGCTGATAAACGCCAGGACCAGGGTCAGTGACGTTGTCAAAACATCATCATCCAGCGGTTCAAGCATCAGGTTAAATAGCCATCCCAGGAACAATCCAACCAATAGGCTTCCCAGTAAAACCAACAGGAACTGGCCAACCATTTCATACAAATTCATTTCATAGCCGGGCAGGGTGAGCACGGATGTAATCATGGCAAACAATGCGATTGTAGTGGCATCGTTTATCAGGCTTTCACCCTCCAGAATCCTGATGACACGTACGGGTGTTCTTGTCTTACTCATGATCGTGCCGACAGTGGTGGGGTCGGTGGCGCAAATCATAACGCCACAAAGAAGTGTCAGTGACCAGGCATTACCCAACATTCCGCCGATCAGGAAATATATGACCATCGCAGAGATCATGCTGGCAATGATCAATAAGGGAACGGCAAGGCTGAGTACCAGTAGGCTTTCACGACGTAATGAACGAACATTCATATTAATCGAGGATTCGAATATCAATATCGGCAGAAGTAGGTAGAACACCAGGTCCCGCAGAATTTCCCAACGCAAGCCTGTATCCTGTCCGAGTGATACCCAAATTTCTGAGCTGACAAACCCGATCAAGATCAAAGCGACCGGCATGGGTACCAGCTTCTGCTTCGACAATGGCTTTGCCAGGACAGCCGCAACTAATATACCCAGCATCAGGAATGGAAGGAGATTATCAATCATGCCGATATTTTCCTCAGTTGTTCAGCAGCATCGTCATACAATATACAGATGATCGGATTTCAACGACTTTGATTACATTTTGATTCAGCGTTTTAACTCAGGACACTCATGAATGGCATCGACGGTGCGTAACAAGTTACGCACCCTACGGTAAGCGGTTTCGGATGTATCTGTAGGGTGGGTAACTTGTTACCCACCAAGCGGTTT
>RCNC010001507.1_pt1 | contig 15658 bp, 11 predicted proteins | sample 2041301 | NCBI WGS metagenome assembly RCNC01 (sample SAMN09708231, study PRJNA481090) | Marine sediment metagenome, whole genome shotgun sequencing project. | biome: marine sediment; feature: ocean; material: sediment; isolation source: Sewage treatment plant 13A marine sediment (STP13A) ... | reverse complement strand
CCGGCCAAGCGTCAGGTTCGGCTGCTGGTGGATACGGCGCTGGCCCTTCCCACGGTATTCATCGGTTTGGTGGTCTATGCCTTCATCTCCAACCGGGGCCCCCTGGGAGAGATGGGCCTGCTGTTCACCCTGACCGGCATCGCTATCGGGCAGACCATACTTGCCCTGCCTGTGGTCATCGCCCTGAGCGCCACGGCCGTGGAAAGCATGGACAGGCACCTGCGAACGCTTCTGATCTCCCTGGGTGCCAGTCGGCGGCAGCTGCTGTTCAGTTGTCTGTGGGAGGTGCGTTATGGGGTGCTGGCCGCCGGTCTCACCGCCTACGGGCGGGTGATGACCGAGGTGGGCATCTCCATGATGGTGGGTGGCAACATCAAGTGGCACACCCGCACGATCACCACAGCGATTGCCCTGGAGACAGGCAAGGGGATGTTCTCCACCGGCATCGCCCTGGGGTTGGTGCTCATCGCCATTGCCTTTGGTGTGAATGTGTGCCTCTCTTTTTTAAGGAAAAAATGAGGACTTCGTAAACCGTCCAATATCGGCGTTGTGCGGCATCCCTCGTCACTGCGGCGTATCTTCAATACGCCTCCTTCCCCGGGATTTGCACGCCTTGATCTTGAACGGTTTACGAAGACCTCCAATGAATGCGTTTAACTGCCGCCAAAAGAACCGAACGGGAGAGGTCCACGGTGTCCCAACCCATCTATCGGATTGAAAACCTCGTCCACCGTTACAACAGCCGCCCGGTATTGGCCGTCGATCGTCTCGACATCGAACCGGCATCGATTTTGGGACTGGTGGGGCCCAACGGCAGCGGCAAAAGCACCCTGCTCAAGCTCATGGCTTTCATCCTCCCGCCCACCCAGGGGCGAATCCTGTTTGACGGGAAAGCGGCGCTTCCGTTCGACGAATCGGTCCGGTTCCCGGTCACCCTGCTGACCCAGGATCCTTACCTGATGAAGCGTACGGTGTTTAAGAACATCGCCTACGGTCTAAAGGTGCGCGGTAATCGTGAAAATTGGACCCGCCCGGTACGCGAGGCATTGACCATGGTTGGCCTGGACCCCGATGGCTTCGCCCAGCGGCAGTGGGATGAACTGTCCGGCGGTGAGGCCCAGCGGGTGGCCCTGGCAGCCCGGCTGGTGCTGAAGCCCCGGGTGCTGCTTCTGGACGAACCCACCGCCAGCGTGGATGCCGCTTCCAGCGAACTGATCCGTGCCGCCTCCCTGCGTGCCCGCCGCGAATGGGGCACCACGTTGGTGATTGCCAGCCACGATCGCGAATGGCTCTACGACGTCTGTGACGAGGTGATTCACCTGTTCAAGGGGACACCCACCGGCACTGGCAGGAGCAACATGGTTTTCGGCCCCTGGATCCCCGAAGAAAGCGGCCTTTACACGAAATTTCTCGGCGACGGCCTCCGCTTCACGGTTTCAGCACCACCGAACGCCGATGCCACCGCTTTCATCGACCCCGCCGTCATCCGAATCCTCGATAGCCGTGAGGCTTCAGCCCCTGCAAATACTGCCTTTGTCGACGGAACGGTCACCCGCATCACTTCGGAAAAACGAAGCGGCAATCTGTTCGCCGATGTACGCGCCGGTTCGCTTACGCTGGTCGTGCGGGTCGACGAATCCCACCTGGCCGCCATGACCCTTCACCGGGGGTGGCCTGTGACCCTCGCCTACCGACCGGACAGCATCCGCTGGCGTTAGGCGTTAAGACAATTAATTTGGACTGCGTTATCAGTCGTCGCAGCATTACAATACGGCTTCCTACCCTGGTCTTGCCAAATTAATTATCTTAAGGCCTATTTGAGGGCATGAACCCTTCGCATTGCTTTTTGATTGACTTCAGCCACCCCATTCCGGATAAGTATTTCGGTAACCGCTAACAGGTCAGTGTTTCAACGGTTACGGGTTCACTACGGTTAACTCAGAACGCTGAACCCAAAACCCAGAACCTGTGACACGATGATTAACCGCGAAAACCTGTTCACCTGGCCACCAGCCGTATTTTTCTGGGCATTGGTATGCGCCTTGCTGTGGGGCAGCGCCTTCCCCATGGTAAAGACCGGCTTTGTGATGCTGGATATTCAGCACAGTACCGGCGGCAAGCTATACTTTGCCGCCTACCGGTTTTTTCTGGCCGGGCTGATGATCTTTGCCGGTGTCATGGCCTCAGGAAGATCCATCATGTTATCCCACAAGCGGGACTACGGTGCCATAGTCCTGACGGGGATGCTGCAAACCACGCTGCAGTACACCTTCTTTTACATCGGCCTGTCCAACACCACAGGGGTGAAGGCCTCCATCATCATCGGCTCAGGTTCCTTTTTTCTGGCCCTGTTTTCGCACGTGTGGTTCAAGGACGACCCCATCACCCTGCGGAAAAGCTCCGGGTTGATTCTGGGTTTCGTGGGCATCGTCCTGGTCAATCTGCAGGGCGACGGCCTGAATTTCCATATGACCCTGACCGGCGAGGGTTTCATCCTGCTCACCGCTCTCTCTTCCACCCTGGCATTGGTCATCGTCAAGAAAACCGCCGTCCGCGTCTATCCGCCGCTCATGTGCGCCTACCAGCTGGTCACCGGAGCCGTGGCCCTTTTCCTGCTGGCCCTGTTATTCGAATCCCCGGCGGTACTGGCCTTTTCAATGTCCTCGCTTGTTTTGCTGCTCTATCTGAGTTTTCTTTCTGCCGCCGCTTTTTCCCTGTGGTACCTGTTGATCCAGGCCAACCGGCTCTCCAGCATGGCCGCCTACCGGTTTCTCATTCCGGTGTGCGCCGTCCTGCTCTCCGTTGCCCTTATCGAATCCGAACACCTTCATTGGCCGGCTTTGGCGGCCCTGGTACTGGTTTGCCTGGGCATGCTGTTGACCACCCGGGAATAACTTGATGGTATCGTAAACCGTCCGATTCGCCTGAGGCGGATAAATATCTGCGTTACGCTTCATCCATATTGTTTCGAAATTCGGATTTTACGCCTTCATCCGGCGAGTAAATTCAGTAAAGCCGGCCATGTATTTTTTTAGCTGGTTTTTCACCCCGTCGTCGGTGAGGTTGCCCTGATCGTCGAATTTGCCCGTGGCGCCGCTGACCCACAGCAGGCGCCCGGACCATACCTGGGTGCCCAGCACGCGCAGAACGGGCAGCCAGGCATACTGGGAAAAGGCGGTGCCGAAGGTCCCGGGCGTGGCGCCGATCAGGCCCACCGGCTTGCCGGCAAACACCCCCATGCGTTCCTCGGGCGGCCGGGTGAACCAGTCGATGGCATTTTTAAAAACGCCGGGGATGCCGTTGTTGTATTCCGGGGTGACCAGCAAGAGACCGTCGGCGGCCTTGATCATTTGTTTTAAATCGGTCACGGCAGGCGGGATGCCATCTGAGGCCTCCACATCTCCATCATACAAGGGGATGCCTCGAATTGAATTGACGGAGAGCGAGCATCCGTCGGGTACCGATTCCGCGGCAGCCCGCAGCAGACCAGCATTGAATGAATGTTCCCTCAGGCTTCCTGAAATTCCAGCGATCGTGATCATGTCTTTTCCTTTCTGTACCATTTCAGATGGGTTTGCCAAACACTGGGGACAGGATAATCATTGTTTTGTCCACATTCACCTTCTTGGCCGGGTAGCCTGAGCTATCGGCGCGACCAAGGATGGCCGCCATGCTCTCTTCGAGAGCCGTTGCACTGGGCGACCCCCACACTGATCGTCATCGATATTTCGTTACCGTCATTATGAAAGCATACCTGGCTGATCTGTTCACGAATCCGTTGGGCAATTTTCATGTCGAAAAGGTCATTTTTCCTTGTACCCACCCAAACGAATAAAAGTGGATACAGTAAGGATGCGCCTGCAACAAAGCTCACCCGTGCGAAATAAAACGATCGACAAAGGCGATATGAAATGTTAAAAACATAAAACTGTCAATTGATTCATTTGAGGCAAAAAATGACAAACGTATTTTCCCCGAAGGACGTGCAAGCAATTACCGGAATCCCGGCCAGGAGAATAAAATTCTATTCCGACGCCAAGCTGTTGAGTCTGAGAGATCAAAATCCTGGGCGGGGGCGGGGGCGGGAATATTCACGGCAAAATGTTTTTGAGCTATTCTTAATCAAGGCGCTTGATGCCACTGGTGTGATGTTGTCAAGAATCGAGGATATCTTTTCCAGTGCAGGCCCGAGTTGTTCAATTTTGTTGGACCTTGCCACTTATGAAAAGGACGATCCGCCGGGACTGTTTATTCAGATTTCCGAAAATGGTGTTCAATTTGCTGGGTTAAGAGACAGCGGATCGCTGAAAGGCCCTGAAACCCTTACGCTCGATATGTCAGGTAGATCGAGTGCGATCATCATTAATATGACCAATCTGGCCCGGAAGGTGCCAGAATAAAAGATGTTGGTTTTTATAGTCAGTAAACTGACTACTGACAAATTAGATAAATTGCATGGAACGTTTCATGTCCTTCAAGGCATTCTTGAACACTTCAAGCGGCCCGCAACAGCCGTGGGCCATCCCTTTCGCAACGAGTTGATCCCGTGTCGAGAAGCGACAGATGGCTCATTGATCCTGAAAAAACCTTGGCGGAAAAACCGGGCCACCATTCATGTCAGCCTCTGACAGATCGATTAGAAACTATACCCGATGGAAAGGTGAAACCGACCGGCCGACTCGCCTTCCTCTCGGTCCAGTTTGTGTCCGTATAGCAGGCCCATGGGGCCGATTGGGGTGATGTAGCGCAGGCCGAGTCCCACGGATGCGCGGAAACGGTCCGAGCCTTCATCCACCTCGGCATCTTTGACACTGCCGACATCAAAAAAGGTGGTCAGTTCCAGATTCATGCCCAGGTCGATGCGCGCCTCCAGGCTGCCGACTATAGCTGTCTTGCCGCCTACAGGATTTCCGTATTGATCGAATCGCAGCAGGTTTTCCCGAAAGCCCCGGACATTTTGTATGCCGCCCAGGAAGAAAAGCTGGTCGTCGGGGACCAACTCGCTATCCGAATACGATAGGATCTGCCCGAATCTGGCCAGGCCGGCGAATGTGATGCCTTCAAATGGCGTGCGGAAGTAGCGGGTATCGAACCGGTAGCGCACAAAATCATCCAACTGGTTTTGGACTCCCTTGGAGATATCCACGCCCAGCGATGCAAGCAGGCCTTTGGTGGGACGCACAAAAGAATTCCGGCTGTCATAGCGAATATACGGTGTAGTCACAAATATGGTCCGGGTCGGTTCTTCCAACTCGATAGTGGGGTCATCTTCGACCCTGAACTGATCCCGTCTTTCCAGGCTGAAACTCAGTGCCGTGGTCACGTGCTTGCCCCATTTGCGGCCAAAGCCTATCGATCCGCCGGCGGTCCGGCTACCGAAAGGCTGGTTGAATTCGGTGAGTTCCTCGTTGTAGGCGCCGATGCTGGCGGTCGTGTGGGTGTCCAGAAACCGGGGTTCGGTCAGTCGGGTTTCAAATCGGTAGCCGGTCTGGCTGATTTCAGCGCCGGCCCACAGATCCTTGTTCAGGCCGAAGAGGTTGCGATCGCCCACCTTGGCGCGGCCGAAAAACCCGCTGTCCGACTCATAGCCGGCGCCGGTTTGGGCGTAGTAGGGTTTGTTTTCCTCGACGTCCACGAATAGGTCGACCGTCTCCGCTTTTTCCTTCAAGCCGAATGTGCGGTAGCTCACGCCATGGAAGATGTCCAGATCTCTCAGGCGGCGCTGGCCCTCGTAAAGCGACCGCAATGCCAGGGGTGTCTGCGGCTTTACTTCCAGTTCACGGCGAATTACCTTTTCAGCGGTTAACAGATTGCCGGATATGAAGATATCTTCCAGGGTCACCAGCGGCCCCGGGTCGATGTCGAAAACGATGTCCGCCCGGGTGCGGTCTTCGCTGTAGGTGACACTGGCGAGCACCGTGGCATGGGGGTACCCTTTTTCGGAAACCAGGCTGGCGATGGCTTCCTTCTCTGCATCCAAGGCAGCCGTACGAAATGGGTCGCCGATTTTGTGGACCATTACCTTCCTGGCATTTGCTTCCGTCAAAACCGTCAATCCATTGATGATAATGGAACCGACCGTTGTCCGTGGGCCTTCCTTGATATTCAGCGAGACGTCGGCGCCGGTCTTGTCTTCATTGAAAAGCACCTCTGAATCCACCGTGCGCGACTGGAAACCCTGTTTCATGTAAAGGGTGGTGACGGCATAGGTGTCGGTCTCCAGGGTCTCGGGAACAAACGCGCCATCGTGAAAAATCGTCGGTGGACGGGTGAGCATCTGTTTTTTGATTTCCTCATCAGAAAGGTTTTGGTTGCCGGCAAGGGTTACCTGGTTCACGATGGTTTGCGGGCCTTCCTGGATGACGAGTCGTAGCTTTTGCGTCTCCACCGGTGGGCCGGGCACACGAGTCGTCTCTGCTTTTATTCGGGCATCGAGATACCCGGCTTCCATATACCGGCGTTTGATATTCTGAACGCTTTTTCGCACACCGATATTGCTTCGGTTCCCATCGCGAAAGACGACCACATCTTTTTTCAGGGTCAGGTTCCAGAACCGTCGGTTGCCCACGAAATCAACTGTGTAGCGTGGTCCCTCCTGAATCTTGATGGTTAGGTTTACCTTATGGGCGTCGCCGGGATCATCGATGTGGTAGGTGAGTTGGGCATCCGCAAATCCTTTCCTGCGGTAGTACTTTAACAGCGAATCCATGTCCTTTTTAAGCCGGTATTCGCTGAATCGGCCGATTCCGGGAAGCAATGCCGCTCGCCAGACCCGCATTCGCCATTTAAGCGCATTGGAAGAAACGCCGCGGTTGCCTTCGAAAATCAGCGTGCCGAGCACGTAGTGGGGGCCCTTGTCGATATCCACCAGGATAACGGCGTATGGGTCTCTGGTGTCCCGCTGGGTTTTTATCGACACCTTCGGGTCCACGTAGCCTTCTCGCTGGTAACGTTCGACGATGGCTCCGGTCTGGGCGGAAAGATCCGCCCGGGTGTAAGGGTCGCCCGGGTAGAGGGTCATCTGGTTTAATATGTCCCGCTCGAAAAGGGGATATTTGCCATTAATTTGGATATCTTTGATGAATCGAAACGGAGTCAGGGTGAAGGTCAGCGTTTCGCCGTCTGGTTCAGAGATCGAATCCACATGGATGGCCGAAAAGCGGCGACTCAGTTTGAGGGCGTCGAGCGCTGCCTGGACAGCGCCTTCATCCAGCGGGTCTCCGGGTTTCAGACGGATAAGGCGCCTGGCCATAGTGGTGTATAGTTTCTGCTGTTCCGGTGCGCCATCAATCACCACCCGGATGTCATTGATCACCATCGTTGACCCATTGGTAAATAAGGTGTCATCGTCCACGGTGACGGTGTCTGCGGCCAGACCTCTAGCTAACGGAAGCCAGAGAATGCTGAGAACCAGGACCCACAGGTAGATCTGTTTTTTATGCTGTCGTTGTTTCACCCGCTGATTCATCTGAATTCGATCCGGAACACCAGTTCTGACCCGAACATGCCCTTGCTGTCCTGAAATCCGCTGACCAGGATGTGTTCGAGCAGTTTATACTCGGTGATGGCCGTCTGCGTGATTTCGCCGTCCTTAGTATCCAACGCGTATTTGACGGTCATGCGGTCGGAAAGATGCTTGCCCACGGTCACCTTGACCCCGGCGGCATTCTGGCCATCACTGCTGTCATTGGTTTCCAACTGAAGAATATCGAGTCCTGTGGATTTCTTGATGTCTTCACCCAGCGTGTCGGCAATCATTTCGGCCATGATCTGGCCGGTGGTGCGTTGTGCGCCGCCCTCGCCGGCGGTCAACTCCTGGGCGGTTCGGCCGAACAGGATCAGCGACAGAATGTCCGCATTGGTTTCCGAGGGTTGCGATGTAAGCGTGATATCCAGGTTGTCCGGTGTTCCCTTGATACCCAGGTTAATCTTCCAGCTGCGGATCTGGGCCTGGCTTTCGATGTCGATTTCGGCTTCGGTTTTATAGGGGTTGACGAAATCAATGACCCCCTTTTTTACTTCGAAGGTCTTCTTCTGAAAAGTGACGGTGCCCTCCTTGACCTGGGCCCGGCCACTGACGACGGGATGGACCAGGCTCCCCCCGATTTTAAGTTCCGGACTGATCTCAAGCTGGGCCAGGTTATTCTGGACCACAAAGGGTTGCCGATGGCTGACGGCGATATTCAGATTAACGGTATCAAAATAAGGAATGGTAGCGGGCTCGGCTGCCGGGGCGACGGCCCGCTGACGGCTGGTCGCCATCTGCAACAGATTGATCTTCACATCTTTAAAATAAACGCCTTCCAAAAGAACGATTTCACCCCTGGCATCGGCCGTCCGGTTCTTGCCCGTGATTTTAATATCGCCGTTGAGCAGCACGGCCAGGGTGTCGGGTACTTCCAGTGGAAGGGATTTCGCTTCAATGCTAATATTTACCTGTTTCGGCGTAAACGTTTCATGCGCGATCGTGCCGTTAAGGCTGAAGGATCCCGTGTCTAAAAAGCCGCTCAATGCATCGATGCGAATATTGTCGGGGGTCAGGTGTAGGCTGCCGTTTAGATCGTGAAGTTTTTGAACCAGGCCGGGCACCGTCATACCGATGTTTTCCAGATCGATGCGAGCATCGATTTGCGGATCGGCAGTATCGCCGGCAATTTTACCCTTCACGCTAAGGATGCCGGTGGCACCGGCCAATTCATCGCTGAAAATTCCCGCTGCAGTCAGGGGGATCCGACCGTCGATATCCATATTCAGTCGGCCGCCGATCCGGGCATCACCTTTCAGGCGAAGGTTGCCCGAATCGAGCAAGGCCAACTCAAATTCGGGTATGATCAGTTCCTGGTCGGCCAGTTGGGCAACCATCCGGTCGGACCGGATCAACGAGATATCTTTATACAGCAGGTGAATGGCGTTCAGGTCCATGTGTGCCGTGGCGTTGGCGGCGTCCCGGATATTTCCGGACGCCTGCACCTTGCCGGTCAGTGTGCCGTGAAAATCCGGTTTGCCTGCCGCCTTGAAATAGGCTGCCGTCTCGGTGCGGTCGAATGTCAGCCGGGCATCGAAATCCCCTTTTTTCAGGTCGCAGGCGGCGTCCATTGTAAAATTCAGGTTGCCCTTGGCCCTGGCCTGCATGTCGTGGAGGCTGACGGTAAGGTCTATATCATCGAGGACCTCATCGTTGATGGTGATTTCGGAGACGGTCAGGCGGCCGTCGACGTCCGGGTTGGCCACGTTTCCCTTTCCGGTGGCATCAAGGTGCAGCGTGCCTTCCCCGGGATAAAGGTCATGCAGCCGCTGGATGCGGGAGACGGAGATACCGGTCGATTTGACCTGCAGGTCAATGGTTTTATCCAGTCCCAGCCATCCGCGAACCTCGATCTGTTCGCCGGGGGCGACAGCAGCCAAAAGTTGGTCCAGCCACAGGCGCCTGTCCGCCAAGCGGAGGTCGAGTGAAAGGGTTTCTACCGGCTGACCGACCAGATTGGCCTGCCTGCCGTTGAGGGTGAGCTGGCCGACTGGGTTTTCTATGTTGCCCTTCAGCACGCCGGTGAAGGTGAAATCGCCGCTTGCCGCATCGATAAAATCCCCCGGATCAAGGTGGTCTGAATCGGCGGTAAAGTCAACGGTCGGGTCATCGATCAGGCGCAGGGTGCCGGGGGTCAGCAATCGGATGCTGCCCGCCGCGTTGACCGTGGAATCCCGATTGCGCAGCTGAAGTCGATCCACAAAGACGGTGCCGGCATTCAATCGCAGGCGGGCATCGACCTCGCCGACACGGACAACATCAGTGTCCAGTGCCGTCCCGTTGAGGGAAAGCGCACCCGTCAGCGATCCAAGCGAGCCGCCTACTCGCAGCTGACCGTCGAGGGTGCCCTTAATCGGCGGGGATTCCATGAAATCGGCAGCGGACAGGGATGCCAGCGTGAGATTAAGGGCGTTAACGAATTCGGGGTCGATGCCGCCGCTGTCCGGCAGCAGCCGCAGGCGGCCATCGCCTTGGATCCGGGAGCCCCGGTTCTGCAAGTTCAGGGCGGTCAGGTTCAATCGGCCGTCATGGTCCATGTTGGCTTGGACGATCAGATCTCCTAATGTATAGGCATCGACTTTCAGATTTGTGGATGACAGGTCCACCGAGAATTGAGGTCGGTTCAACTTGCCGTCCACGGTCAGTGCCGCCTTGCAGGCGCCGTTGACGGATGGTATCCCCACGACGGCCAGGGCCCGGGAGAGATCATCAGCCGTCAAGGACAGTTTTCCGGCGAGTGCCCCGTCACCTATCTGTAAACGACCCTCCCCGGACAGTTCAAGGCCGTCGGCTGCGGCGTTGAGGCGGGATATGGAAATGGTGCCGCGGTCCATCCGGGCAGACAGATTCACGTCGGCATCGACCGGTTGCGCCATGCCGGGGGCGAGCAGACCCTGTCCCGAGCCTGTCAGCCTCAGCCGGGCGGAGATTTCCGATGGCTGAATGCCGCTTCCGCTGACCGAGACGCTGCCGGTCATTTTGCCGCCGATGTCGGTAAACGGTTTCAGCCACGGGTTGAGGTCAGGGACATCCTGCACCAGGTCGAGGTCGTAGGCGATGGCGTCGGCATCCTTTGGAGGCGCGAGAAAGCCTGCGGGAAAGGCCTCACGGAGGTTAACGGTACCCTTCAACGTGACCGTTCCGCCGGCCAACCGCAGTGCTGCCGAATCGATTGTCACCAGCCGATCCTTGATGTTGATGGACAGTTCACCACGGTCCAGTGGCTGATCGGCAATCCGGCTGTCGTCAACGGTCAGGACGAGCCTGGCATCCGGATTGGACACGGCCCCCTTCAGGGTGAGCTTGGCGTTTACGAGACCGCTATGGTTTCCGGAAAGATTAAAAATTGATTTCAATTCAAGTAGTTGACTGTCGACAGAGAGAACGCTGTCGATCAGGGGTGTCGTGTACAGACTGTCCGCCGAACCAGATAGCCGCAGCCGGGTCTGGCCGGTGGTGACATCAAGCTCCGGTACGCTCAGTTGGTCGCCATTCAGATGGGCCCTCAAGACGATGCGGGCCGGTTCAGGACGAATGTCGGCGCTGCTGAACCGTAAACTGCCTATCACCAGTTCCAGATTGCCGGATCGGGCCATCAGATTGCCATTGGCGGAAAGGACGATCCCGGTGGCTTCGAGGTGCGTGGTGTCATCGGATGGGGTAAATCTGAACCGGCCGTCGGTCAGTTGAATCGATTCACAAACGATATTGAAGGGAAATCCGGTGCCCTCGGGCGTCGGCGCTTCCGTCTCCTTTTCCCGGGCAGGTGATACCAGGGCGTTCATCAGGTTGATGCCCGCGGCCTCATCGACGGCCAGGTCTGTCCATGGACCCTGCAGCAGGAGCCGTTTAATTCGGATTTCCCGTCGCCAGAGGGCCCGCCAGTCAAGTTCCACGGAAAGATGGGCTAAACCGACCAGGGCGAGCCCCTGGGGGTCATGAAGCACGACCCCATAAAGATCAAGGCCCGGTTGCAGAAGGGACAGCCGGTGGGATTCAATGGCGATCTTCCCCGGGATCACCGTGTTGACCCGGGACTGCACCCATTGAAGACCATGGTTGGATTTGATCCAGAAGAGGGCGCTCCAGAAAACGATGCACACCGCGGCCGCCAGGGTGGCGGCGATCAGCAGCATGGGTTTGAGCATCGTTTTCATGGGGACAAAAAATACCGCCTTCGGAGGAAAAGGACAATCTCAAAAGGCGGTATTTCAAATATTTTTAAATTAAAAGACAATCTCGATGCGGCATCGTATCTACAAACAGGCCGACTAAACGGTTTTTCAGCGACCGAACTACGCGCCGGACGCGGCCATAGCCGATTCGATACCCTTGCTAAAATCCGTGGGCACGTTGGCTGCCCTGCCGGCCAGTTCCCGGTCCAGCATCATCAATCCCTGGGGGTTGTCTTTAATGAATTTGAGCTGGGCAATCATGTCGTTGTCGTTTTCCTCTTCCTCCACCTGCTCGGTTACATACCATTCCAAAAAAATCTGGGACGCATGATCTTTTTCGGCAATGGCCAGCTCCATGAGATCGTTGATGGACTGGGTAATGTACTGTTCGTGGGCCAGAGTCTTGGTGAACATATCCAGCGGTGACTCGAAGGCAGCAGGCGGCTCCTTGATGGCGGCGAGCTTTACCTGGGCACCCTGCCGCTGGATATACTCGTAGAACTTCATGGCATGCAGCATCTCTTCGTGGTATTGCACCATAAACCAGTTGGCGAAACCCTTGAGCCCCTCCTGGTTGCAGTGGGCCGACATGGCCATATAAAGGTAGGCCGAGTACATTTCCCGGTTGACCTGTTCATTCAAAGCCTGGGTCATTTTGTCACTGATCATGGATCTCTCCTTCCACTTTATCAAACGGTTATTCGTAAATAATACCTGACCGGCACTCCCCGCTTGATGGCGCAGGGCCGGTTGCTTCTGTTTTCAAGACAGCCTGGTAAGCCAAATCATAACAGCCGGTGAACAGCCCAACTGTAATCATCGGCAACCCTGCCTTCAAGGGCTGACAATAAAGCGGGTACTGATGATTCTGAATGAAAAAAAGGGGGTACTGTCGGCTAAATGATCCCTTGGTCCAGCATGGTGTCGGCCACCTTGACGAAACCGGCAATGTTGGCGCCCATGAGATAGTTGCCGGGACTGCCGTATGCGTCGGCGGCGGCCAGACAGGTGTCGTGTATGCCCTTCATGATGATCTTCAGTCGGCTGTCCACTTCTTCGCCCAGCCAGGTCAGGCGGATGCTGTTCTGGGTCAATTCGAGGCCGGAGACGGCCACGCCTCCGGCATTGGCCGCTTTGCTGGGTGCGTAGAGGATCCCCTTGTCTATGAAAATATCCCGGGCGTCTGCGGTGCAGGGCATACTGGCACCTTCGCACACCAGTTTGAGGTTGTTGTTGATCAGATGGTAGGCGTCCTGTTTGCTGATTTCATTCTGGGTGGCGCAGGGAAAAACGCATTGGGCGCGATGCCGCCACAGGGGATTCGACCCATGGCCAGGGGCCGCCGGTGTGTAGGTGGCGTGGGCATATTGATCGACGTATTCGCTGAGTCTGCCCCGCCGGATGTTTTTCAGCCGGCTGACGAATACCAGTTTTTCCGCATCAATTCCCTCCTCATCGTAGATATGACCCGATGAATCGGAAAGGGTGACTACCCTTGCCCCCATCTCGATCAATTTGCGGGTGGTGGCCTGGGCCACATTGCCGGAACCGGAAACCAGGCAGGTTTTTCCCGAGAGGGCGTCATTGCGGGCGGCCAGCATCTGGGCGGCAAAATAGACGCAACCGAAACCGGCCGCTTCAGGCCGGATCAGACTGCCGCCCCAACCCATTCCCTTGCCGGTCAACACACCAGTGAATTTATTGTTCAATTTACGGTACATGCCGAACAGATAGCCGATCTCGCGTGAACCCACACCGATATCCCCTTCGGGAATGTCCGTGTCCGCGCCGATATGCCGGAACAGCTCGGCCATAAAGCTCTGGCAGAAGCGCATCACTTCACCGTCCGATTTATCCTTGGGTTCAAAGTCCGCTCCACCCGCGCCTCCGCCCAATGGCAGGGTGGTCAGGGCGTTTTTAAAGACATGTTCGAAGGCCAAAAATTTTAAAATGCTCTGGTTTACCGACGGGTGAAACCGCAGCCCGCCTTTGTAAGGGCCGATGGCGCTGTTCATCTCCACCCGAAACCCCCGGTTGACCTTGACATGGCCCATGTCGTCCATCCAGGGTACGCGAAAAGTGATGACGCGTTCGGGTTCCACGATCCGTTCTACAATATTGTGGTGGCGGTATTCGGGGGTTTTGTCCAGCACCGGTCTGACGCTTGTCGTCACGTCGCCGACGGCCTGGATGAATTCGTTTTCGTGGGGATCTCGGGCAAGTGTGGGTTGGGGAATATCATTCATGTCAACTACCGTCGGGTTGGAATAGTGCAACAATTCAATTTGTTGCGCCGTGTTTTGTAAAAAAGCTATTGTTTTTTGGCAAAGTGGCCGATAATGTGTTCACAACCGTACAACAAGGAGTCGCGAACATGGAAATTAAAGGCAGTCATATTCAATCCAAACTCAGCGTTTACCAGAGCGCGCAAGTGCAGGGGAAAAACAAGGATACGGTCAAGTCCGAAAAGCCTGAAGCCTCCACCCCCCAGCAGGACCGGGTGGCCCTGAGCGGCCGGGGGCGCTCCATTGCCGATGCCCAGCGGGCAATGGCCTCCGTGCCGGACGTACGTGAATCTCTGGTTTTACAGATCCAGAACGACCTGCAGACTGGGACCTACGTCGTTGACAACCAAAAGGCGGCGGAAGGCATCCTCCGAGAATCCATGATTAATGAGGCTGCCCTGATGTGATGCGCCTGCAGCTTCAATGATGCACCAATATAGGGAGATGGTCTTACCGCCGTCTCCTTTTTTGTTGGCCAACCCTTTTTTACTTGATCGTCCGCGGCGATGGTGGTCCGTTTCTGCACAACGGTCAGTTTGCCGGTGTGGATGGTTCTGGTTCGCCACCCGGCCTTTTCCTATTCAGCTCGATGGCTTCGAGACGTTTTTCGGTCTCCGCAATGTCCTCTTCGACATAGCGCAGATCGTTTTGGTAGGCGGTGAGATTATTGTTCAGCACCACCAGCTGCCGTTCGATGGACTTCTCATTTCTGCGCGCATAGGATCCTCTTCGTTTCCGGTAATATGCGGCATCCTTCTCCGCTGCAGCAATGCTGGCCTGGTTTTCCACGATGGTCTTTTCAAGCTGCATTTTGCGTTCTTTGAGCCGCTTCAGCTGCTTGTTCAGCTGTTGCATCTCCGTGCTATCGAATTGCGGCGCCGGGTCGGGCGTCGTCGCCGTCTCAGCCGGCTTTGAATAACGGATGACGCTATCGACCTGCTTGCTGTCTTTGGGCGGCCGGTCGGTGATGTGGATGTTGCCGTCCGCGTCCGTCCATGTGTAGACTTCACCGGCGACAGCCGCGCTCATGAGCGCCAGCACGACCCACAGCACCTGAACCGCGATAGCGAGCGCATTCCTCGCCGCTTGCGGCGGGGTTAGCGCGCGAACTGAAAATAGACATTCATCCTTACGGTGAAGATTCCCCGCGGCTTCCCGCGGGGAGGGTTCAATCGTTGTCCATACCCGTTTCATGTCTGGCCATCCTTCGACCTTCGCTTTTGAAACCGTTGCCTTATTTTTTTCAATCGTTTTCGGTTGGCACCGAAATCAGAATACCCCACCCGAGAGGCGGAGCGCATGTGGATAACCGCACTTTCCGGGAAGAAGAACTCCACATCGTCAACAAACCCCATCATTTTGGATCTGAATTCCACGTGAAGGTAATCGTCCGTTTGGACCGCGATGCGGGTGCCGGGCAGCCCCTGAACCACCTTTTGGATCATCTCCACGGCGGCGGGCTTCTCTCCCTCGTAGGTAATGGGATCGATGTGGTGCCGCTCGTCGCCGCCCTGGCTGATGACACAGTTGGGCCTGCCGGGACAGGGGGCGAGACGTCCGTCATTGAGGCCGATATCCATAGGCGATTGTCCTGCGCATCCGGACATGATGATGCTTGTCAACAAGATGGATGCATTCAGCGACGCGTTAGGTTGCATTGCTGTCGCCGGTCG
>RCNC010001504.1_pt1 | contig 15666 bp, 18 predicted proteins | sample 2041301 | NCBI WGS metagenome assembly RCNC01 (sample SAMN09708231, study PRJNA481090) | Marine sediment metagenome, whole genome shotgun sequencing project. | biome: marine sediment; feature: ocean; material: sediment; isolation source: Sewage treatment plant 13A marine sediment (STP13A) ... | reverse complement strand
AGGTCGGTGGGTACGACAATGCTTACTGCGTCAACCTTACCGAAAAGTTCGCGGTAGTCTGTAATTGCCCGGGCATTGTTTTGTGCGGCAATCTGCGCGGCGGCATCAGCATCGTTGTCCACCACTGCCACCAGTTCAGACTGTTCAAGGGCCGCGTATTTTTCGGCATGAAATTTACCCAGATATCCTACGCCGATAACGGCGGTTTTTAGTCGTTTCATTCTCTGGTTACCCCGCGTTTTGAATTTTTAATGAAATTAATAAGAGAGTCCACCTCCGGCGCAAGCAGGTTGTCGGCTTGAATCTGCCGAACAGCTTCGTCGGTGTGCAGGTTAGATCGAAAAAGTAGTTTGTAGGCGGCTTTAAGATCGCTGATCACTGCTTCGGAGAAATTGTGGCGCTTGAGTCCGGTCAGATTGAGGCCGTGTAGGATTGCACGTTGTCCAACCACAAGGGTAAAAGGCGGCACATCCTTTGAAACGCCGGAGAGGCCGCCGATCATAGCGTAGGAACCGATATGCGCAAATTGATGAACACCGGAGAGGCCGCCGACAATCGCGTGATTGTCAATGCGGATATGGCCGGCAAGAGTCGCGTTGTTAGCCATAATTACGTCGTTACCGATAAGGCAGTCATGTGCAACATGGGTATAGGCCATCATCAGACAGTTGGAGCCGATCTCGGTTTTGCCGCCGCCGCCGGCTGTGCCGCGGTTAATAGTATTAAACTCGCGGAAGGTGTTATTGTCACCAATGATCAGCTCGGTTTCCTCCATGGCAAATTTTAAATCCTGGGGGATCGAGCCGATTGAGCAAAACTGGAAGAACGTATTGTTTTGGCCGATTGTGGCCGGTCCTTCCATGACAACGTGCGGCCCTACGCGCGTGCCGTCTCCGATTGAAACCCGCTCTCCGATAACGCTGTAAGGCCCGATTTCAACATCACGGCCGATCTGAGCGCCGGGGTTGATAATTGCGGTTGGGTGTATCATAGATGTTTCCTGCATGGTATCTTTTTGTGGGTGGCCGGGGGCTGTTCGTTTTTTCGCCGTCCTGCTGCCCCTACATTGCCACCATCAAGTCGGCCTCAGCCGCAAGTTGGTCCTCTACGTAGGCCTTGCCGCGAACCTTCCAGATTGTACGTTTTTGTGAAATGCCTTCCAGTTCGAAGCGGATCTGGTCTCCCGGAACCACGGGTCGGCGGAAGCGGCATTTGTCAATGCCGATAAAACGCACATTGAGATTGTCTGCTGCTTTGTCAGGGTTCTGGTGAAATGCCAGGATTCCCCAGCTTTGTGCCATGGCTTCAACGATCAGCACGCCGGGCATGATTGGTTCGCCCGGAAAATGGCCCTGAAAAAACGGTTCGTTGATTGTGACGTTTTTAATCGTTACAATCCGTTTTTCGGATGTTTCTACCACACGGTCAACCAGCAGGAACGGGTAGCGGTGCGGAAGATAGTTCATGATTTCCTTGATCGTAATCATGGCGATTCCTTCTCCTGATTCTTGTGAAGTTCTGCTTCCAGGGCCTCTACTTTTTGTGTGAGCCGTACAAGCGTGCGGCGCATGTCAGGCAGTTTCTGTAATGTGCCGGTCATTCTCAGCCATTGCATGTGCGGCATGTGCGGTGCGCCTGATACGACCTGGCCGTCCGGTACATCGGCGCTGACGCCAGAGCGTGCGCCGACTATAACATCGTTGCCGATGGTTATATGCCCGACAGTGGCACTCTGGCCGGCCATGATAACCCGGTCGCCGATTTTTGTGCTGCCGGATATGCCGGTTTGTGCCACCACACAAGAGTCTTCGCCGATAATAACATTATGGGCTATGTGAACCAGGTTGTCGGTTTTTGTTCCGCGTTTGATCCAGGTGCGCTCAAGTGCGGCACGGTCAATGGTATTGTTTGCGCCGATCTCTACGTCATCGTCTATTTGTACAATGCCCAGCTGTGGTATTTTGTAATATGCGGCCCCGTCACGCGCAAAGCCAAATCCGTCGCTGTTGCAGATGCAGGTTCGCTCGCGCCATGAACCAAAAGATCAACAGCACCAAAGGCTTCTGCCCCCAGTGCTGCTGCAATGTCTTTAACTGTGTGTGCCATCATGCCCTCGGGTGATATTCCCTACGACAGATTTAGCCGCGAATGGCCCGAAGAGCCACCCCTTCGCGCGCAAGCGCATTCCAGATACGTCCATCACGACCATAGACATCACGACGGTACTGCATCCGGCCTTCGGCCTGTGTGTAAGCCGTGCGATACACCAAGTGCACAGGAACAGGGTTCGCAAGATCAACGCGGCGCTCCACGCCAGAGCGCAGGTGCGACTGGAACACTTCCTCGGGGTTGCTTGCCTGCTTGGACAGCAACGCATAGGCAAAATCAAACGGATCAGCCAAGCGAACACAGCCGTGGCTATAGGCGCGGGTTTCACGCCCGAACAAGCTTTTGGAAGGCGTGTCGTGCAGGTAGATATTGTAACGGTTCGGGAACATGAATTTCACCAAACCCAACGCATTGCCCTGATTTGGCGGCTCGCGCATGGAAAACGGGAATGTTTGCTCGGTGAATGAGCTGAAATCAACAGTGGAACGGTCGACGACACGTCCTCTGCTGTCCGTCATGATCAGGTTGCCCACCGCATTGCGGTTACTTTGCAGCCGCGGCAAGAATTCCTTGGTGATGATAGAACGTGGCACATACCAGCTAGGGTTAATGACCATGAACTCCATGACGTCGGAAAACTCTGGCGTTACACGGTCACGGTCACGCGCGCCGATGACAGAGCGGGTTGAAAACGTCTCGACACCACTATCAATGATTTTGGCTGTGTAATCCGTGAGGTTTACCCAAATATGACGCTCTCCGCGCGGGCGGTTGATCCAGCGCTCACGTTCCATCGCGACGATGATCGCCTGCAAGCGCCGCTCTGGCGACGTGTTGATCTCGGCCAAAGTGCCTGTACCGGCGTTGCCATCTGTGGCTAGCCCGTGGGCCAACTGGAACTGTTGCACAGCGCTTGCGATCTCTTCGTCATAAGTCTGTGTTGTAGAACGTGACAGATAGCCCATCGCCTGCAGACGGTTGCGTAATGCAACCACAGCCGGGCTGCTATCGCCCCGCTCAAGTTTGCGACCAGGGACTGTTGGCCCCCAACCTCCATCAGCCAACAAACGCTCCATTCGGGCTTTTTCGCCCATCAGACGGCCATATTCGGGCGCACTGGGTGGCAATGCCCGCATAAAGGCAGCGGGGCTAGATTGCGCAAACGCGCGCAAAGTGCTGACAGGTGAACGCAGCGGCACACGCCGCTGGATCGCGTCGTCAATGCGCGAAGGCACAACTACGCCAGTTTGCACGTCGCGTGCGTAATCAAGGAACTGACGACTGATCGCGACCTCTAGACGGGCCTGCTCTTGCGGGGTCGATGCAGCTTGCAGCCGTGCGATCAGATCATTTGCGTTATAGTTGTCTGCGGGCAAACCATGATCGGCAGCGCCGTCAAAGGCGGCCTGCAACGCACCGCGGCGCGCGCGATCACTTGATCCACTCCAGATACCTTCAAAATTTCGTTCGCGGTAAAAGGCCACCAGATCACGATCACCGTTTGCAGCCTGCGCCACGGCCTGCCGGAATTCAGCGTCTTGCGCTTGGGCTTGCGGTGCGACCGCGACAACCATCAAGGCTGCCACCACGAAGATGGACAATTTTTGCGCCAAAAGCCGCGCTGGTACGAGATAAGAAGACATCAGTGTAGATCCCTTTGCCGTTTACAGGTCACCGCGTTAGCGATGTCATTAACTTCTAAAAGTATCCATATCCTTACACTAAGCTGTGTCTATTGACAAAACCGCGAGGCCGCCGCGCTGTTTGGAAGTGTTGCGCAGTTGCCCGCTTTGCACCTGTGGCACACAAGACGCAGTAGCAAAACTGCGCTGATTTCCGCCCGTTTCTCACTTGTTAATGAAAAAAGTCCAAACAGGTCTTGGTCAACGAATCAAAATATGTCATATAACCCGCACATCTGGGGAGATGATGGCAACCAAATCGCTGCAAAGCGATACAAGTCGAGCGACGGGACAGGCGCTAATTACATGGATAAAAAGACCTCCTCTGGGATTACCCGGCGCGGATTACTAGGTGCATTTGCGGCAACAGCAGTTGCGGCAACGCCCACATATTCAAGCGCTGCAGGATTTTTACGTGGTGCTGGCGATATTCGCCGAATCGCGATGTACTCTGGCCGCACCGGCGAGAGAGTGAACACAATTTACTGGATCGATGGCGAATACATCGGCGAAGCCGTGCGCGAAATTAACTTGCACATGCGCGACTGGCGCACTGGTGAAGCGGTCCAGATGGACCTGCGCACGATCGATATTATGTCTGCCGCATTGAACCTGATGGATACGACAGAACCTTATTTGCTTTTGTCAGGCTATCGCTCTCCGCGCACAAACCGAATGCTCAGCGGAACAGCCCGCAATTCGCTGCACATGCGGGGTCAAGCGGCTGACCTGCGTCTGACGTCACGCAGCACAGCGCAAATGACGCAAGCCGCATTGGCCTGCCGTGCTGGTGGTGTTGGGCGGTATAATCGTTCAAACTTTGTGCATATGGACTGCGGGCCGATCCGCAATTGGCGCGGTTAAGCACTGCCCCAACACAAGGCGCCCCATTGGGCGCCTTTTTATATTCCTATAACCTAATCTAGAATGACCGGCGACTTGCCTGTCTGCAGATGTTGGCGCGCGGCCTCTTTTACCACATCGGAGAGCCGGTCAAACATCACCGGACTGGCCGCACTGCGCCACACCATGCCAATCGACCGCATCACAGTGCTGCGCCGAAATGGCTTAACCACAACATTGCTAGAGCGGCTATCGATTTCTGACCTCGCATAAAGGCGCGGCAGAAACGCGACCCCCATGCCCATGCCAACCATTTGCCTGATGGCATCAAGGCTGGTGCCTTCATAATCGCGCGCAATCATCGCCCCGTGCTGATGACACAACGCGGCAATTTGCGCATGCAGTGCATAATCCGGCCCCAACGAGAGGACATTCAGATCCGCCAAATCAGCTTCGGTCACGTCGTCGCGCGTGGCCAACGGGTGATCGTCGGGAACGGCTAGCAGCAAAGGTTCGCGGAACAGACGGCGTGTTGTCAGGTCCGCGCCCCCTTCTGGCAGTTGGGTCAGGATCACATCAAGACGGCCCATCAATAATTCTCCGCGCAGGTCACGGGGGACGACTTCGCGGATATAAAGGCGCAAATCAGGATAACGCGCATGCAGCCGCTCAACGACGTAAGGCATCAGGTAAGGCCCAATGGTCGGGGTAGTGCCCAACCGGATCGTCCCCGCCAAACCGGTCTTAAGCGAGCCCGTCAAATCGATAATGCCATGCACTTCGTCGACGATACGGGCGGCACGCGTCAAAACTTCGCGCCCTTCTGGCGTCAAAGTGACCGGACCGCGCCCGCGTTCCACTAATAAGACGCCCAGCAGGCCCTCAAGGTTAGAGATTTGCAAACTCAGTGATGGCTGGCTGATCCCCATCGCCTCAGCGGCTTTGCGGAAATGGCGGGCCTCGGAAAGCGCGACAAGGTAGCGGAGTTGCCGCAGACTGGGTAGATTTTTCATATTTCCCCTTTGATAGGTTTTTCCTATCAAATTTTACTGTTCAATTGCATTCCCTATATGAATAGTCCTGCTACATCTAGCCGCACACAAAAATGAACAAGACCAGCAGCAAGGGCTGCCGCGAGGGAAAGAAATGCAACGGTTCAAAATGACGCTGGTCAATTGTGATTTAGCTAGACGACCTTGCTTTGCATCTGCACCGCGGTGCGCTACCCGTGCGCCACGCGCGTATTAACTATCTGACCGGAATACTAAATTGGATACTTCAACGCCCACACGCTGGATCACGCCCGCCGGCCTAATCCCTGTCGCAATTGCGAGCAGCCTCTTTGTCTGGTTTGCCCAAATGATCCCCGTCATTGCGGCCGGCGACACGCTGCGCTTTGTCTGGGAATGGGTGCCAAGTCTTGGCGTCAACTTCAGCTTTTATATTGATGGTCTTAGCCTCACGTTTGCATTGTTGATCACGGGCATCGGTGCGCTGGTCATGCTCTATTCCGCCCGCTATTTGGCCGGTCACGTGCATCAAGCGCGATTTTCACTATTCTTGACCAGCTTTATGCTGTCGATGATCGGTTTAGTTTTATCCGATAACTTGCTGATTTTATTCGTTTTCTGGGAATTAACGACCATCACGTCCTACCTTCTGATCGGGTTCAACCATGACACCCTGAAGGCGCGGCGTTCTGCATTGCAGGCCTTAATGATGACGGGTGTCGGTGGTTTGGCTCTGCTTGCGGGCATCATCTTGATTGGCACGACCGCTGGTACGTTTGAGATGTCTCAGATCAACCAAATGCCCGGTGTTCTGACCCAAAGCGTCATGTACCTGCCAATCTTGATTTTGGTTCTTGCTGGCGCGTTCACAAAATCAGCGCAAATGCCGTTCCATTTCTGGCTGCCCAACGCGATGGCCGCCCCGACGCCAGTCAGCGCATATCTGCATTCTGCGACGATGGTCAAAGCGGGAATTTACCTGTTGGCCCGCACCCATCCATCACTGAGTGGCACTGATGTGTGGCTTTGGACACTAACGATTGCGGGCGCCGTGACGATGGTTTTCGCGTCCGTTATGGCGTTGCGCCAGACCGATCTAAAGCTGGCATTGGCCTATACAACATTGATGGCTTTGGGCGCGCTGACCCTGCTACTGGGCAATGAAAGTGGCTATACGATTACCGCTGCTGCCACCTTCTTGATTGTGCATTCACTTTACAAGGCGGCCCTGTTTCTTGTCGTCGGGATACTGGACGCCCAAACCGGCACGCGCGACGCTGACAAGCTTTTTGGCATGGCCAAGGCGATGCCAATCACCGCGATCGCTGCCGGAATTGCTGCGCTTTCTATGGCAGGATTTCCGCCCTTCCTTGGCTTTATCGGCAAGGAACTGAAATACGCAGGCGCCATTGCTGTCGCATCAGAACCGATCATCGTTGCAGGCGCATTCTTGATTGCCAGTGCTTTGATGGTTGCGATTGCGGGCATCGTGTCCTTCCGCCCATTCTGGAGCAAATCAGGCACCCCAATCGCCGGCGTTAAAGAGGCCCCATGGCCAATGCTCGTCGGCCCTGTCGTGTTGGCAAGCATGGGCGCGTTCTTTGGCATCTTTCCCGACGTTCTGGCTAATTCGTTAGTGAACCCAACAGTCGCCGCGATCATTGGCAATGCTGAACCCGCCAAAGAGCTCAAGCTTTGGGCGGGCGTCAATTTACCCCTGTTCCTGAGCATCGCGACATTCATGCTGGGCTTCACGCTCTATTACTACAAAATCCAAATACGTGCGGCACTGATCCGCATGACGACAGCTGCGCCAAGTTTCGACAATGGTTGGGACAAGCTGATGGCAGGTATTGCTAGCGGTTCAAAAGCACTCACCCGGATGATCCAAACAGGCGTTTTGCGGCAGTATATGTTCGTGACGTTTGCTACCGCTTTGGTCGCGATGGGGGCTACTTTGTTCATCCGCACCACGGGCATTCCGTCGGTTGGCTGGCCGGATATTGAGCTTTGGGATTGGCTTGTGTTCTTGCTAGTGCTGGCGGGCGCGGGCCTGACCGTTGTGACGAATTCTCGCATCACCGCGATTGCAGGCCTTGGCGTCGTAGGCATAGGCATGGCAATGATCTTTATCTTGTTTAGCGCCCCTGACGTGGCAATCACGCAGTTGCTGGTTGAAACGCTGGTTGTCGTTTTGTTTGCAGCGGCGGCACTCAAACTGCCTGAATTGGACAAAGAGCGATTGGGCGCGCGGCCTTTGGATGCGTTGATCGCACTTGGCTTTGGCGTCGTGACCACAATTATCGTCATGAAGGTAACCGCCGGCCCTATCGACCGCGAACTGACTACATTCTTTGAAACCGCGAGCTGGCCCGAAGCGTACGGTCAAAACATCGTTAATGTGATCCTCGTGGACTTCCGCGCCTTGGATACATTCGGTGAAATCGCAGTGGTCCTGATCGCGGCCATCAGCATCTATGCATTGCTCAAAAGCAAGCCCGAGGAGGACAAGCCATGAACTCTGTTATCCTGATTGCAGGCGCGCGGCTGCAAGCCGTGCTGTTGTTGGTTTTCTCGGCTTACATGCTGCTGCGCGGACATAACGCGCCGGGTGGTGGTTTCATTGGCGGGTTGATCGCGGCCACCGGATTTGTGGTTTATGCCATCGCCTGCGGCACCGAAGACGCGCGCAAAGCTTTGCGATTTGATCCCGGCAGCATCGCTGGTGCGGGTCTGGGTATCGCGTTGTTTGCTGGTGTGATGGCGATCTTTTGGGGCGATGCGTTCTTTACGGGCCAATGGCTATTCATCGGGGCGACCGAAGACAGCAAAGGCTTGCCCCTTTCATCCGTGTTGATCTTTGATATCGGCGTTTACCTTGTGGTTTTGGGCGCTGTCCTGTCGATCACCTTTTCACTGGAAGAGGCAGTCTAATGGAACAGCTCTTATCCCTTCTTATCGGCGTTTTGGTTGCGGCATCCGTCTACCTGATGCTCGCGCGCAATTTGTTGCGGTTCCTTTTTGGGCTGATCTTGTTGTCGAACGCGGCAAACCTGACGATCTTTGTGGCTGGCCGTTTGACCCCTGGTGCGCCCTCTATCGTGCCAGACGGTGTTGATGCACCTATCGGTGTTGTCGCAAATGCCCTGCCCCAAGCGCTTGTGCTGACGGCCATCGTGATCGGCTTTGGCCTGTTTGCTTTTGCCTTGATCCTTTCGTTTCGCGCCTATCAATCACTTGGCACCCTGAATACCGACGAAATGCGCGTCGCTGAACCAAAAGAACAATAAATACAATGAGTTGGTATCTTTCTCTTCCCCTGATCATCCCGTTTATCGCGGCTATCACAGCGTTTCTTTTGCGCCATTCAGCGCTGGGGCGCTGGGTGTCGATCATCGGGTCTGGCTTGGGTTTGGTCGCCTCTATCGCGCTGATGATGGTGGTACTTGATGCAGGTGTTCTTGCCGGGCAGATGGGCAATTGGCCCGCGCCATTTGGCATTACACTGGTAGCGGATTTGTTGTCTGCAGTGATGGTTCTGATCACAGCAATCACCGGCTTTGCGGTCGCCATCTACGCATTGGGCGACATTACAGAGCGTCAGGAAAAGCTAGGCTATCACGCCCTGTTCCAGATGCTGCTTGCGGGTGTGACCGGTGCGTTCCTGACGGGTGACTTGTTCAACCTCTACGTCTGGTTCGAGGTCATGTTGATTGCGTCATTCGGTCTGCTGATCCTTAATGGTGGCAAAGAACAGATCGATGGCGGCGTGAAATACGTGGCTCTGAATTTGATCTCGACCATCTTGTTCCTGACGGGCATCGGCCTGCTTTATGGCATGACAGGCACGTTGAATTTTGCCGATCTGGCGCTGAAAGTCGAAGGCGTCGAAAACCAAGGCCTCCTGACCGTTGTCGCAATGATGTTCATGGTCGCCTTTGGCGTCAAAGCCGCGGTATTTCCGCTGTTTTTCTGGCTCCCTGCGGCCTACCACACACCAAGCTTTGCTGTGTCGGCGATTTTTGCAGGTTTGCTGACCAAAGTCGGCGTCTATGCGTTGATCCGCATGTTCACGATGGTCTTTGACCACGACGTCAGTTTTACGCACACGATCTTGCTGTGGGTGGCCTGCTTTACCATGGTGATTGGTGTCTTGGGCGCAGCCGCGCAATCAGATTTCCGCAAGATCCTATCGTTCCATATTATTAGCCAGATCGGTTATATGATACTTGGTTTGGCGTTGATGACACCGCTGGCGCTGGTTGGCGCGGTGTTCTATTTGGTGCACCACATCATCGTCAAAGCGAACTTGTTTTTGATTGCAGGCGTGGCACACCGCCTGACGGGCAGCACAGAGGTCTACAAGATTGGTGGCCTTTATAAATCGGCCCCGTTCCTTGCGATCTTGTTCCTGATCCCCGCGTTTTCACTCGCCGGTTTTCCACCACTTTCGGGCTTTTGGGCCAAATACATCATCGTCAAAGCAACTTTGGACATCGAAATGTGGTTTGTTGCCTTCATCGCACTGGCCGTGGGTTTGATGACGATTTATTCGATGACCAAAATCTGGGCAGAGGCGTTTTGGAAACCTCATCCAGTTGGTGTTCAGCCGGAACTCAAGACGCTTGAGAACAAGGTCGCACTGCTTCTACCGATCACAGGTTTGGCGGTTATGACGGTCATCATCGGTCTAAACCCCGAACCTTTCGTGCAATTTGCCGAACGCACGGCAGCGCAATTGCTTGACCCAACCGCTTATATAACCGCCGTTTTGGGGGATGCGTCATGAACCCGTTTTTACTGAACCTCCTGCTGGCGATACTCTGGGCCGCACTTTGGGGTAGCTTTACGCTGACGCAACTGGTCGCGGGCTTTCTTGTCGGGTTTGCCACGCTCTGGGTCACCCAGCCGCTTTTTGGTGGGCCAAACACCTATTACTTGCGCGCATACCGCATCGTTCGGCTGATCGCGTTCTTTATATATGATCTGACGATGTCCAGCATCCGCGTTGCATACGACGTGCTGACGCCAACAGACCGAAGCAATCCTGCGATCCTTGAGATGCCTTTGGATGTCAAATCTGATATCGAGATTTTGCTGGTCACCAACCTTATCTCGCTGACGCCCGGCACACTGAGCTTGGATGTCACGCCAGACCGCAAAACGCTGATCGTACATGCAATGTTCGCAGACGATCCAGACGCCGTAATTGCCGGCCTGAAATCAGGGATGGAACGAATGGTGAAAGAGGTATTTGAAGAATGACATCTGCAGAATTTCTGGACCTATCGGTCTACGCGACATTTGTGATGGTGATGCTTTCATTGGCCATTGCATTTGTCCGGTTGGCGCTTGGCCCCACACTTGCCGACCGCGTCGTCGCACTTGATATGATGACAGTTACCATCATCGCGGTCTGCGGTGTCGCGGCAGTTGCGACGGGTGTCTATGCATTGCTTGATGTGGCCCTCGTGCTGGCCCTTGTCGGTTTTTTGGCGACTGTGGCACTTGCCCGTTTTGCTGAGCGCCGCGATGCGCGTGGAACTGGAGATCCGCAATGATCAACATCATCATCTCGATCTTTTTACTTTTGGGCGGCTTTTTCGCGCTGATCGCAGGCATTGGCGTTTTGCGCTTGCCTGACGTGCTGACGCGTATGCACGCCTCGACCAAGGCCGGTATTCTGGGCAGTAGCCTGATCTTGATCGGCGGCGCAATCTACCTGCAGGAAACTGAAATCACCGTCCGCGTGATCGCGATCATCCTGTTCTTGATGCTCACCTCTCCTATTGGCGCCCATATGATCGGGCGCGCATCGGTGCGCGATTTACAGTCGAAGAAAGATATCATCAAGGACAACAGCCAATAGGCTTGCGCAAAGGTGTCGGGTGAAGGCAACATAGCCTTACAAAACGCAGGAGCCCGCGCAATGCCTACCCCATTTGACCTTGTGATCACTGGCGGCCAAATCGTCACGCCGGATGGTGTGGTGTCGGGCGACATCGGTATTACCGGATCATCGATTGCGCAGATTGGCACCGACCTTGGCGCTGCCGTGCAAACGATAGATGCGCGTGGAAAGTGGGTCATGCCCGGCGGTATCGACCCGCATGCTCATATTGAACAAATGTCTGGCATGGGTGTGATGAACGCCGACACATTCGAAACAGCAACCCGTTCTGCCGCGTTGGGTGGCACGACAAGCGTGATCTCATTCGCAGCCCAAGCCAAGGGCGAGCGGTTGGCGGATACCGTCTCTGACTACAGCGCAAGGGCTGCGCGTGGTGCTATGATCGACTATGCGTTTCATATGACCGTGACCGATACAGCCGTCACGGGTTTTGACGCGGATTTGGCGCAACTGATCGCCGCAGGCAATCGTTCGATCAAAGTGTTCACCACTTACAACATCCAACTGACAGACGCGCAGATCATCGCCACAATGAAGATCGCCCGCGCGCAGGGCGCCTTGGTCTGTGTGCATGCCGAAACTGACGCAATTCTGGCCGACGCCAAAGCGTCGTTGATCGCTGCAGGTAAAACTGCGCCCCGTTATCACGCCGCATCGCACCCCCGCATCGCCGAGATCGAAGCGGTTGAACGGATGTGCCGCTTTGCTGAATACCTTGGGCAACCTGTTATGCTTTTCCATATTTCAACCACCGAAGGGGCGGCCGCGGTCTGTGCTGCCCGCGCGCGCGGCGCGCCGGTCTGGGCCGAAACATGCCCGCACTACCTATTCATGACCGAAGATATATTGCGCCAACCCGGCCTAGAGGGCGGCAAGTGGATGTGTTCCCCCCCACAACGCCATATCGCTGATCAAGAGGCCCTATGGGACGCCCTGAACGCAGGTGATCTACAACTTGTCTCATCCGATCACGCGCCTTACCGATTTGACGAAAGTGGCAAGCTGTCCGCTGGGCCGGATGCAGAATTCCCAGACATTGCGAACGGATTGCCGGGGCTAGAGACACGTCTGCCGTTGATGTTTGATGCGATGGTCAACCAAGGACGCGGTGGGCCGGAAAGTTTTGCCCGCCTGACCGCGACCGCTGCCGCTGACATCTATGGCCTGCCCAAGAAGGGGCGCTTAGCGATCGGTATGGATGCGGATATCGCCTTGTGGGACCCAGATAAATCAACGACTTACGGCGCAAATGATTTGCATGACAATGTGGGGTATAATCCGTGGGAAGGTCGTACAATCAAAGGCTGGCCGACGGATGTTTGGCTGCGCGGTCAACATATCGTCCAAGACGGCATTCTAAATGCCTTGCCGGGAAGTGGCGCGAAGATCGACCGCCCTACCCTTGCCGTCAGCCCATCTGAACCTCAATCCTAAGGACTGCCATGCCCCGCCCTGACGCGCCAAACACCCTCGCCATCACGTTTTTCTACTACCGCGACCTACCCGCCGCGATGCGGTTTTACGAGGATATTCTTGGGTTGCCGCTGGCCATTGATCAAGGCTGGTGCAAAATCTACGAAATTTGCCCGGGCGCCCATGTGGGCTTAGTGGATGAGGCCAAAGGCATGAATAAATGGCAAGCGGTGAAACCCGTGCAGCTGTGCATTCGCGTGCCCGATGTGGACGCATGGTACGCTTACGCCAAAGAAGAAAAGCTGGACGGTTTATCTGACCTCTTTGTCGCCGACGAAATCGGCATCCGCGCCTTTGTGTTCAATGACCCGGAGGGCTATCAAGTCGAAATTCAAACAGCAACAAGGACGGGCGCATGACTACTGATACACTGATCATCATTAACCCGAATTCATCGCAGGTGGTGACGGATGGAATTGATGCGGCCGTCGACCCGTTACGCCGTTTTGGCACACCAATTGAATGCCTGACATTGGAACATGGGCCGCCCGGGATTGAAAACCAAAGGCAAGCCGACCTTACGGTAGCGCTGACCTTGCGCCTTGCTGCTGCACAAAAACATGCCGCAGGCTATGTGATTGCCTGCTTTGGTGATCCGGGCCTGCACGCGCTGCGCGATCAAACCGCCTTGCCCGTTGTCGGCATTCAAGAGGCAGCGGTGATGACCGCCTTGACGTTGGGCCAACGGTTTGGCGTCATTGCGATCCTGCCCGCGTCAATTCCGCGACACCTGCGCGCCTTTGGGGCGATGGGTGTGCTGGACCGACTGGCGGGTGACCGCGCCTTGGGTCTGGGTGTTGCTGATCTGGCAGACGAAGAAAAAAGCCTATCGGCGATGGTTATTACCGGAAAACGCCTGCGCGATGACGACGGGGCCAACGTGCTGATTATGGGCTGTGCCGGCATGGCCCAATACCGCGATATTCTAGAGGCAGAAACTGGGTTGCCCGTCGTTGAACCGACCCAAGCCGCCACAGCAATGGCTCTTGGTCAAATCGCCCTTGGCCTCAGCCATAAAGGAGCACCGGATGCTTGATGAAACCGCCCAAGGCGTTTTCACTATCGCTGTCACACCCTTTTTGCCAGATGGCGCAATTGATTGGGACAGCGTCGACAGTATGGTCGATTTCTATATCGAAAAAGGCGCCACCGGCTTGACGATCCTTGGCATGATGGGTGAAGCAGGCAAGCTAACGGCCGCCGAATCCATCGCCATAGTCAAACGCGTAATTGCGCGCAGCACTGTACCTGTGGTTGTCGGCGTTTCGGCACCCGGATTTGCCGCGATGAAAACGCTCAGCGATGCGTCGATGGATTTGGGTGTGGCCGGTGTCATGGTCGCCCCGCCCAGCAACTTGCGTAGTGACGCGCAGATCGTCACCTACTACCACAACACCGCAGAGGCCTTGGGTGCGGCACCTTTTGTCCTGCAGGATTTCCCATTGGTGACCAATGTTGTGATCCCTACTTCCGTGATCCTAAAGATCGTCGAGGACTGCCCGACCTGTGTCATGCTTAAGCACGAAGACTGGCCCGGACTTGAAAAAATCAGCGCTTTGCGCGCGGCGTCCAGTGCAGGAGCACGGCGGATTTCTATCCTGTGCGGCAATGGCGGGTTGTACCTGCTTGAGGAAATGCTCCGCGACGCGGATGGAGCAATGACAGGCTTTGCCTATCCTGAAATGATGGCACAAGTGATCGCCGCCTACCGGTCCGGTGATCTGGACCATGCGCGCGACATCTTTGACGCATACCTCCCCATGGTCCGCTATGAAGCCCAGCCGGGTCTGGGCTTGGCAATCCGCAAGTATACATTGGCGCAACGTGGCGCGATCGCGCATGACACAGTACGCAAGCCCGGCGCGGCATTAAGCACAGCGAGCAAAGCAGAGGTGGATGCGCTGGCCACACGGCAAGAAACCGCGCTGAACAGGCTGCTCTGACAAACGGTTGTGGGCAAATGCGCGGGGATGTCCTTAACGTGCGGATAGACAGAACCCCAGCATCGAAAGCCATGAAATGACCTTGAACAGACGCGTTTTCCTTGCAGCATGCGGCACCTTTGCATTTGCAGCCTGTGCACAAGGCTCTCCTGCAATGAGGCCGGTAAGTAGACCATCCGAAAACTACAGACCCGTTGCAAACGTTGATTTCGACAACTGGGTCAGGGCATTTCAATCTCGGGCACGTAGTGCAGGCATCTCGCAGGGCACGCTTGATCGGGCTTTTGCGAACGCGGGCTATGTCCCGTGGGTCGTCACACGCGACAGAAACCAAATCGAGGTGACACGCACCTTCGAAGATTACCTGTCAATCGCAGCATCAGACGACAGGATTGCAAAAGGCCGCGCGGCCTATGCCAGATACGCAAGCACGCTTTCTATGATAGAGGCACGGTACGGCGTAGATGCGCGGATCGTTACCGCAATTTGGGGTCTGGAAAGCCGATATGGCGAAAGACGCGGTGATATCCCCGTCATCTCGTCTACTGCGACACTGGCATTCGATGGACGCCGTGCGACATTCTACGAGAAACAACTGCTTGCCGCGTTGCGCATCTTGCAGCGAGGCGACACCACCCCCGACCAGATGATTAGCAGCTGGGCAGGTGCGATGGGCCACACGCAGTTTATCCCCA
>RCNC010001503.1_pt1 | contig 15669 bp, 15 predicted proteins | sample 2041301 | NCBI WGS metagenome assembly RCNC01 (sample SAMN09708231, study PRJNA481090) | Marine sediment metagenome, whole genome shotgun sequencing project. | biome: marine sediment; feature: ocean; material: sediment; isolation source: Sewage treatment plant 13A marine sediment (STP13A) ... | reverse complement strand
CAGGATATTTTATAATAGCCTTTCATGTGGTCATTAATAAATCTTTGATTTTGATTTAATGATGTAAATATAGAAAAAATTGTCGAGAGGATTTTTGGGAAGTCTAAAGTCTAAGTACTAAATACTCTTTTTATTTTCTCTGATTATTCTATTCTATTTTGTTCTGGGGCTATTGCCAGCAATATCTGTACATTTCGACTAAAAGTGGTCTTTCCAGCCCCTGACGGCGGTAAAGACCTCTACGGTACTGTTTCCCTGTAGCTTGCCCTGCTCTTCCAGCGAGGCTTGCAGGGCCTGGGCACCACAGCGCAGGAAGGGGTTGGTAGCCAGTTCCAGGCCCAGGTCAGAGGGCACCGTGGGCAAGCCGAGTTTGCGAGTGTCCTGTGCGGCCTTGAAGCGCTGCTGCAGGTCGGTGTTGCCGGGCTCGACAGCCCGGGCGAATTCCAGGTTAGCCATGGTGTATTCATGGGCGCAGTAGACGCGGGTCGCAGGGGGCAGGGCAGCAAGGGCCTCCAGGGACTGCAGCATCATTGGCGGGTCCCCTTCAAAGAGCCGGCCACAGCCGCCGGCAAACAGGGTGTCGCCACAAAATAACAGCGGCGGCTCACCCTGGTGGTAGAAGGCGATATGGTCCAGCGTGTGCCCCGGAACTTCGAAAACTTCAAACTCCGTGCCCATTACATCGGCCCGGCCACCGGCGGCCAGGCGATGAGTAATGCCATCGATAGCGGGGTTTTTTGGACCGTAGACCACGGGTTCGTAGCGTTCACACAGGGCCTGTAGTCCCCCGACATGATCGAAGTGATGATGGGTGATCAATATTCCTGCCAGTTCGAGGCGCTGGGCCTGCAGGGTATCGATAACCGGCTGGGCGTCACCGGGATCAACAACAAAAGCCCGACGGGTCTTTTCATCTACCAGTAGCCAAATATAGTTGTCGTCAAAAGCGCTGATTGGTTGGATGTTAAGCATAGGGCAGCGTTCCAAATAGGTGAAAATACAGTAGTATTACCGCATCAGTTACAGAGCGACAGGCCGGGGTGACCCGCAGTTCGAGGCGCGGAGAACAAATCTCGTCATGCAAGCAGAGTGTATCGACATTTTGACGGAACTGGAATCCTGGTATGCCCGGGAAAACGGCCAATACCTGTTGCAGGCTGCGTTTGATACTGCGCAAGAACTGCTGGACAGGTCATTCGGTTACCACATATTACAGCTTGGCGTCGGGGCAGATAGACCGCTGTGCGAGGCCAGTCCCATCAATCATCGTATTTACAGCGCCGAGCGTCCCGGGGAGGGCGTGGATCTTGTGGCCTACCCGGATGAACTGCCTCTTGATAGCGACAGTGTTGATACCGTTATCATTCACCACTCGCTGGAGTTTGCCCGCAATCCTCATCAGGTGCTGCGGGAGGTGCAGAGAGTTCTTACCCCCCAGGGGCAGTTGCTGGTGGTGGGCTTTAACCCCTACAGTCTGCTGGGTGTTGGCACCCGTATTCGCGGCCTGCTGCGCCATCCGCTGTGGTCTCATCACCGGCCGGTCAGTGAAAGCCGACTCACGGACTGGTTGCATCTGCTGGGCTGTGAAGTACTACAGACCCGCCGCCTCTATGGCGTGCCTCCCGCAGGTGGAGGACGCCTGCGGGCATGGCTGGCCCGCTGTGATGCCTGGATAACAGGACACAACCTGCCCGTCGGTGGGCTCTACATCCTGCACGCCAGCAAACAGGTGGCAGGTATAAGCCAGAGCCGCAGGCCCCTGCTGTCCCGCAGGGGTCGCCTGGTCGGCCTGGTGCCCAAACCTTCGCCGGCTCCAACCCCGAATAGCCCGGTACACCAAAGATATAAACCATTTGAGAAAGGAGATGTAGCTGCTTGAAACATATAGAAATATTTACCGATGGGGCATGTCGCGGCAATCCTGGCCCCGGAGGCTGGGGTGCGCTGCTACGCTACGGGGATAAGGAGCGTGAATTGTATGGGGGCCACGCGGATACCACCAATAACCGCATGGAGTTGCAGGCAGCGATTGAGGCCCTGAAGGTATTGTCGCACTCCTGCCGCGTCGACCTGACCACTGACTCGGTGTACGTAAAAAATGGTATTACCACCTGGCTGGAAGGTTGGAAGAAAAAAGGCTGGAAGACCGCTGCGCGCAAGCCGGTCAAGAACGTTGACCTGTGGCAGGCACTGGACGAGCAGAACCAGCGCCATGTGGTGGAGTGGCACTGGGTAAAGGGCCACAGTGGCCACGCGGAAAATGAGAGGGCGGATCAATTGGCCAACCGCGGAATTGACGAGCTATGACCTCATTGCCCACCAGGTTTCACACAGGAATTGAAAATACATGAGGCAAATCGTACTCGACACAGAGACCACCGGGCTGGAAGTGTCCCAGGGTCACCGCATTATTGAGATCGGCTGCGTGGAACTGGTAAACCGCAAGCTGACCGGTAATCACTATCACCAGTACATCAATCCCCAGCGGGAAATCGACCAGGGCGCTATCGAGGTCCACGGTATTACCAGCGATTTCCTCGCTGATAAGCCCACCTTCAGCCGCGTGTCCGCAGAGTTCCTGGAGTTCGTGACTGGCGCACAGCTGATTATTCACAACGCGCCCTTTGACATGGGATTCCTTAACAGCGAGTTGCAGCGGCAGCAAGCGGGCACGGGGACTTTGGAAGATGTCTGTACCGTTATAGATACGCTGGTAATGGCCCGTTCCAAGCATCCTGGACAGCGCAACAGTCTTGATGCGCTGTGCCAGCGCTATGAGGTAGATAACTCCCAGCGTGATCTCCATGGGGCCCTGCTTGATGCAGAAATCCTGGCGGACGTTTACCTGACGATGACCGGAGGCCAGACGGCGTTGCAGTTGTCGGAGTCGCAGAGCGACAGCGGTGGGCTCTCAGGTGGCGAGGCGATTTCAAGACTGCCGGCTGATCGGGTGCCACTGCCGGTGATTGCTGCTACCGCAGATGAAATAGCCGCCCACGAGGCACAGTTGGAGGCGATTGCAGCCAGTAGTGATGGTGCGGTGCTATGGCGTACCCTCGCCGGGGCGCCAGTGGCAGAACATTGACCGCCAAGGGTTTTCTCAGATAAACAGGGCCACACAGGCCAGGCCGACACCACCCATAACTACGGTGTACGGCAGCGCCATGATGACCATGCGGCCGTAGGAAAGACGGATCAGCGGCGCCAGGGCAGAGGTCAACAGGAACAGGAATGCTGCCTGGCCGTTGGGTGTCGCCACACTGGGCAGGTTGGTGCCGGTGTTGATAGCCACGGCCAACTGATCAAATTCCTGGCGGGTGATGGCACCCGCATCCAGGGCAGCCTTCACTTCATTGATATACACCGTCGCCACAAATACGTTGTCGCTTATCATGGACAGGAAGCCGTTGGCCAGGAAGAACATGGAGGGCCGCACATCGGATTCCATGGCCAGTACCGCGTTGATTACCGGTGTGAACAGGTGCTGGTCATGAATAACCGCAACGATAGCGAAGAACACCACCAGTAAAGCGGTGAACGGCAGTGCCTCCTCGAAAGCGTGCCCCAATTGGTGCTCTTCAACCACGCCGTTGAACGCTGTCAGTAGCACGATGACCATGAGCCCAATCAGGCCTACCGCGGCCCAGTGCATGGCGAGGCCCAGCACCAGTATCGCAGCGACCAATGCCTGCACCACCAGGCGGGCATTGGTGCGTGCATTGCGGTGGCCCTCTTCTTTTTCCTGGTAATCCATGAGTACCTGGCGCACAGCGTCAGGCAGCTTGGCCCCGTAACCAAACTTGCCGCTTAGCTCGAGGAGGGCGCAGGTGGCCAGTCCGCAGAACAGTACCGGTATGGTGACAGGCGCCATGATAGTAATGAACTTGACGAAATCCCATTCCGCCACATTGGCGATCAGCAGGTTCTGGGGTTCCCCGACGAGGGTGCACACCCCGCCCAACGCGGTACCGACGGCGCCGTGCATTAACAGGCTGCGCAGAAAGGCGCGAAACTGTTCCAGGTCTTCCCTGTGATGCTCATGCACGCCATCATCGACACTGTTGTCATGGTCTTCCTGGCTGTGTTTCTGGCCGGAAGCAACCTTGTGATACACCGAGTAAAAGCCCACCCCAACGCTGATCAATACCGCGGTGACAGTCAGCGCATCCAGAAAGGCAGACAGAAAGGCGGAGACCAGGGAAAACAGTAGGGAGAGCAGGACTTTGGAACGCACATTGAGCAAAATTCTGGTGAAGACAAATAGCAGCAGTTCTTTCATGAAGTAGATGCCGGCAACCATAAACATCAGTAGCAGGATGACATCGAAATTGGCCAGTGCCTCGTGATAGACCGAATCTGCTGTGGTCATGCCCAGCAGTACTGCCTGGATAGCAAGCAGGCCTCCCGGTTGTAGCGGGTAGCAGCGCAGGGCCAGGGCCAGGGTGAAAATGAACTCAGCTATCAGCAGCCAACCGGTGACGAAAGGCCCCAATATAAAGAGCGCTATGGGGTTGAGCAGCAAAAACGCGACGATGGTCTGTTTGTACCAGGTGGGAGAGGCACCAAGGAAATTCTTCCACAGGGCATGGGCTGCGCTTTCAGTCATGGTAAGGGTTCAGGTAGTCGCCATTGGAGGGCCGCATTCTACGTGATTTGAGGCGACATTCCTAAGTCGTGGCGGTGAATTATTGCCGTATATTCTTCTTCGCCGGGTGGCTCGCGGGCGGATTTTGACTATTGCCATGTCCTTGCCCCAGGCCACGGCCGAGCTTACTATAGCCGCTCTTTATGAATTCACGGCGGAGCCTCGATGTTTCGACACGATAACAAGCCCCCTGAGTCCACTGGTGACGAGCTGCACATCGTATTCCAGCAGGGTCAATTACTCAGCGATATGCGCTCGCCCACCGTGTGCCTGATTGCCCTTGATCAGCTGCAGCAAAGCGGCTGGACAGAGATAAGGCGCCATTTTCTGGGTTATTGGGGCGACCAGCCGTGTTACGCCCTGGAAATCGACGACGTAGACCAGCCTGATCCCATGCAGTACCAGAAAGGTAATCTCTATCACATACTGGGGAGGGTCGATGAGCGCCTGTTCGCGCTGGCAGGCAGGGCCGCGCAACTGCTTGACTGGGAACGTGATCACCAATTTTGTGGCCGCTGTGGCAGCGAGATGCGAGTGGATATTGACGAGCGCGCCATGCGCTGTGATCCCTGTCGGGTCATCAACTATCCTCGTATTGCCCCCTGTATTATCGTGCTGGTAACCCGGGGTGAGGAATTGTTACTGGCGCGCAACGCCAATTTCCCGCAGCCCATGTACAGTACGCTGGCGGGTTTCATTGAGGCCGGAGAGACCGCCGAGGAGACCCTGGTGCGAGAGGTACGCGAGGAGGTGGGCGTGGAAGTGCAAAAGCTGCGCTACTTTCAATCCCAGTCCTGGCCGTTCCCGAACCAGTTGATGCTGGGCTATTTCGCTGAATACGCCAGCGGGGACATTGTCTGCGATCCTGTGGAGATAGCAGACGCCCAGTGGTTCCACTATACTGAGCTGCCCATGATCCCACCGGTTTCCTCTATTTCCGGGCAACTGATACGGCACTATATTGAGAACCTGAAATAACCATTAATAAGAACCTGAAGTCACAATTTTTAAGAACCTGAAGTCACTATCTCGGAGTTAACCCCTTGGAATTTATTTATGAATACGGGCTGTTCCTCGCCCAGGCAGTAACCCTTGTCGCCGCAATCCTTATCCTGGTAGCGGGACTATTATCGATAGGACTGAGGCAGCGGGCTGAGCAGCATGAAGGCCATATTGAAATTCGCCATGTGAATGAGAAATACACCCAGATAGGCGATAGCATTCGGGCGGTAGTCGATGACCCGCATGACCTGAAGGAACAAAAGAAGGCAGATAAAAAGGCTGATAAGGTCAAAGCCAAAGAAGCCAAGAAAAAACGCAAAAAGGCGGATGCGTCCGATGAAGAGCGACGCAAGCGACTCTATGTGCTCAATTTTGACGGTGATATCCGCGCCAGTGCCACCGAGAACCTGCGCGAGGAAATTTCGGCTGTGCTGCCACAGGTCGAAAAGGGCGATGAACTGCTGGTGAAAGTGGAAAGCCCCGGGGGGCTGGTGCACAGCTACGGCTTTGCTGCCAGCCAGTTGCAGCGTATCAAGACCGCGCAGGTTCCCCTGACCATCGCGGTTGACAAGGTTGCCGCAAGTGGCGGCTATATGATGGCTTGTGTGGCGGACCGGATCATCGCCGCGCCCTTTGCCGTGCTGGGCTCTATCGGTGTGCTGGCGCAGCTGCCCAATTTTCACCGTTTGTTAAAGAAAAACGATATTGATTTTGAATTGCTCACTGCCGGGGAGCACAAGCGCACCCTGACCATGTTTGGTGAAAACACCGATAAGGGGCGGGAAAAATTTGTCGAGGAACTAGAGGAAACCCACGTTTTGTTCAAGAGCTTTGTCGGTAGCAACCGGCCTTCCCTGGATGTAGCCAAGGTGGCCACGGGTGAGGTCTGGTATGGTCAGGACGCGCTGGGAGAGGGGCTGATTGATGAGCTGGAGACCAGCGATTCATTTGTGCAGAACCGTCTTAGCGACTGGGATGTGTTCGAAGTGAAGTTCGTGAATAAAAAGAACTGGCAGGAAAAGCTGGGTATGGCCGCCGAGGGTGCTGTACAAAGGAGCTTCCTCAAGCTCTGGCGCAGTAGCCAGAACGGCGGCAATTACTGATCTTGTTCGCTTGCAGTTAGTTGGGGTTTGCAGTTAAGCGCAATTACCACTCATTGAGCGATGGACCAAGAATGTGTCGGGATTGCCCGATAGCATGTTGGCTCTGGCCCACGATCAGCGGGTCAGGGTTGCGCACAACACCCAGGTTTTTGCCAGGGTAGTCGAGGCTGTTGAGGAAGTGCTGCATGCAGGTGATCCGGGCCCGTTTTTTATCCGACGACTTAATGATCGCCCAGGGCGCGTCAGCCGTGTCAGTGTAGAAAAACATGGCCTCCTTGGCCTCAGTGTATTCATCCCATTTATCCAGCGAGGCCCGGTCGATCGGGGATAGCTTCCACTGCTTCAGCGGGTCGGCGGAGCGTCGGTTAAAACGGTTCATTTGCTCTTCTTTGGTGACAGAAAACCAGTATTTGAACAATAGAATACCGCTGCGTACCATCATCCGCTCGATTTCCGGCGTCTGTCGCATAAACTCCAGGTACTCTTCCGGGGAGCAGAATTCCATCACGCGCTCAACGCCCGCGCGGTTGTACCAGGAGCGGTCGAACAGCGCAATTTCACCCTCTGTCGGCAGCAGGCTGATATAACGTTGGAAATACCACTGTCCCTTCTCCACGTCATTGGGTTTTTCCAGCGCGACCACCCGGGCGCCGCGAGGATTCAGGTGCTCCATGAAGCGCTTGATGGTACCTCCCTTGCCGGCAGCGTCCCGTCCTTCAAACAGCACTACAATTTTCTTGCCGTTTTCCTTTACCCAGCGTTGGACCTTTAGTAGCTCTACCTGGAGTTCCTTCTTTTTACGTTCGTATTCCTGTGTCGGCATCTTGCTCTGGTAGGGGTAGCGACCGGACAGGAAAAGATCGCGGATTGCGTCCGGGTTGCGCCTAATTTCCGCCAGCTGATGTCGTGCCTCCCCAGCGGTGGCTGACGTTTTTCCCTCTATGGAAGATGCTTCGAGCTGATCGTCGGGTGAGTCATTGCCAGATGATCCCTGCTGGCTATTGACTGGTGTGCTGCCCTGACCTTTATCTTGTTGTTTGTTAGTTTTGCTCACTGCTGCTGGCTCCGTGCTATCAATACAATTCACTATAAGACCTTGGTGCGCGCCGGGACACATTGATCCGAGTCAATGAAGCGTGGATTCACCAGCTTGAAAATGCGTTTTACTGTGCCTGCCGGGATGTGGATCACATTGTAGTGGGCTAACTATCCATTTGAGCACCTTGGCCACCACATCAGGTGTGCTGGCAATATCCTGTTTTACATGGAGAGGATATGTCCGTAGGATAACGCGCCTTCTATAGTACGGATGGGCCTTGCTCGGCCCGTCCATAATGATCAACCAAGGGAGAACCAGGTCATGGCAGAACAAAAAGCGACTAACGTACACTGGCACGAGGGCGATATTACCCGTGAGCACCGCGGCAAATTACTGGGTCACAAGGCAGCCACCCTGTGGTTCACCGGCTTGTCGGGTTCAGGCAAGAGTACTGTGGCTGTTGAGGTTGAAGGTACCCTGAGTGAAATGGGCGTGCTGTCCTACCGTCTCGACGGCGACAACGTCCGTATGGGCATCAACAAGAACCTGGGCTTTACTGCCGAAGATCGCACGGAAAATATCCGTCGAATCGGTGAAGTAGCCAAGCTGTTCGTCGATAGCGGCGTGGTTGCCCTGAGTAGTTTTATCAGCCCCTATGCGGCTGACCGGGACCAGGTGCGAGCGCTGCACGAGGCAGCCGGTATGGATTTCATCGAGATTTTTGTCGATTGCTCGCTGGAGACAGCGGAAGAACGTGATCCCAAGGGCCTTTACAAGAAAGCTCGCGCCGGAGAGATAAAGAACTTTACGGGTATCGACGATCCGTATGAGGCACCGCGCAAGCCGGAAATTCATCTGCATTCAGACCAACAGAGCCTGGCTGAAGAGGTGCAGGAAATACTTAGCGTGCTGCGTGAGCGCGGCATCATTAGCCAATAGGCAGGAGTCAAAGATGATCAAACCACACGGTTCAGACGAACTTAATCCGCTATTTGTCTACGATAGCGACAAGCGCCATGCCCTGTTGGCTGAAGCTGAGAGCCTCCCGTCCATTCTGCTGAACTCAGCTGCTGCGGCTAACGCAGTCATGTTGGGCGGCGGTTACTTCAATCCATTGACTGGCTACATGAACCTGGCTGATTCGTTGAGTGTTGCCGAGAAAATGCACACCGTCGATGGCCTGTTTTTCCCTGTGCCAATCGTCAATATGACCGATGAAACGGGAGTGGAAGCCGGTAGTCGTATCGCCCTGCGCGACCCTAATGTCGAAGGTAACCCAATTCTGGCCGTGATGGATGTAGAAGCGGTGGAGCAGGTTTCGCAAGACCAGGTCACTTTCATGGCGGAGAAGATATTCCGCACCCTGGATGAGAACCATCCGGGCGTCGCCACTTTCTCTGGCCTGGGTCGCACCATGCTGTCCGGCCCGATACAGGTATTGAGTTTCTCCTACTTCCAGGCTGACTTTCCCGATACTTTCCGCACCGCGGTGGAAATTCGCAATGAAATTGCCGAGCACGGTTGGGAGAAGGTAGTCGCCTTCCAGACACGCAACCCCATGCACCGTGCCCATGAGGAACTCTGTCGCATGGCGATGGAGCAGCTGGACGCCGACGGCATCCTGATTCACATGTTACTGGGTAAGCTCAAGCCAGGTGATATTCCTGCCGAAGTGCGTGATGCCTCCATTCGTAAAATGGTTGAAGTGTATTTCCCGCCCAACTCGGTGATGGTGACAGGCTACGGCTTCGATATGCTGTACGCGGGGCCCCGCGAGGCGGTGCTACACGCGGTGTTCCGCCAGAACTGCGGTTGTACCCACCTGATTGTTGGCCGGGATCACGCCGGTGTTGGTGATTACTATGGCGGCTTCGACGCCCAGGCTATCTTCGACGAAGAAGTGCCTGAGGGTGCCCTGGAGTTGGAGATTTTTAGTGCGGACCACACCGCTTACAGCAAGAAACTGGACAAGGTTGTGATGATGCGCGACGTGCCCGATCACACTAAAGACGATTTTGTGCTGCTGTCAGGCACCGCCGTGCGCGAAATGCTGGGCAAAGGTATTGCACCTCCACCAGAATTCTCCCGGCCCGAGGTGGCAAAAATATTGTCTGACTATTACCAGTCCCTGGATCAATAGATCGCGAACGCCCGCCTGGTACTTATCTACCGGGCGGGTAACTCCATAATGTAGTGATGTCCTGCCCTTGTTCCCTTCGAGCATGGCCGGGCGTTACACCATAATGCCTGCTGCACGCGCGCGTAAAGTGACTATGGTCGAAGAAGCCCGTCTCCAGGGCGATTGTGCCAATAGCTTTATCCGTCTCCGGTAGCATTTGCCTGGGATTGTCCAGGCGAACTTCATTAATGTACTGGTGAGGTGTTTTGTCTTTATGTGGCGCTCACGCCGAATTTATATAAATAATAAATGAATATGTGCAAGACTTCCCGTCGCATAGGGAGGATTATTTTCCTTCATTCTGGTCCGGCCCGGCCCGGCCAGGCCAGGCCAGGCTAGGCAGGACAGGGCGGGCCCATGTATCTGGTGCACTGCACCACCGTGACAATACTGCAACTGAAGGACGGGGAGTATGGCTAAAGTCAGAATGGGAATGGTCGGCGGAGGCGAAGGTGCTTTTATCGGTGCGGTGCATCGTATTGCTGCGGCGATCGATGGAGAAATAGAGTTGGTGTGCGGCGCCTTCAGTAGTGACGCCGAGCGCTCAGCCCGCTCCGGCGCAGCACTGCACCTGCCGCAGGACCGGGTCTACGCAGACTACCGGGCTATGTTTACGGCGGAGGCCGCACTGCCGGCAGCCCAGCGCATGCAATTTGTGGCAATAGTCACCCCGAATCATCTGCACTTCCCCATAGCGCAGGCTGCTCTGCGCGCGGGCTTTCACGTGTTGTCTGATAAACCGGCCACGTTTGACTTGCAGGAGGCCCTGCGCCTGCGGGATCTGCTCGATGAAACGGGGTTGCTCTATGGACTGGCCCATACTTACACCGGTTATCCATTGGTAAAGGAGGCCCGCACGAGGGTCGCGGCCGGGGAGCTTGGCAGGGTTCGAAAAGTTGTCGTTGAATACCCACAGGGTTGGCTGGCGGGCCGTGCGGAAGCTGATGATAACAAGCAGGCAGCCTGGCGCCTGGATCCGCAACAGGCCGGAGTCAGTTGCTGTATGGGTGATATTGGTGTGCATGCGGCGAATCTGGCGGAGTATATCTGCGGCCTGCGTATCACCGAACTGTGCGCCGACCTCACCGCATTTGTAGAAGGACGCGCCCTGGATGACGATGGCTCGGTGCTGTTGCGTTTTGAGAGCGGAGCCAGGGGCGTGCTTTACGCCAGCCAGATCAGCGCCGGGGAAGAGAATGCGCTGAAGATTCGCGTCTACGGTGAAAAAGGTGGCCTGGAGTGGCAGCAACAGGAACCCAATACACTGTGGCTGAAGTGGCCCGACCAGCCCGCACAAATGTTGCGTACCGGTGGCCCTTACCTCGGCGACATGGCGGCAGCTAATACGCGCACGCCGATGGGGCATCCGGAAGGCTACCTGGAGGCCTTCGCCAATATTTATTGTGCTTTCGCCGGCCAGGTGTCCGCTGCTGCAGAGGGTTCGCCCCTGGATGATCGCAGCGCTGATTGCCCGGGGATAGCAGAGGCGGTGCGCGGTATGACGTTTATTGAATTGGCCGTGGCGGCCAGTGCCAGTGAAGTGAAATGGCACGCATTCCCACAACTTTAAGCAGCAGGAGGTACAGAATATGTCAAGAATGAAAGGTCCCGCGATATTTCTGGCTCAGTTCACCAGCGATGAAGCTCCCTTTGACAGCCTGGCCAACATCACCCGATGGGCTGCGGACCTTGGCTATAAGGGCGTACAGATTCCCACCTGGGAAGCCGGACTGATCGACCTGGCGCTGGCCGCCCAAAGCAAGGGCTATTGTGATGAGCTGCAAGGTGTCTGTGCTAACAACGGCGTCGAAATCACCGAGCTGTCGACTCACCTGCAGGGACAACTGGTGGCCGTGCATCCCGCCTATGATGAACAGTTCGATGGTTTTGCTCCCCCGCAGGTACAGGGGAATCCAAAGGGGCGACAAGCCTGGGCAGTAGCGCAACTGCTGTTGGCGGCGCAGGCCAGCCGCAACCTGGGTCTTACCGCCCATGCGACTTTCTCCGGTGCGCTTTTGTGGCACACCCTATATCCCTGGCCGCAGCGGCCCGAGGGGCTGGTGGAAACCGGCTTTAAGGAATTGGCGGACCGCTGGCGGCCTATCCTCGATGCCTTCGACGAAGCAGGCGTGGATCTTTGCTACGAAATTCATCCGGGTGAAGATTTACACGACGGTATAACCTTCGAGCGTTTCCTGGAAGCCACCGGCAATCATGGGCGCTGCCATATTCTGTACGACCCCAGCCACTTTCTCCTGCAGCAACTGGATTACCTGCAGTTCATTGACATCTACCACGAACGCATCAAGATGTTTCATGTAAAGGATGCGGAGTTCAATCCAAGCGGTCGCAGTGGAGTCTATGGTGGTTACCAGGGTTGGGTGGATCGCCCCGGGCGGTTTCGTTCGCTGGGTGACGGCCAGGTAGATTTCAGCGGGATCTTCAGCCAGTTTGCCAGGTACGATTTTGAGGGATGGGCGGTGCTGGAGTGGGAGTGCTGCCTGAAACACCCCGAGGATGGTGCACGCGAAGGTGTGGATTTTATCAATAGGCATATTATTCGCAGGACGGATAAAGCCTTCGATGACTTTGCCGGCGGCAGCGCGGACGAGGCCGGGAACCGCCGTATACTCGGACTGGATTGAGTTCCGTACGATAACAATAACAAGGTGTACATCACATGACTGACACAGCTGTTGACCGCAAGCGGCTATATTACGTCGGCAACCTGTCAATCTTCATGATTGGTTTGGGCTTTGCCGTCAGGGCCAATATCGCGCCCAAGCTGAAGGACGAGATCTACGAAAAGATTGACCTGCCTAATTCCGCGTCCATGGTCGGCGAGGCGCTGGGTATCACTTTCACCGGATTCGCGCTGACCCTGCTGTTTGGGAGTGCACTGGTAGACCTGATCGGTATGAAGCGTATGTTGCTACTTGCCGCGCTGGGCTACATAGCCGGTGCAGCGGGACTGTTGGCGGCAGCCATGATGCCAGTGAGTGGCACTGTGGAAACGGTGCTATTGGTCAGCCTGCTGCTAACCGGCCTGGGTTGGGGCGCTGTGGAGGCAGCCTCCAACCCGATGGTGGCGGCCCTGTATCCAGAGGAGAAAACACATCGACTGAATATCCTGCATGCCTGGTGGCCGGCGGGGATCGTTGTCGGGGGTCTGTTGGGTGTCGCCATTACCGGCATGGACCTGCCCTGGGAACTGAATATGCTGGTGCTGATGTTACCCGCCCTGGTATTGGCCTGGATGGTGGCTACTTCCGTTTTCCCGGTAACCGAGCGGGTGGCCGCTGGAGTGAGTTATAGCGAGATGTTCGGCGAGCTGTTAAGACGCCCCTTGTTCTGGGTGTTCTGGCTCTGTATGTACCTCACCGCTGCGGCGGAACTCGCACCCGGCCAGTGGGTGAATATTTCCCTGTCCAATATCGTCGGGATGCAGGGCATACTCCTGTTGGTTTATGTCAGCGCACTGATGTTCGTGATGCGCCATTTTGCCGGCCCCATCGTTGCGCGAATTTCTTCGGTTGGCCTGATGTTTGTTTCCTGCCTGGCCGCAGGCATTGGCCTGTATTTACTCAGCCTGGCAGATTCACCACTGTTAGCGTTTGGAGCTGCCACGGTGTGGGGAGCTGGCGTGTGTTACCTGTGGCCTACCATGTTGGCTATCGTCTCCGAGCGCTTTCCCCGTGGCGGGGCAATGGCGATGGGCCTGATGGGCTTCGCCGGTGGTATGTCCATCCAATTTGTACTGCCGCAAATGGGAGCGATATTTGACTCCGCCAAGGCCGAAGCGGCCGGAGGCGCGGCTAATCTGGCGGCACTGTCACCTGAAGCAATGGCAGCAGTGGTTCGCTACGCATCGGTGGAGTCGTTCCAGGCTGTGGCGTTTATTCCATTGCTGCTGCTACCGGTTTTCGGTTTGATCTGGTTGATTGATCGCCGCAATGGCGGGCATCGGCCTGAAGTGATGGGTGATTCTGGTACGACGAATTGAGCTGAAGGAACACGCTAGTATGGACGTTAAAATCGGCATGAATATGTTGCTCTGGGGTATCCAGATTACCCCGCGGCACATTCCTGTGTTCGAAGGGCTGGCCAAAGCGGGTTACGACGGTGTGGAAATACCTGTCGTGGGCCAGTCACGGCATGATCTAAAGACCATGGCCGCGGCATGTGATGACCTTGGCCTGGCGCGCACCGCGTCGGCTTTCGTGGGTGAAGACGTCAATCCGATTTCTCCCGACCCGGTTATACGCGCCGCAGCGGTGGATAGTTTGAAAAAAGGTATTGACGATGCGACCGTGATCGGTGCAGATATTCTTGTTGGCGGGCTGTACCAGGCACACAAGTACTTTACGGGTACTGGTCCTACATTGGATGAATGGAACTGGTCTGCGGATTACCTGCATACCTGCGGTGAATACGCGCGGCAGACTGGTGTGCGACTGGGGCTGGAATTCCTTAACCGTTTTGAAGCGTTTCTGATTAACACGTCCAGCGACTGTAAACGTATGGTTGAACAAGTCGGACTGGGCAATGTTGGTGTTCACTACGATACACACCACGCCAATATCGAAGAACCGGACCCGCGGCAGGCATTGCGTGGTATTCGCCAGCAATTGAATCATGTACACCTGAGTGAAAGTCATCGTGGTACGCTGGGTACAGGTCAGGTCGATTGGGACGCTAATTTTTCTGCACTCAGCGAGATCGACTATTCTGGCTGGCTGGTGATCGAATCATTTGGGACCGTGGACCCTGAATTGGCAGCTGCGGCAAATATCTGGCGCAATGCGTTTGCATCACCAGAGCAGGTCTATCAGGACGGTATTCGATTTATACGAGATAGGCTGTAAGGTATTGACGCTGTGATTGATACCCTATGCATGATTACGCAAGTTTCAATATAAGAGTTTGACCATGTTGCCATTTCCAAAACGCTGGATCATCGCAATCGTCATTGCGCTCTATCTGTACTTCCTGCTGCCCGTCACTGCGGTCATGTTCTATGAACTCTATCATCTCACTGAATTTGGTCCTGTCTATTGGGGCTACAGCGCCTTCAAGGCGGCTGGATATTATTTTGGTATCTGGGAGTACAAACTAGTCGCATGTCTTGCCCTCGCTGCAGTGATTATTGTTATTCCACCCCTGATCCGTAAGCTCCGTCGAGCCTGAGGCCTGCTTATGAATCGCCGAGAATTCCTGCAATGTGCTGCCATCCTGGCTAGCGGCGCCAGTGCCAGCCAGCTTGGCTTTACCCTGAGCGAAGAGCAGCAGGTTTACCTGGCCAACGCGCCGGATTACAACAAGGGCAAGGTCAATTACCTGACTCCCGCGCAACGCAAGATTATTGCGGCCATGGCAGAAGTGGTCATACCCCGTACCGACACACCCGGAGCCATCGATGCGGGTGTTCCCAATTTCATTGAATTGATGGCCTCTGACTGGTTTAACGAGCAGGAAAGCGCAATTTTTTCCGCGGGAATCAAGGCTATGGAAGAGCAGGTGCCGTCGGTCTATGGCAGGCCATTCTATCAACTGGATGCTGCGCAGCAGTTGGAAATCATGGAGGAGCTTGAAGCCCAGGCATCAGGTTCCTCCTGGTATGAGTATGGAAATGTACAGCGTGAGTTCATCAGCGATGCTCCGTTCATTTGCCAGGTTAAAGAATTGACCATCTGGGGCTTCT
>RCNC010001502.1_pt1 | contig 15678 bp, 13 predicted proteins | sample 2041301 | NCBI WGS metagenome assembly RCNC01 (sample SAMN09708231, study PRJNA481090) | Marine sediment metagenome, whole genome shotgun sequencing project. | biome: marine sediment; feature: ocean; material: sediment; isolation source: Sewage treatment plant 13A marine sediment (STP13A) ... | reverse complement strand
GTTGCTACAAGCAGCCAGTTAAACTCATATATTGCACTCCCAACAATGACGGCATCATAATCTTCTATGGAGCTAACATTTTCAACATATCGCAAATCGACCTTATGATTCAGTCCGCATAATTCATCAGCAATATATTCTGCAATACCAGCTGTTGAACTATGCCTTGTTGCATATGCTACAAGAACATTCTTCCCGGCATTAGATTCGCCGCAGCCTTTTTCAATTATTGCGTCAGGATCAACGCTTTGATCAAAAGGATTACACCCTGCCGCAAGAAGAAGGAAAATAAATATTGATCCTAGTTTAATCATGTTTCGTCCCATGGTTCCAACTCCGATCATTTAGGTTTTGAAGTCTATCCTTCCGCCTTAGTCAGGGCAGTTAGGCCAGCTTCGAAGTAATTCCCGTCCTATGCGGCGGGTGGGGGTGGCCGAACCTTCGAAGCCACCGGGTATCTTGTATCTAGTTTATAGCGGAATGCTGGAAATATGCAATGGTCTGCTACCGATGTGAAAGAGAGGCCAGCCTTACCAGATTGGTAGGAAGTAAACATAAGACGCAGGAACAAAGCCGCTCCGCTATCCGAAGACCAGGGGTTGGCTCTAATCCGATCCGATGACATCGGATAGATTCGTGAAATCATCGTGTTCTTCGCATTTCCTTTTAAGATCTCGTTTCCCAACATGACCCTGCGGAAAATCAGGCGATGTTACGTGCAGCTTGCTCCAATCTGATCTGTCCGTCCTTTCATTTGCATTATCAGATGTTTGGTCACTATGCGTACATTGCTCAGATTTCATTCTTCAACCTGAGATCGTAGCCTCTGGGGTGGCGGAAGCAAGGGCGAGCAGGGCAACGAGGGTGAGGCTGGAACAAAACCCTTTACGCATAGGCTCGATGGTTCAAAAGGTGAAGTTCGAGTTTCGAGCCTTCATCCTTTGAAGGTGCTCGGGCCCAGGTCGCCGAAGGGCTCATCCCGGTCGCGCACGGCCTGTTTGAACCCGGCTTCGGCAGCACGTTGCTGGAAGGCATACCCCTCCTTGGTGTGACGGCCGATGCCGTCCAGAAGGGTCCCCAGGACCTGGGTGGGTTGCAGGCCGGCAGCGAGCACGGTCTGATTGACGAGGAGCTTCATCATCATGAGCTGGTTGGCCGGCATCCGGGCGATCCGTCCGAGCAGGATCTCGAAACGCTCGTCGAGCTTGTCGGCTGGGGCGCACTCGGTTGCGAGCCCCCACTCGACCGCCTCTTTTCCACTGAGGCAGTCCCCCGTGAAGAGAAGCCGCTTGGCCTTTTCGATGCCGATGCGGAAGGCCCAGACGGACGTGGTCGGGGATCCCCAGACCCGCGCCGGAGGATAGCCGATCTTCGCGTCCTCTGCGATGATCAGAAGATCGCTGCAAAGGGCCATATCGGTGCCCCCGGCCACACAAAAGCCGTGCACCTTGCAGATTACCGGCTTGTTCGCGTGGAACAGGCTCATGAAGCCCCGCACGTTTCGGGACATCATCTGATAGTCGACCATCGGGTCCCAGACCTCGCTCGGGTTGTGATTCCGTGCGATGACCATCGGGTCCAGGGCCGAACCCTCAACAGAAGCGGCATCGCCGAATGCGCCCATGCCCTCCGCGCTGTCCACGAGGTCGTACCCTCCACAGAACCCCTTGCCGTTGCCGGCCAGCGCAATCACGTGGACCGCAGGGTCCAAATCAGCCCGCTCCACACAAGCAGCAAGCTCTCGTGGCAGATCCAGGGTAATCCCGTTTCCTCGTCCGGGTCGATTGAGCGTAATTCTGGCGACGGGTCCGTCCACCTCGTAGGTCATGGCCTTCATGGTGTCCATCGTGTTCCTCCCTTTCCGACTGGGTCTCAACCCGCCTTCTGCCCCGTCATGGTGAGACCCATAGCCCCCTTGTTCACGGTGTACGTATCGAAGTTGGATTCACGGAGGATGGACTGTAGTTCTTCAGCGGTATAGGCAGCACGGATCGAAGAAACCAGTCCAGGTCTCATTTCCTTCGGCTTGGTCACAGCCTTCATGAACCACTCGACGAATGGGTGCATGTCCCGGCGGAGATCGCTGATGCAGTACTTCCCGCTGGGCTTCAGAACGCGGTGTATTTCGTTGAGCACCCTTTTCGGCTCTGCCCATTCGTGCAGAGACCCGTTCGTGAAGACGCCATCGAACAGGTTGTCATCGAACGGGATTTCCTGGGCGTCGCCCGTGACATAAGTTGCCCTGTCTTCAAACCCGTATTCCCGGGCATTACGCTCGGCAAGGGAAATCATATTCGGGCTGATTTCTACAGCCTTGAGCGTGGCGTTTGTTGCCTGCTTCAACCACTCGAGGCCCAGGTAGCCGGGACCAGGACCCACTTCGAGTGCCATTCCCTCTATGATGCCCGCCTTGAGGATCAACCTGGTTTCGAGCCATCCCCTGTCCCGCATGCGTCGCATCATGCGGTCATACATCTCTACATCGAATTCCCCCTGGATTCCTTCTGTTGTCTCGACAACCCTTGGTTTGACCATTTCGATGACCCTCATGCCCAGATAGGATGCCTGTGTAGGCGAGAAATGGGGGAGTCGCCGTGGTTACTTGCCGCGAAACACGGGTTTGCGCTTCTCGAGAAAGGCCATGATCCCCTCGGTGGCGTCTTCGGTCCCGCTTGTCGCTTCTACGGCGGCGTACTCCAAGGCGAGCCCCTCCTTGAGAGAAAGCGGTCCGCCTTCGATCACCGCTTTGAGGATGCCGGCCACTGCGATGGGCGGTTTCTCCGCGAGTTCGCCTGCAATTGCCCGCGCTCGGTCGAGCAATTCTTCGGTGCGGCAGACCTCGTTCACCAGTCCGATGCGATAGGCTTCCTCTGCGCTGATCAGCTTGGCTCGGAGGATGATGTCGAGGGCGTGAGCGCGGCCGACGGTTCGCGTCAGCCGCTGGGTGCCGCCCCACGCCGGGACGATACCCAGTTCGATCTCGGGAAGCCCGATACGGGCCCCTTCTGCCGCCAAGCGAAGATGGCAGGCCAGGGCAAACTCCAAGCCACCCCCCACGCATGCGCCACGGATTGCGCAAACCACCGGTTTCGGCAGGCTCTCGATGAGATCCGCTACGCGGAGCCGTTGGCCGATGAAGTCCTTGAGGCCCATCTTCTCGATGCCCGTCCCAAACTCCTTGATATTTGCGCCCACCGAGAAGGTCCGGTCTCCTGCGCCGGTCAGAACGACTACCCGCACCGAGTCGTCCGAGGCCAGCTCGGTGAAGAGCTCCTCGAGTCGGTCGATCGTGGCCAACCCAAGCGGATTGTGGGGAGGGTTGTTCAGGGTGATGGTGGCAACGAAGCCTGTCTTTTCGAAGAGCACGGGTTCTTCGAAGAGTATGGGTTCATCCGGGGACGTATTCATGACGAATCTCCAACCTCCGTGGTTCGGGGGGGGCGTCCGGGTGTCAAGACACAGGCGCACGCAATCTCAACCTCCAGCTAGACGTTTGGACAATATATTCGTGTGCCTGCGATGGGTCAATCTCTCGAAGCCGTGCGGGTTCGGGGATTAGGACCTCAAGTCGATGTGCTTCAGGAAGGTGAGACAGAGCCGGTAGCTGTCGAAGAGCAAGTTATCATCACGGGGGGCGCGGACCGATCCGATCGCAGATCCATCGGATGTGGGCCCGCATTTTCCGGGTGGTTTCTTCCTTCGATTCCATAGGCCCGAGAGAGCCGGGCTTCGATCAGATCAGTCCCAGCGCCTGGAGTTTCATGCCGAGATTCATGTCCCCTTTGAACGTCAGCTTCCCGGTCATGAAGGCCTTCTGGCCGGAGAGCTTTCCGTTGACCAGGTTTACATAGTCCTTGTCCTTCATGATCAGGGTCATGTTCGGGCTGTCCACCGTTCCGTCCGTCACCTCGAGCTTTTGATCCTTGATCGTAAGAACCCACTCCCCGCCATTCTCCCCGGAGATATTGAACTGCACCACGGCGGACAGGCCGGCGGCCTTGTCCGGATCGAAGCTTTCCGGCAGCACCTTGTCCAGGAATTCCTTTGGCGTGCTGACTTCCATGTTCCTTCTCCTTTCCCAAAGTCGTGTCCTGGCCAAGCATAGCGAAAGCATGGCGCGACGTAAAGGAAACCACGTATGACAGATCAGTTGTTCTTTTTCGAGGGTTGTTATATACAATTTGGGTTGGTTTTAAAGCGCCTGGGGGCCTTTTCGACCTTCCCTTTGCCCGAGGGAGAGGCCTTTCGGAACGAAATAACCTATCCGGCGGTCCGATCTGACTGGACGTGGGAGAGAAGACTTGCCGCGCGAAGACAAAAGGGAGCATGAACCGATGAGAACCCCTGCAAGGCGATTCACAGGATTCTTCCTCCTTGCGCTTTGGATGTTCGGCTTGCCTGCCCAGTGGGTCCGGGCGGATGTGGAGTCGGGGGATGTGATCGACAAGAGCAACTATGAGAAGATCGAGGGTTGGGTGCCCGACTTTGTCCTGGACTGGGTCAAAACCGGCGAGCTGACCATGAAGATCGGAAAGCTCAACTACGATGCAAAGACGTTTCAGCCCCAGGTGGTAAGGGAGAACTGGGAGACGAACATCGGGCGGTACAAGATCAATGAACACAACGGAATGATCGATGTCGAGACCGGCAAGCCGGCCCGGGGCATCCAGGGACTGCCCTTCCCGGAACCGGACCCGGCAGATCCCACCTTTCCGGTCATGTTGATGTGGGACTACGTGTTCAAGGAGAGCGTCCTTCAGGGAACCGTCAAAGAGAAGTTGGCGTGGCTTATCATCGGCCGCCGGGGTCTGGACAAGACCCTGGTCCTGGATCAGTACTTCACGCAGTTGGATCCGACGAAAACCGATATGGATTACGCCATGCTCACGATCTTCCGGCAGCCTTTCAGTATGGGGGGTATCGGTACGCTGGCCATCTTTTCGTTCAACCCCCTTCAGCACGGCATCCGGTATGCCTACACCCCTGAGCTGAGGCGCGTGAAGCGGCTGTCCTATCGGGTGGCCGGTTCCGACACGCACTTCGGCCTGGACGGCGCTCCGGACGATTCCTGGGTCGGCGGCCCCAAGGCGAACATCGATGAAGGCACCTACCGCCTCATCGGGGAACAAGATGCCCTGATCCCGTATTTTTCCCCGGACGCCCGGAAGCTCGATTGGAACAAAAAGGGCGAGTTGGAGATGGGCTACGCGGCAACCGGGCTCAAGCAAACCCTTGGCTTTGAAGATGACGGCTGGCAGGGCGCTCCCTGGCACGTCATGGATTTGATCTGGGTGAAATCAAAGGCCTGGGTCGTCGAGTCCCGCAGCACGGACCCGAATTACGGGTACGGTCCGTGTGAAGGCTGGATAGAGCAGGGGACGTTCTTTCATGCCTTCAAGCGGATCACGGATCCGAGCGGCAAGCTCTGGAAGGGGGCTTACCATCCCGCACAAGCGATCGAAACCCCGGACGGCAAGTTCCGCCTCATCAAGGACTACGCATGGATCGAGGTGGATATGAGGCGTGATCACGGCACCACGCTCTGTGGCCCGCACCGAGAGGGAGGGTATCGAAAGATATTTGCGAAGGACGTGGATCCGATCATTTTCACGAGGGCAGGGTTCATCAAGTTCTACAAATGAGCTTCCTCGAGGAGACGCATGCGGTCCGGGAAGAGAATACAGCGGTTTGGGTTGCTCATCGTTTCGGTTTGTTTCTCCTTCCTTCAGGTGGATTCTCACGCCGGCGAAAACCCTTCTGCTTCGGTCGACGTGAACCTCTTCGCATCGGCGGTGCTTTCCGGCGGGGATTCTGTAATGGTTGGGGACAGGGGGAAAGTCTTTCTGTCCAAGGGCGGGGCCGGAACCTGGAAGGAGATCGAGAGCGGAACGACAAGAGCTTTGGTGACCGTTTGCTTCCCGAATGATCGACACGGCTGGATCGCCGGACAGGGGGGTGTGATTCTTCACACCGGAGATGGGGGCAGGACATGGACGGTACAGTCTTCCGGCGTCGATGCCTACCTGCTGGATATTGATTTCGTTGACCCTTATCACGGCATCGCAGTCGGCGCGGATTCCACCATTGTGTTCACCGCCGACGGTGGGGCGACGTGGCAGAACGCCGCCTTCGGGTTATCGCTGGATCTGGCGGAAGAGATCAACCTCTTTGCCGTTGTCATGATGGATGAGCAGAAGGCCTGCATCGCGGGCGACGGAGGCAGGATTTTCGCCTCCGAAGATGGCGGGAAGCAGTGGGTGGAATCGAAATCCCCCCTCTACGACGAAGAGATGATGGAGGGAAGGATTCTGTATGCCATGGCCTATGATTCCGGCATCCTCTACGCCGTTGGCATCGACGGCGTTTTCGTGACCTCGACGGACCAGGGCAGGACCTGGAAGGAACGAGCAACCGGGTTCCCCGGACCGGAATTGTACGGCATCGATGTCGTGAACGGCGTGGGCCTGGCGGCGGGTGCGGGCGGGCACATCATTCGGACTTCCGACGGAGGCACGACCTGGCGGGTCATGGGAGTGCCCGAAGAAATCACACGTACCTGGTTGAGCGGGATCGATCTTCAGGAAACCGCTGCCGGGGGCATCCGAGGCCTCCTGGTCGGACAAGACGGCACAGTCGGTCGTTTTGAGAACGGAGCCTTGAGCTGGTAGGAGCACACGCACCTGGAAAGGAACATCTTACGACATGAGCTCCGTTGTGCGTTTTCGGATCCCGATCCTGATCATCTTGCTGGCCGTCACGGCCTTCCTCTGCTCGCAGCTCGGAAACATCCGTTTGACAGCCGACCCTCTGTCTTCCATGTATCCCTCCGGGCACCCCTTTCTGCCGGCCCTGCAGGCCATCAAGAAGATGGCGCCCGAGCCTCGCATGCTGATCGCGATCCTCGAGGTGAAGACGGGGGATATCTACAACCAGGAAACGATCCGGAAGATCGACAGGATCTCCAAGGGGCTGACGGAGGTCGAAGGGGTTCTGCCCGGCGGGATCACCTCGCTCACCCGGGGAATGGACCACTACGAGAACACGGGAGAGGGGCTCGACATGGGCTCCATCCTGGGGAACAGGTGGCCGGAGACGGCGGAGGATTTCGAGAAGTTGAAGCGCAAGGTCGCTGTCAATCCGATGGGGCCGGGCCGATACGTTTCTTACGACGGGACCGCCGCGATGATCAGTGCCGGCCTGGTCGACGGCAACGAAGAGGCGCTCATGGAGAGCCTGCCGGTCGGCGTGGAGGCGATCCGGTCCAGGGAAGAGGATGCCCGTCACAATCTGTATTTCATGGGACCTCAGCTCATCGAGGCCCAGATGACCGACCTGGGCAGACGGCACATCCCGGTTGCGGCTGTCGCTACGTTCCTTCTGATCCTGTTCGCACTGCTCGCGTATTTTCGGACCCTTCGGGGTGCATTGCTGCCTGTGGTCGTCATGGTCGTGTCCCTCCTGTGGACTCTCGGGATGCTCGGTGCAAGCGGTGTGGAGTTCAACCCGATGCCCCTCGTGTTTCCCTTGGTCCTGGGCCTTTTCTCACTGGCCTACGGGGTCTTGATCGTCGAACAGTATGATCGCGCGTATCCGCTTACAAGGGACAAGGCCCAGGCCATAAGCGCCACCTATGGCCGCACTCCGGTTGCGGGATCCATCGCGACGACAGGTTTGGTCCTGGTCTCCCTGTTCGCAACCCCGGTTCCCATGTTCAACGCCCTGGCATGGATGGGCCTCTTCTGGCTCGTCGGCACGGGGGTCGTGGTCGGCCTTCTCCTTCCGGTCTTGCTCATTCTCGTTCGTGCGCCGGGCAGGAGCCGATTTGGCCAGATTCCCGGTCCCCCTGTTGCGGCCGATGTGCCCAAGGCCTCCTCTGGAATGGGGAGGCTCCTCCTGTTGGGTTTTCTTGCGGCTCTCCTCGTTCTTGGTGGCCTCTCAGCGACGAGGCTCGAGGTGGGCGACAACGTGCCCGGGCCGTCCTACATCCCTCCCGGCCACCCGTGGAATGAGAGCTTCCGGCTGATGGCCGAGAAGTTCATGGGACCCTACCAGCTCCTGGTCTACGCGAAGGCGAACGAAGAGGGGGGGCTGTTGGATCCCGAGGCGCTCAACGAGATCGGGGATTTCAGCCGCTATCTCAGAAAGCAGTTAGGCGCGAGGGACAGCATTGCCTTCGACATGATGGTCAAGGCGGCCCGCAACATGATGATGGACGGAAACCCGAAGTGGCAGACGGTCCCCGTGTCCAGGGAGCAAGTGAAAGGAATGGGCGAGCTCGTCGTGGATCAGGGCGGGGTGGAGGACTTCATCGAAGCGACCTTTACCGAAGCGACCCTTTCCCCCTTCTTCCCCTCGGCAGAAACCGGACGGATCGAAGAATACGCTTCCGCGATGCAGGGCTATATCGACCGGCATCCTTCCGACCGGCTCGTCTTCCGTCTCGGAGGCGGTCTGCTCGGCATGACCAAGGCAGTCAACGACGGGACGCGGGATGTGTACGGCAAGACCCTGGCGGTCGCCTTTGTCCTGATCTTCGTTGCCGGGGTCCTGGTCACGGGTTCGTTGCGATCGAGCGTCGTGGCCTTCCTTCCGATCGCCGCGGCGCAGGGGGCGGTCTGGGTGATCATGGCCGCCGCGGGGATCAAGATCAACATGCCCGTTGCCCTCGTATCGGCCGTGGCGGTCGGCTTCTGCCCGGTTTTCGGCTTTTCGCTGATTCGTGAGATGCAAGGGCCTCCCAAAGGGCCTCATTCGCGCGAGCCGGTTGTCCGCCCTTCGTTCGGGGGGGGTGGCACCGTCCTCTTCCTGGGAGGGCTCGTTCTTTCCGCCCTGTTCCCCTGGTTCTTCATCGGCCTGAGATTCGCAAGCCAGATGGCCGTCGCCCTGGGTGTGACCGTGATCCTGGGGGCGGTGGGGTCCGTTCTGTTCGTTCCCGCGTTCACGGGCCGATGCCCGGCAGGATCTCCGACGAATTCGTTGGAGGAAGAGACTGCATGAGACGGTGCGCGTGGTTATTGTGTTGCTCGTTGCTCTTGATCCTGGTGGCCCCGGACAGTTGCCGGGCGATTCTGACCGACAAGAAGAACGGGAAATGGAGCCTCCTCGGGAGGCTCAAGCTGGAGGCCACCTTCCGGACAGTCGATACGCCGGAGAACAACCCGATTCCGATCGAGGCGGGCGATCTCGTCACCCAGCGGAATCTCCTGTTCATCGAGTGGCGGCACGATGTGGGGAGAATCGCTTCCCGGGTGTCCTTCAGCTATTTCCTGCAGTTCCGGTTCTTCTATGACAGCGCATGGGACGTAGGGCCGGACGTGCTCAAGGATGACCCCACTCGGAACTACTACCTTTTCGACAACCGGGACCAGATCAACGACCTGAAATGGGACGCGGACCTGTTCCTGGGCTACTTCGATCTGGGGGGCGGGCCGGTCTTCCTGCGGGTGGGCAGGCAGGTCATGTCCTGGGGAGAAATGACCACCCTCCGGATCCTGGACGGCATCAACCCGACGGACAACACTTCCCTGGCCGTGGACCTGCTCGAGCGCATGGTGCCGCTCTTCATGGTGCGGATGAACCTGGGCTTCGAGTATGTGGGCCCCTTTTCCTCGGTATCGTTGGAGGGCTACTACGTCCCGGGCAAGCTCGACAACACGAACGGCGAAGAGATCATCCAGGGCTCGCCGATCATCCCTCCTGTGGGCGAAAACACGATTGAAGACTTGAAGGACTTCCTCTCGCTGGGCAGTCTCATGCAGCTCACGCGACAGGTCGAAGACACCTACGATGCAGATCGGTACGGCGTCAAGCTCGGGCTCATGCTAGAGGGGCTGGAGATGAATTTTGCCTACTACCGTGCCTATTCGGAGATTCCGGTTCCGTGGCTGGATGTCCCCGGGTTCCCGACGATCCACCTGACTTGGCCGGATGTGGTCGGGGCCATCACGTCGGACGATCCCATCGGAACGCTCCTCGGGGGCCAGAAGCTCGATGTGGTTCTCAAGCTGGACAAGGTGGACGTGTACGGCGGCAGCTTCAATTACAACTGGGCGTGGATCGACACGGTCATACGAGGCGAGTTCGGCCTTTTCAAGAATGTGCCGAAGATGACGCCCGGGAGCGTGCGGGACATGATCGAGGGCCTGGGGAGCAAGGTCTACCTTCCCCCCCCGGCCGACGACATAACCCTGGCGGATGTACTGCGGTACGTCGACCTGGGAGATATCGAGGATGAAATCCTGCCCTTTACGAGTGGGCAACTGGCCACGTTTGACGAGTTGAAGTACGGGCTCGGCCTGGACAAGTGGACCAAGGTGCCGCATCTCAGCCGTGAGGACTTCCTGTTCATCTTCGAATACGTTGGGAAGCATATCCTGGGATACGAGGAAGACACGATCCTGCAGCCGTGGAGAGGCCCGAACAACGAGGTCATCTACGAGCCGGAGTGGAGCAACACGTTTCTTCTCATTATTACAACGAACTACCTCAACGGGAACCTGAGCCCCCGGCTCATTACCATGTATGAAATAGAACCCGGCGCCCTGTCGTTCATCCCTTCCCTCGTCTACGATTGGAAAACCCTTACCTTCGGGATTTCCTATTTTCACACGATTTCCGATACTTACGAAGGAAGGCTGGGCATGCTGGAATCACGTAACGAGCTGTCCTTCAACTTCACTTGGAGTTTCTAGGTTCTCTCTTCCCCCTTTCTGCGGAAAGGGCCTGTCGGGCACCGGCTTGACTGTGAGAAGAGTCATCTGTGATACTGAGGGCGGCCATGGGGGTGGCCCAGGCACGAGGAGACGTGGATCATCCGGTCGCCACGACGAGCTGATCCGTTACGGCATCCAGGGGGGCAAAAGAAGATGAAGATATTCCTAGACACCGCGAACGTGGACCACATCCGAGAGGCCAATGCCCTTGGGGTTGTCGATGGCGTGACCACGAACCCGAGCCTGATCGCCAAGGAGGGGAAGGATTTCCGCGAGGTCGTCAACGAGATCTGCTCCATCGTGGACGGACCGGTCAGCGCAGAGGTCGTCAGCCTGGAGGTGGACGGGATGATGGCTGAGGCGGAAAGCCTGATCAAGATCCACAAGAATATCGTCATCAAGCTTCCGATGACGGCAGAAGGGCTCAAGGCCGCGAGGGAATGCAGTCAGAAGGGCATCAAGACGAACGTGACGCTCGTGTTCTCCCCTTCCCAGGCCCTGCTGGCCGCCAAGGCGGGCGCAAGCTACGTCTCTCCATTCGTAGGCAGGCTGGACGACATCAGCCATGTGGGGATGGATCTGGTCGAACAGGTGGTGACGATCCTCGAAAACTATGCATACGAGACGGAAGTCATCGTTGCCTCTATCCGGAACCCCATTCATTTTGTCGAAGCGGCCATGATGGGGGCACACATATCGACCCTGCCGTACAAGGTCCTCATGCAGTTGATTGAACACCCCCTCACTGACATCGGTCTGAAGAAATTCCTGGCCGACTGGGAAAAAGTGCCGAAGAAGTAACGAGTTGCCACGCCCGGCGCACGCCGGGCCGTTCTCCCGCCAATCATCGAACCTGCCCAAAGAGCAGCGTCCGGGAGTGCCCCGCCCCCCGGGGGGGAGGTGACCAGGCACTCCCGAGGCTGGGTCGTTCAGATTGACCCACTGGAGATCGGGGACAGGCGCCGATCTCCGAAGCCTCTCGGCACCGTTCATGAAACGTTCGGGCTAGATCGACCAACTGAGAATAGCTCCGAAGAGGAAGTTGTCGCTCTGCGCCGTCTGTGCGCGTAGAGCGGTGTCCAGGACGATCGCGACCCCCACATACGGGCTGATCGTAAGCTGGTCGAAGATGGTTATCGGAAGACTCCCCTCTGCATAGAAATTGGTGAAGGCGGCATCGTGGACGCCGAAATAGTACTCAACATACTGGACGGAACCCAGCCCGACGTTCGTGGTGAGATCCAGACTCCAGGAAACAGAGTCCGAGTCGGGAAGATCGAAGCTGTGTGAGAACCCGAGCGTCCCGTAGATGCCTTCGACCTGGTCCACGTCGAAGTAGACCGTAATACAGGGCTGGAGCAGGATGTCTATGCCTCCGGCGACATACAGCTCCATCGTGCTGTCGAAGTTGGTGTTGGGGAAATCGTAGTAGATGAGCCCCCCCGACACGCTGAATTCCTTGATGGAGTGGGTGTAATCGAGGGTCAGGTCGATTTCGTTGAACTCACCCGCGGTGTCGTTCACGTCGTTCAGGTCCAGGTTTCCCCAGACGTTGACACTCGCCCCCTTGTATCCGAGGGTTGCGGCAGGCTGGAAGACCGGCCCGTCGGTCAGGAGCATGCCGCGCCACACATACTTGTTCGCGAAGGTAAGGTCCACCCCGAAGTTGGGTCGGGGCAAAGATGTTTTTCCCTCCTCGGCGGATCCGATCCCGGTACCCGCCCCCAGGACTACGAATATCATGGTTCCAACAACGAACAATCTCCTGCTGCGTGTCATTTCGTTTCTCCTTCTTTCTGGTGCTGTTCTGGTTGGTTTCCTAGACTTCCCGTTTCTGCTGGAACTGTGCTGCGATTCCTTACGATCTATGTGATTCGTGTGGCGATCTGGAAGTCCGGATAGGCGTTGGCGCCGTGCTCCCCGTAATCCAGTCCCTCTGCTTCCTCTTCGGGGCTGACCCTGAGGCCTATGGTTAGGTCGATCAGCTTGAATATGACCAGACCTGCGCCGAAGGCCCAAACGAAACAGGCACCCACGCCCAACAGTTGAACCCCGATGATTTTCGCGGTGGTGCCTCCTATGTTGAAGATGCCGGCCGCAAGGGTGCCCCACGCCCCACAAACACCGTGCACGGAAATCGCTCCCACCGGGTCGTCCACCTTGATCTTGTCGAAGAAGAGGACGGAGAGGACAACGACGACGCCTGCGATCGCACCGATCACTACCGAACTAAAGGGGGTGACCGTCGCGCAGGGACTCGTGATGGCCACCAGCCCGGCCAGCGCCCCGTTCAGGGACATGCCGACGTCCGGTTTCTTGAACTTGGCCCAGGCCGTGATCATGGCGAAGACGGCTCCCGCGGCGGCGGAGAGGTTCGTGTTCACGAAGATCATGGCGATGTCCTTGTTTGCCGCAGTGGTGGAGCCGGGATTGAACCCGAACCAGCCGAGCCAGAGGATGAAGACGCCCAGGGCTGCCAGTGGCAGATTGTGTCCCGGGATAGGCCTTATTTTGCCGTCCTTTGTGTACTTGCCAAGCCGGGGACCCAGGACAACGGCTCCGGCCAGGGCCACCCAGCCTCCCACCGAGTGGACGACCGTGGATCCGGCAAAGTCGATGAACCCGAGGCCCTCGAGCCAGCCGGCGCCCTTGTACAGGCTTCCCCAGGCCCAGCTCCCGAAAACCGGGTAGATCAGCGCCGTTACGAATACGCTGTAGACCAGGTACCCGATGAACTTGGTGCGCTCCGCCATGGCTCCGGACACGATCGTGGCCGCCGTGGCGGCAAAGACCGTCTGGAACATCCAGAAGGCCAGGACCCAGGGGTCTCCACCCGGGGAGAAATCACTCAAGAAGAAGCACGAAGTTCCGAACCAGCCCGTCGACGTGACCCCGAACATCAGCCCGAACCCGATCGCCCAGAAGGCCAGTGAGCCCATGGAGAAGTCCATCAGGTTCTTCATCATGAAGTTCACCGCGTTCTTGGCCCGGGTGAACCCGCTCTCGACCATGGCAAAGCCGGGCCTGCATGAAGAAGACAAGGGCCGCGGCGATCAGTGTCCACAGGTAGTCCGCATGGGACTGGACGGCCGCGATCGCCTCCGCGTTGCCGGCGAGGGTCGGGGCTTCCTCCTCCCCCCACGCGAGGAGGGGGACGGCCAGTATGACTCCGATGATCCATAGCATTCGTTTTCGTTCCTTCATCTTTCCTGCTCCCTGTACTCGTTTATCTGAAATTCATCGAATCGAGTTGCGCGATCAGATTGCATCCTTGCCCTGCTCGCCCGTTCGAATCCGGTAGGCCCCCTCAACGGGCACCACAAAGATCTTTCCGTCCCCGATATTGCCGGTCTTGGCCTCGCTCAAGATGATCTCGACGGCTCTGCCCGCGAGGTCATCGTCGACCACGATCTCCACCTTGACCTTGGGCACGAAATCTACCGTGTATTCCGCGCCCCGGTAGATTTCCGAGTGTCCCTTCTGTCTTCCGAAACCTTTCACCTCGGACACGGTCATGCCTTGGATTCCAAGAGAGGAAAGTCCCTCCTTTACCTCTTCCAGCTTGAAGGGTTTCAGAATAGCCTCGATCTTCTTCATCACTGTCACCTCCTTCCCAAGTTTGGTTGGAGGGGCCTTACTTCAAGAGTTGTGCCAGCAGTCGTTCCAAAACTGAAAAAGCGTTTAAAGTTAGCTTGTTATCGTTGTCATTCCGTTTGAAACCCGCTTTCATTTCGACGCAACCAGGCTATTGATTACAACAAACTTGTCGTGGCAAGATACAGAAACAACAAATATGTATTCTCATTCAGATGCATGCCCTGACGCAGATCCTGGCCCGGCGACGTTTCCTCTGCCTACATTTCTGTATCAAATCTTCTGAGGGTTGTGCGAGTCGCTCGGGCCTTCTCTTCGTATCTGGCTGATTGTTATCAACTTTTTCTTGGGACCCCGCCCCTGGCATGGGCGTTGCTCTATGGAAACCGTATAAGATCAATCACGGCTTGGGGCGATCCCTTGGCGTTGCTCTATGGAGACCGAAAACATTACCCAATAGAATTTGGAACGACCCCCTCATGAATTCTCCCGTTGAGGAGCTACAGGAAAAAAGGGAAGTACTGGTCACAGAATTCATGAAGGGGCGTGCGCCCGACTTCGTGGATCAGCACGCGGAGATCCTGGACGACTATTTCCAGGAAAGCTTCGCCAGGAGTTCTGTGGGTCCCAAAATGCACATGGAGAAGAATCCATGCGTGCTGATCGCCCTCGGAGGCTACGGGAGGAAGGAACAGTGCCTCCATTCCGACGTGGACGTTCTGCTTCTCTTCAAGAAGCGGGTGCCGGAGGAGGCGAAAGAACTCGTCCAGGAGATCTTCTACCCCCTATGGGACATCGGACTGGAGGTGGGGCACGGGACCCGGTCACTGCGCGAATGCACCCGGCTCGCCGCCGAAGATTTCGAAGTGCTTACGTCCATGCTCGATGCCCGTTTCCTCTGTGGGATTTCCTCACTCTATTCGGATCTCATGGAAGGGATACAGGACAAGGTGCTCAAGAGGCGTGGGCGCTCGCTGCTGAAATGGCTCGTCGAGACGAGCCAGACGCGTCACGCCCAGTTCGGAGACTCCGCCTACCTTCTGGAACCGAACGTAAAGGAGGGCCTCGGAGGCTTGAGGGACTACCATGCGATTCGCTGGGTCGCATGGTGCAAATACCGTGTGAAGCAAGTCAGTGAGCTCGTAGACAACGGCCATCTTGCACGCGACGAGTTCGAGGGCCTTTCCGAGGCCGTTTCTTTCATCTGGAAGGTGAGAAACTGGCTGCACAAGATCACAGGAAGGAAGTGCGACCAGCTCTACTTCGAGCATCAGGTGAAGCTGGCCGGGGATCTGGGGTTCGAGGACGTGAACGGACAGCAGGCCGTGGAGAGGTGTCTGGGGGAGATGCACGGCCACATGGAGTTCGTCAA
>RCNC010001501.1_pt1 | contig 15690 bp, 13 predicted proteins | sample 2041301 | NCBI WGS metagenome assembly RCNC01 (sample SAMN09708231, study PRJNA481090) | Marine sediment metagenome, whole genome shotgun sequencing project. | biome: marine sediment; feature: ocean; material: sediment; isolation source: Sewage treatment plant 13A marine sediment (STP13A) ... | reverse complement strand
AATCCTGAGGAATGAGGCGTACTTACGGTACGCCGCAGTGACGAAGGATGAAGCGTAACGCAGATATCGGACTTTTTACGAATCCGTCAATGTCCAACACTGAACATAAAACAGTTCTCATTCCCTGCGCATCACCGGCTGTCCGGTGAGATGGGCAAGTGGGACGGCCGTTAAGCCTTTTTTGGAGAGACCCGCCAGTATCCTTTCGATTTCCCTGATCCATTGCCTGACCCGCTCCGGACTGCCGGCATCGGAATCGTGCATCAGTACGATGTCGTCCGGTCTGACTTTGGCAAGGATGTTTTCCGCAAGGTGACGGATGCGACGGTTGCCCCGGTCGAACGCCCGGCAGCTGAAGTTCACCACATAAAGCCCATTTGCGGCCAGCACCTTGTCCATGGACGGCGAGGTGATGCCCACCGGTGGCCGGAAGGCGAGAGGGACGATGCCCAGTCGTGACAGGGCGGCCTGGGTGTCGGCGATTTCACGGTGAAGCAGCGCCGATTGCCAGAACATGCGGTAACGGTTGTGGTGAAAGGAGTGGTTGCCCACCGTGTGGCCCCGGGAGACGATTTGCTGGATCAACCGTGGGTATTGTGTTGCCCGCCGGCCGGTGACGAAAAAGGTGGCCGGGACCTGCTGTTCGGCCAGCAGATCCAACAGCAGGGGTGTGGTGGCCGGGTCCGGGCCATCGTCGAAGGTGAGGGCGACCGCTGCCTTGCCCGTATTTCCATGGCTGATTACGGGGAAAAAGAACCCGGCCTCGGGAAGAAACGGTGCCATGGCGCAAAGCATCAGGAAAAGGCTCAGGGGCACCGTGGCCAAGCGAAGATCGACGGCCCCCAGAAGGATGGCGGCGGCAAAGGCCAGAAGGCCGGTGCGTTCGGCCATGGAAAAATACGCCCGGTTTCGGTGAATTGGGTTGGTAGTCGCTTGTGGCGTTGTCATCGCTGCCTATAAAAAGGTTAATTCATTAAAGTATCAAAAAATACCGGCCTAAACCACATTTGTTCCGGAGTCATAAATCATAAACCTTCATCCTTCAGTTGGAAGAGCCATTCGGTGACTGTCCATAAGTGGTAGATTTTGGTTCAAGCCAAGGCCGCAGCGATGTTGAAACCGGAGGCGTAGTAGCGCTACGTCGAGGATTCCAACATCGTGAGAACGCAGGCCTGGGCCAAAAGATGCCACTTATGGACAGTCACTATTTGGGCTTGGCCACATGCCAATGCATATCCCCGCGCATGCCGGAGGTTTGGCTGGAATGGACCTCGAATTCGCATTTGTTGAGGATGGCGCTTATCGCAGCCTGGTTCCGATAACAGGTGTTGGCGCCGTTGATTTTGAGTTTGAGTCGCTCCAGGTACCAGGTCCAGTGGGGCCGGGCGGAAGGCGGCATCACCGAACGCATGATCAGGCAGCCGCCGGGAAGCAGGCGCTCGTGGATGCGCTCCAGATTTTTTTCCAGCTCCCAGTCCTGCAGGTAATGGCTCATGTCCAGCATGACCGCCAGGTCGATCAAGACGTCAGTGGGCGGAAGATCCGGGGCCGCCCCCTGCTGAATCCGGCCCCGGTCGCCGAGGGCCAGGGCTGCCACGCGCACCCGATCCGCATCCGGTTCGATGCCGTGGATGGTTGCAGCGGGGAATCGGTCGGCCAGCCAGCAGGCGGGTACGCCATAGCCGCAGCCTACGTCGAGGATATTGGCTGTGCTATTCCCTTGCGGTAACAGCGTGTTCAGTTCGCTAAATAGCGGGTCGAAGCGTAGCTTGTACCGTGCAAACAGTCTGGGGTAGGGCTCCATGTTCCGATAGCGCCAGCAGATGCCGTCGGTGTTCGCAGGGGCGGCTTCGAACCGCCTTTTCAACAGTGGCGGCAGGATGAGCAGTGATCCGGCCAGGCAATAACCGATACCGAAAAAGGAGATCAATCCGGCACTTTTCAACAGGTTGTGGTCGGCACCCAGCAATACGGCAAAGCCGACCAGGGTTGAGGCGGCAGCCATAACGATCGCCGTTCTGACCACCGAAAAATGGGGATGGTCGAAGCGCTGGTAGCGCTGGTAGCCACGCAGCATGAACAGCGTGTAATCCACGCCCATCCCCAGGATGATTACCGACAGCATCAATGCCGGGATGTCCAGGGGGCGACCCATGATGCCCAGTGTGCCCAGTGTGCAGACAAAGGCGAAGGCCAGTGGCAGCAAGGCGGTGGCGAGCAGACCCGCGTCGACGAAAAAAATCATCAGCAGTAAGATCAGGCTGACCCCGATGATCAACAGCATTTTCATGAACGTGCCGAACAGCAGTTGCCCCATGCGTTGTGAAAAGAGGACGGGGTCGAACACGGCACAAATATCGGACATCCGATGGTAAAAACGCTGGCTGTCGAACCGCCTGGCGGGATTGATCCGGGTGACCTGGCGCCAGATGCCATCGGTCTGGTCTGTCGAGATGCCCAGTATCGGCTGCACCCGTTCCGGGATGCCGATTACGTCGGGGGGGGCGCCGGCGAGTATTTCCAGAAACGGGGCGAAGGCGCTGTAGGTGAAGCCAAGTGGTTCTGCCTCCCGGACAAACTGCCTGGTCACTTCCCGGATGCGCGCATTCGTCCAGAACTGCTGCCAGGCACTGAAATTTTCGGCACTTGTGGCGCTGCCCGGGAAGAACAGGGAAGGCGTCACCGGTTTTTCGATGCTGCCGGCATTGGCTTCGGTATTCAAGTGAGCCAGCAGGCGGTCATTTTTTTCCTGCAGCGCATTCAGGTCGTCTGCCTCGGTCATCAGGTAGACACTGGAAAAAATATCACCCCAGACGCGGGTCATCAACTCATCGGCAGCACGCGTCTCCCGGCTGACGCTGTTCATGGCCCTCAGGTCGGTGTTGAAATGGGGTCGGATGAAGACGGCCAGTACCGCCGCCGTCAGCAGGCATAGCACCAATCCAAACTTGCCGGTCGACGCCAGACGATCGACGATCCTGGATAGAGGCCGTCTGGTGGTCGTCGCAGCGTGCAGGTGACCCTTAAGGAGCCGGGGGAGTGCGCTGTGCACGAACAGGAAAGAAAAACCGATACCCATGGCCGTGAACTGTCCCAGCTGTTCGAAGACGCTAAACCCGCTGAAGGCCAGGACGCTGAAGGCGCCGATGGAGGTGAGCACCGCCAGCAGTCCGACGGCCCGGATCTCCCGGGAGGCCTGCTGCCCGCCGCTTTCGTCGCCGTTGTCCACAAAAAGCATGTAGGCGATGCCGTGGTCGACGGTGATGGAGATGATCGCACCGCCGAAGCCCAGTACCATGATGGAGATGCTGTCGTGGACCAGGGAGAAAACGAAAAAAGCCATGACCGTTCCGGCCAGGGCCGGCAGCAGCGCCATGAGTCCCACAACGGGATTGGAAAAGGCGGCCAGCAGCAGCACGCCGATGCCCACCGTAGCCCACAGGATAGCGCGTTGTACGTCGCGTTTGATGATGGTCTCGTTGTCCAGGGCGACGCTGAACGCACCAGTGGATGTCAGGGTGATTTCTCTGCCGAAATCTTCTTCCAGATCCGTTTGCAGGTTTTGGAAGAATCGGGTCAAGGATCGGGCCACGGTCGTGTCTGTGCCGGATCCGGCAGGGGTGGCCAGGATCAGCAGGTGGTGCTGGTCGGCGGAGCGTATGCGACCATGGTGGATGGTTGCGCCGGGAGCGGGGTTCAAGGATGCCAGCCGGGCCAGGACGATGTGGCGCAGGCCCAGCGGGTCGGCGGCCATGGAGGATGCCTGACCGATGCCGTCCATCTGGTAGAGGTCATCCCGGACCCGGGTCAGGGCTTGCCGGATCGCCTCGTCGGACAACAGCGGAGCCACCTGATGCTGCAGTTCCCCGGCGGTGAACAGCAACGGCAGGCGACGGATGACCTGGTCTGCCAGATCGGTCAGGCCCTGCTGCATGAGCCCGCTGCCTACCTGCGCAAACAGATCGCTCTGCATCAGCCGGGCTTCGACCATGTCCGCAGCAGCCAGCAAAGCGGTCATGTCCGCGCCTGCAGAACCGATGTCGACGGCGACCTGATCCTTGATGGGGTTTTTTTCGAAGATGTGGATGCCGTCGGCAATGACCGGATCATTCGTGGGCAGGGACCGCGCGATGTCCGTATCGATGGTGATCCTTTGGAAAGCGATCAAGAACATTGCCGTGCCGACAAGGATTACCGTCAGCAGTGCAAAAAGGTTGATGGGTGCTTTCAGTCGCATGGAAATCGTCTTTTCGTCGCGGACCGGGTTGTGGAATCGGGAGGTGTTTGCATCAGGCCAGTACCCACAGAATTGCCGCAGCGATCACCAGCAGGTGGACGGCAATGACCGCGTATCGAAAACGATGGTAGCGCTCGTTGACCATCTGGATGAAACGCAGGCCACCGAAGAGGCGGCGGATGCCATCCAGGGTGCGGTGACGTGAATTGTCAGACGGTGAATTGCTTTGAAAAGCGATAGCCGGGTAAAGGGCAAACGGATTGTCGATGCGATTTCGCAGCCAAACGTCGTAGGGAATATGGTCCCACGGTGAATCGATGATCATGCGGGCCAGAGACGGCCGGATCAGGTAGGCATGCGTCAGGGCTCGGTATTGGATGCGTCTTACACTTGGTGTGCCGGTGGCGCGGCTCCCGCTGACGAGACAGCCCAAAAAAAGAATGTCGCCGTCGTTAGTGTTCAGGAAATATTCAATTCCCGACGCCAGCCGGGAACCGTAGAAACGTCCGAAAACGACATCGTCTTCAAACACAAGGATGTGCCGGGCGCCAGCATCCAAACCCATTTTCAGGCAGGCCTGGTGGGATTCAAAGATCCCCTGTTCGCAGTTGGTGGGGTGTGGTCGGGCGATATGGAAAGTCACCTTTCCGTCCAGCCCGACGCGGTAGAACTGCTCGAGCGCACTGGCCTGTCGATCCGTCCGGCCTTCCAGTGAGATGCAGTAGATCCGGTCGATGCGGTTCCAGACCGGTTCCAGCGATGGGTGCTCTTGCCGTGCGTTGGCCACTTTTTTTTTATGCCCTGAGGTTAATCTGCCACCGACCGCGAAACCAGCGGCCATCCCATCCATCAGCAGGTGTGTTCGTTGTATGATGCACTATTTGCTTGATCCGGCGGCCACCAATGTATACGTTCCTGTGTCCATATACAAATGTTAAAAGGAGCCACTGCCGCACTGTGGGACCCATTGAGACACCCATCAAAAAGTTACTCATCCGGCTTACCCGAACCCGGTTGGTGAAATCGGTCCTTGCCGAGGGGGCAGACCTGAGCGCCTTTCGCCGACGGCCTGACCTGAGGGTGGTTTCCGGTGTAACGGCCATCGCCTTCAGCTATGTCATCAGTTGGCCCCTGATTGCCTTTTTGGGCATCGCGGCCGTCCACTATAGCAATGCCGCCATCGTGGTGGTCGGCGGCCCGGTGGCCTATGGTCTGTCCCACCTGATTTTCTTGCTGGGCATGTACCTTGCCGGTGCCAAGTACAGCCGGATTTTCCTGCGCTGGGCCGTTATGCAATGCATAACCCGGCTCATGGCACGCTATCGGCTACCCCTTCCCACCCCATCGCTCCCTGATGTTGCGGTGGTGGCATGCCACGATGAACAAGGCGGTCACCACGGCGCCGACTCCACCCTGCCAACTCCCTGCCTGGACAATCGTCGTTCCGGCAGCCAAAACGGACACCATGGCAAAGGATGAGAGAAATGGCGTGTGCCAGACCCGGTGTGCCGCGCCCCAGGCCAGGACACCGAGGGCGGCCCAAACCGGGGCGACGACGGCCGTGAACCCCAGGTAGTTGGCCACCCCCTTGCCTCCCTGGAACCGGTGAAAACAGGGAAAACGGTTGCCCAGGATCAATCCCAATCCCACCCACGGCACCTGCCAGGAGGCCACCAGCCCCACGGCCACAAGGGCCACGAGAACCGCCCGTCCCACGTCCAGCAGCAGGACCACCGCGGCCCAGCCGATGCCGGCCTGCCGATAGACATTGGTGGCGCCGGGGTTGCCGCTGCCGTGATGGCGCGGATCTTGGCGACCGGTGATGCGAAACACCAGAATGGAAAAATTGATCGAACCCGCCACATAGGCAGCGGCAAGCAGCAAAACGAATGTCGACAGTCCGTTCATGGCCGGCCATCCACGGTCAGCAAGGTGAACAGGTGACCATCAATGGTCGCATGAATCGCCGTCTGTTGTTTTCCGCCGTCAATCTCCAGCCGGCTGGACCTCGAAGCCACGGCTACCAATTTGGTCCGCTCCCAGGAATCGGCAAGCTCGATTTTCAGTGCCTTGGCGGCCGCTTCCTTGGCACTCCAGACCCGCAATGCACCATCGGCCCGGCCCAGGGGGGGGCGATTGGCCAAAGCCTGTTCATCGGCGTCCATGTACAGGTGCATCGCCCCAAGCGGCTTTTCCGACAGCGGCTCAACATCCACGCCCACCGGCTTATCGGCGGCCACGGCAATGGTAAAGCGCCGGTCATGGGAGACGGCACAATCGGTGCGGGTCCCGTCAGCCAGCGGGCATTGGGGGGCTTGGCCGTTTTCGGCAACGGTTTCAATCTCCCGTGATTGTCGGCCATCGCCGTCGCCTGAAAGCAATCGGCTGAGCCGCTTGAGGGCCAACCGGGCGGACAGATACCCGCGGGCGCGGTCCGGGGCCATCGGTGTCAGTCGTCTCTTCTCGTTTTCGGAAAGCGCGGTTGCGGCAAACCGGGCCACGGCGTCGCGCTCTATCAAAACCATTCCTGAAAGGCGTTGACGAAACGGAGCGAGGGGATCGACTTGGGTTGGCTGACGGAATCCATGCGGCGGTTGGGTGCGGCCGCCGCTGATGTCCCGCATGTGTACACCGTTGGCGGCTTCGTGCAGTCTGCCGGCATCATCATAAATGAAAATGTCGAAGACGAAGGGGGCTTGGCCGGTCTGAACCGGTACCACGCGGGCCGTATAGACCTGGTCCATTCGGGTGGGATTGACGATGGTGCGCCGGTCCATGGACACGGGAAAGGCCACGGTGCCACGGAACCGCTGACACCAGACGCAGGCGGCATGAAAGGCTGCATCCAGCGTATAAGGGGACCCCAGGTAGAGATCGTGGCGGGGATCAAGCGGCTGGGGTGAACGCACCCGGGCCAGGGCGCCATCCGCTGAAATCAGCAGGGGGTCGCTGATGTTGCGATAGGCCGGGCCAAAGGGGACCATCTCCCGGTAGATGCGGGCCGGGTCCACGGCGGTACAGATGCCGGCAAGGGATGCGATTGCTTCCAGGGGCGGTTCGGCTGCGGCCGGCCATTCCCCCCCAAGTGCCAGCGAGGCGTGTTCCAAGGTGCGGGTGATCGTCGCGCCGGGGGATAGGAACCGGGTGGCCAGGGTCGTGCGCATGGATCCGTCGTTTTGATCCTTCATCTGATTGAATGCCGGGAGTGGGTCCGGCGAGTCCAGATAGAGGAATTTATCGAAGCGGATATCCTTGAGTCGGCGGCCGTCAATCCCCGGGAAACGTCTACAGGTGTCTGCGGCGAGGCGCTCCATGGCTTCCACTGCTGCAAAAATCGGACGGCCCTGCACATGATGGTCACGGAAAAATGGCGGCGGATGCACGGTTATGGGGAAGGATTCTGCTTTCATGGGTCCAGGGGTTCAGGGTTCAAAGGTACATGATTTGAATATCCTGATCCTGACATTCGTGTTTGTTATGTCAGAAAACAAAAGACAAATCACAATAGCCAAATCCCAAATGACAAATAAATCACAATAGTCAAATTAAAAATTCCAAACCTTATGATCTTGGAGAAAGGATAATCCAATCATCAATATTGGAGAAATCAAACTGGCAATCAACTTTTGGTTGTAGCCCTTGTTTGAGATTTGGATATTGTAATTTGGAATTTATTTGAAATTTGGTGCTTACCATTTGTTATTTCCGGTTTAGTCGGGTTATATCCACCGAAAATACCAACCAAAACAACCCAAATCGGCGAACGCTGAACCTCTGAACGGTCATGGTTTCGGGAAGATGTCCCATAGGCTGACGGTTTTGGGGTCCACCTCCACCGGCGTGCCCAATGTGTTAACTGCGCAATGGCGGGTGAATCCTTTGCAGACGATATCTCCGGATTCCTGGTGGGTAATCACATAGTCGAACTGAAGTCGCACCCGCTCCAGCACCGATGGTCGGGTATGGACCCACATGGCGTCGTCGTAATACAGGGGCCGGAAATAGTCGATGTCCACCTTGATGATGGGGTAGACATAGCCGCTTTCCTCCACTGCCTTATACGGGTAGGCGGCATCGCGCATGAGCGAGGCCCGCCCGAATTCAAAATAGCGCAGGTAGTTGGCATGGTAGACCACCTGGGAACGGTCCGTGTCTGCATAGAGGGTGCGGGTTTGGCAGCGGTGCCAGACGATATCGCTGGTGCGGTCTTTGACATACTGCGGGTGATTGTTCAGCGCGATCGGGACAAAGGGTTTGGGTTTCATCTTACACTCCCCGGAAGACGATGCAGCAGTTGGTCCCGCCGAAGCCGAAGGCGTTGGACAAAAATGTTTCGTAGGCGTGCCGACGGGCTGCATTGGGCACCACATCCACGTCGGCAAACGCGGGGTCGGGAAGGTGGTTGACTGTGGGCAGGACAATGCCCTGATGCATGCCCTCGATGGCCAGGGCGGCCTCGATGGCCGCGGCGGCGCCCAGTGTGTGACCGATCTGGGATTTGTTGGACGACACCGGAATGGCCGCCAGCGAATTGCCGAAAACCTCACGCAGACTCTGTATTTCCACGGCATCACCTTTCTGGGTGGAGGTACCGTGGGCATTGACATAGCCGATGTCCGCAGGTCGAATTTGTGCATCGCCGATGGCCTGAGCGATGGCTCGTACGATGGTCGCCTGGTTGGGCAGGGTGAAATGGTGGGCGTCCGATGTCCAGCCGACACCCAGGACCTCGGCTCTGGCTGTGAGTTTGTATTGCTTCAAGGTGTCCTCGGCGGCCAACACCAGCACGCCGCCCCCCTCGCCCAGCACGATGCCGCGGCGGTCTACGGAAAAAGGCCGCGACGCCTGGGTGGGGTCGTCAAAAGCGCGGTCGCTGGGGCCTACCTTGATGGTGGCCCACATGTTGGCAAACCCCTGGACGATCTCCGGGGTCAGGCAGGTCTCCACCCCGCCGGCCAGGACGAAGTCGCATTCACCGTCACGGATCATGCGGGCACCGATGCCGATGGCGTGGTTGCCCGAGGCACAGGCTCCCTGGGGAGAAAAAATGGGGCCGGTGAAGCCCAGCATCATGCCGGCCTTGCCCGCGGGCAGGTTGGCGCACAGGTTGGGCAGCAGATAGGGGCTGACCTTGGTGGGGCCGTGCGTGATGTGGTTGCCCATGGCGATGTGGTAGGCATCGGTACCGTTTAATGCAGAGCCCATCAGGCAAGCGGTTTTAGGGCCGGTGCGATCGTCGATTTCCAGGCCGGCGTGGTCCAACGCCCGTTTGCACAATACCATGGTCAGCAGCACGAAGTCCGCGTTCCAGTTGCGGCTGTCCATCTTGTCGATATAGGGCAGGTCCCGAGGGTTCCAGTCCGGGATCTCCCCTACCACGTTGCTGCGTGAGGTGGTTTCACAGCGGGTGATCCGGCGGAAGCCGGCTTCCCCGCTTACGGCCCGCTGCCAGGTGGCTTCAAAGGTATTTCCCAGGCAGGTGGCGGCGTCATAGCCGACCACGTATACCCGTCTGTTCAAGGGTGGTTTCATATTCGTTTAAATACCATACACGCATTGCACCCGCCAAACCCGAAGGCATTTTTGAGCACGTATTGCTGGTCGACCCGCCGGGCTGTGTCGACCACGTTGTCCAGACCGATCGCCGGGTCCGGTGTGTAATTGATCGTCGGGGCCAGCATGCCTGTCCGCATCCCCTCCACGGCCATTATCGATTCGATGGCGCTGGCCGCGCCCATGGCATGGCCGATCATGGATTTGTTGGCCGTTATCGCTGGCACATGGCTGCCAAATACCTGTCGCAGGGCGTCGGCCTCCACCTGGTCGCCCATGCGCGTGGAGGCGGCGTGGGCGTTGACGGCGCTGATTTGGTCCGGAGTGATGCCGGCGCGTTCAATGCTCTGGGCAATGCAGCGGTGGACGGTGGCAAGGTTCGGGGCCACGTGATGGAAGGCATCCGAGGTCATGGCCCAGCCGGCGATTTCCGCGACAATATCCAGGCCGTGGGCATTGGCGAAGGATCGTCTGGCGATGACGATGCAGCCGGACCCTTCGGAGACCACGAATCCCCGGCGGTTGAGGGAGAAGGGGCGGCTGGCCTGCTCAGGTGCCTCTTCGGGTTCGCCCTCCTTGGGCATGAACGCGCCGCCCATGGTGCCGAAGCCGGCCACGATGGGTTCGGTCAAGGGGAAATCCACCGCCCCGCAGATAGCCGTGTCCGCCCGGCCGTCGTTGATCAGCATGGCGCCCACGATCATGGAGGTCACACCCGTTGCGCAGGCCGTGATTGTGGCACAGATGGGGCCGGTGGCGCCGGTGTGCATGGAGACTTTGCCCCCTACCATGTTGATGCAGGCGTTAGGGTTGACGAAGGGCGGCGGCAGCTTTCCCCGGCCCATCAGGTTGCGATCCGCGCCGAGCACGGCATCCAGGCCACCGATGGCGCTGCTGAAGGTGACGGCCGTTCGCGGGGCGAGATCCGGCGTGATTTCGATGCCACTTTTTTCCAGGGCCCGGGAGACGGTCAGCAGGGCGTATTTGAAAATGGGTGACGGCCAGCGAGCCTGTTCACGGGGTTTTAAAAAATCGTAGGGCAGGTGGTCGATATCCGGTGCCTGGCCGGCGATGCGCACGGGAAAGTCATCCGTCAGGTCAAAACGGGTCAACGGGCCGACACCGCTGGCGCCGGAGAGGGCCCGTTGCCACTGGTCTTCGAGATCGATCCCCAGGGGTGAGACTGCATCATAACCGAGAATGACCATGGGATCGTTGGGCATAAGGGGGGGACTCTCACTTAGTGAAACTATTACCGTATACGTTCACAGGTTCAAAGGTTCACGGTTCACCGTTTCTCGGTTGGTCATCAACCGTTGAACCCTGAACCTCTGAACCCGTGAACGGTTACCAATCACCAGGGAATGAACTGGTAGAGCTTGGCGAACATTTCATAGATTTCGACCCAGTTCTGAAGGTCCCGGGTGCTTTGCATGTGAGCACGCTTGTTAACCATCACCCAGCTCATGTGGGCTGCACCGTCCTTACAGGTGCTGCAGTCCCGCGTTTCCGAGGTGCAGCAGCGATGCATGGTGTTCAGATCCGACGCCCAACGGATGAAATTGGTCAGCCGTCGGGGCTTGGGGTCGCGCTTGTCCAATGGATCCGTCACCGAGGGGCACTCCATCCAGCCGAAGCGTCGGCCCATCATCTTCCCCGTGGTGATGATCTCGTGATAGTATTTCGAAGAAATCACCGTATCCGGATAGTGGTCCAGCACCTCGTCCATTTCGCTGCGGATCTGGGCCAACTCTTCGGGCTGCCAGTGAAACCCGTCCACCCCCTCGTCGTTAGAGAGCAGCTGCATGTGAACCTTGAGGCCTGCGTTGCGGATTTTTTTGATGATCCGATCAGTCTTGCCCAGCTGCTTGGGGGTGATGGTATACAGGTAGTAGGTGTGCGGATCGCCGGCATAGTTTTTACTGGAGATGGAAAAGGCATCCTTTCCGCGCAGCACCCGCTCATCCGCTTCGTCTCCCCACAGGCTGATACCCAGCATCATGTCGGGGAAGCGGTCCCTGGGCACCTTGATGATACCGTTGGTGGCACAGAAGGTGGGCAGGCGCTTGTAAAAGGTCTCTACCCGGTCCATGCAAAGCGTGGGTTCGCCGCCGATGAGAATGGCCAGGTTCACGCCGCGGGCCGTCTCCTTGTCCACAAAGGCTTCCCAGCGGGTGATGTCCATTTCCTCTTTGGCCGCTTCGTGTTCACCGGAAGAGAAGAAGAAGCACCCTTTGCAGCGCAGGTTGCAGCGATTGGTCACATCGTAGATGGAGCTGCGGATGTTGAGCTTGGATATGCGTTTATACCGGGCGTACCAGTGGTCGTCCAGCAGGGAGCTGACGGTTTTCATCAATGTATATCCTTTTACGGGACCTTCCTGAAGTTCATTTTTAGCAGTCTCATAACCTGCTAATTGGCTGTCAGTTCCACGCCGGGCGGAGGAACGGTTAGGTTGCACAGGTTTTTCCCCTTTTCATAGCCTTTCAGCCACACGGCCAGGTAGGTATCGACAAAATCCAGCCAGGATCGAAAGGTGTGGGGATCGACGGCGTGGCGGAACAGCCGGGACGTGACCACGGCACTGGCCGCAGCGTAGTGTCGGCAATCCGCGCAGTCCGTATCCGGCACGCAGCAGGCCGCATCACGGTCCCAGGTCAGGTCGGTGCGATATTGGCGAAAGGAACGGCCCAGGCCCATATCCGTGCTTGGATTCTGTCGGGGATAGGGGCACCCGAACAGGTCGTGGAGGCCTTTTTCGTGGGTGTGGGCCATGGCGCTGTACCAGGAAAACAGGACTGTTTGCGGATATTTTCCCAGCAGGTCAAGCATGGCCCGCCGGGTGTCGGCCAAACTCAGCGGCGTGTGGCGAAGATCGCCGGTGTAACCCACCGGTGCGCTGAACATGTTGAACGTCACCGTGGCCCCATGCTCGGCCAGCATCCGAACCACCGCCTCGGCCTGGCCGATGTTATGGCGGGTAAAGGTATAGACGAAGGCTGCCCGTGGATCACCGGCGTAATTTTTTAACTGACGGGCCAGCATATTTTTCGCATTGCGGGTTTGCAGGCTGGCCTCGTCGTTTCCCCATACGGAAATATGAATGCGGTAGCCCACGGAATCCGAGATGCGCCTGAGGCCGTTGGTGGCGATGCATCCCAAAGGGATCTCATCGTAGCAGGCCTGGCAAACTTCCGGTACCAGGGACGGTTCGGCGCCGGCAAGCACCACAAAGGTAATACCCCGGGCCTTCTCCGCACGCATCAGTTGTCGCCAGTCGTCCGGATTCGTATTGTCCCGGGTGTTCTGTTTATCTCCTTCGTAGTAGTAACAGCCGTTGCAGCGGATGTTGCATCGCCGGGTCAGGTCGTAGGTGGATTCGCGCAGAAAGAAGTACTTGCGCACCTTCTCCCAGCGCTCTTTGACTTCGGGATCGGCAACCAGGTCCGAAAATTTCCAGGTCTTTTTCGCGTCCATGGGCAGGCTGCTCTCTTTGCTTAAAAGACACTACCTACTACCTAACATTAACACGTGGGGTAAGTCGATGGCCCTGCATGGCATGGTGGCTATGCGGCCAGTTTGTTATGAATATATTCACCGATCAAGCGCACGGTGGTCAGTTTGGGATAATCGTCTTCATCGATCCGCACCGCATATTCATCACGAAGCACCAGGGCCACGGTGGCCAGATCCATGCTGTCGATGCCCACCTCATCCACCAGGTCGATATCCGGATCGAAGGTGTCGGCGGTGACATCCTCCAGCTTGAGTTCGTCAATCATGATCTCCGCGATGCGGAGGATGATTTTGTCAGTTTCCACTGTCATCCTAATCAGTCTCCTTCGAGCCTATTCCAAAACGCCCCAATTCGGGGGCACAACCTACTGTCTGCGTCCACTCAGCCGAATCAGACCACTGCAAATCAGACCCTCATCTCCGCTGATGCGGAAGCTGTGGCTGCTGTTTTTATCGCCGGTTTTTACCGTCAGGGTCAGGTCCTGATCGGGATGGATCATCTGCTTGAAACGCACCCGGCTCACCTGTGTGACCGGCAACGGCTGGTCCATCATCCGGCACAACAGGTCGTGGACCATGCCCAGTTGGGCAACCCCCGGGAGCACCGGCGCTTCTGGAAAATGGCCGTCGAACCAGGGCGAATTCACCGGAACCCTTACATGGGCTATAATCTCACCATCCGTCACCTGCTTGTCAAACGACCATTCATACCACACTGTCATCGTTTTTTTAACCTGCTTTTGACGGTTCCGTAAAAAGTCCGATCCGCCTGAGGCGGATAAATATCTGCGTTACGCGTCATCCCTCGTCACTGCTGCGTACGGACAGTACGCCTCCTTCCTCGGGATGGAACATGAACCGTGATAGCGAACGCTAACCCCGCCGCTTGCAGCGGGGTTAGCGAGCGAACAGGAAATCGCTTTCATTATCCTTCCGGTGCTGCGCAGCACTGCCGTTATAGGCAGAACATTCCCCGCGGCTTGCCGCGGGGAGGGTTCAATGTTTGCCGTAAGGATCTTTCTCGAGTTGCCATTCGCTCACCGAAACTCGCTTTCGCGGCCCGCAAGTTTTGATCTCGAACGTTTTACGAAACCGTCGGCAATCTGAATGTTAACGGATCAGATACTCCCACAACGGGCCTGAAAAGCCTTTTTCATACATGCGGTCGATTGTGGCGGCAGTTTCCTGGCCGCCTGCACCCACCACCCAATTGGCGCGGCCGGCGGCCTTTTCTTTGACTCGATGCCGGATCGTGTCGTCATCGATTTTTCCGCCGTGGTAGAAAACCGGTTCAAGCAGATCCGTCCCCGCTTGGAGATGGCCTTTATCCGCACACCGATGAAACAGCGCGGTGTGCGGATAAACCCGCATGCCGCAGAATAAAAAAAGAACCGTTTTCCGAAGCGTGTCAATATGAGCCAGGGTTTCTTCCAGGGTTTGCCGGGTCTCACCGGGTCCACCCAGCAAAAAGTAATGGGCTACGTGACGGCCGGCCGCCAGCGCCGCCTCATGGACCGCTATTACCTGATCAACCGTGAAGGGTTTGCCGTAGGCGCGCAGCACTGGATTGGACAGCGAATCGGTGCCGAACTCCACATGCTTCAAGCCCGCATCGGCCAATGTTCCGAAGTATCCGTCCGGCATGGGCAAGGGGGTGAAGAATGCTCCCCAGGGAATGGTCAGGCCGGCTCGCCTGAAAGCCCGGGCCACTTCCAGCGAGTGATCGATATCGGCATTGAACGATGAATCCGTGATATACAGATAGCGGGCCCCTTCAGCTTCCAGGGCCAGGGCCGTTTTCGCCGCATCAGCCGGTGCCACCAGCCGCAGTTTGCGTCCCTCGATGAGCGGGTAGGTGCAGTAGATGCAACGGAACGGGCACCCCCGTTTGGTCTGCAGATTCAGCATGGCGCCGTGCTTGAGGTACCAGCGCTGGTGCGCCGAAGGATGCTCCGGGTGCGGTTTGCGTTTTCCTGTCCAGGGCTCCGGGAAAATGATCGCTTCCGCATCGGGCGTGATCACGCCGGGCAGACCCTTTGGATGTTGACCGGCTTCCAGGGCATCGATCAAACGATTCAATCGCTCGCCCTCGCCGATGATGCCGAAATCCGCCCCAAGTTCCGCCAGCACTCGCCGGGGAAACAGGGTGAACCCGCTGCCTCCCAGCACCACCGGCGCATTGGACGCCTGACGCACGGTCGACACCACCGCTCGGTAGCCGCCGATGAATCCGACGGGGTCGATGGTGTCGGTGTTGTCGATATTGCGCAAGGAGATTCCGATCAGGTTCGGATTGAATCCACGGATGCTGCTGGCAAGCCCCCCCAGATCATCCAGCACGTTGAGGTCTTCGATTCTTACCTGGTGTCGGCCATGGATGGATG
>RCNC010001500.1_pt1 | contig 15691 bp, 15 predicted proteins | sample 2041301 | NCBI WGS metagenome assembly RCNC01 (sample SAMN09708231, study PRJNA481090) | Marine sediment metagenome, whole genome shotgun sequencing project. | biome: marine sediment; feature: ocean; material: sediment; isolation source: Sewage treatment plant 13A marine sediment (STP13A) ... | reverse complement strand
CCTGGCGAGGAATTTTGTGCTGCTGGATAATTTTTATGTCAATGCTGAGGTAAGTGCTGACGGTCATAGCTGGTCTACAGCCGCTTATGCAAACGATTACGTTGAAAAAACATGGCCAACAAGCTATGGCGACCGAGGCGGAACGTATGATTACGAAGGTTCAAGAAGTATCGCGTTCCCATCAGAAGGATTCATCTGGGATTACTGCCAGCAGGCGGGCGTCAGCTACAGGAGCTATGGGGAATTTGCCTCGAATAACCATACGGGATTGAAGAGTCTCGAAGGACATTTTGATACTGATTTTCCAGGCTATAATCTTTCCATTCCTGATATGACAAGATTCGAAAAATGGAGAGAGGATTTTGATTCACTTATTGCTATCGATGCCATCCCGCAATTCAGTTCACTCAGGTTACCCAATGATCATACGTCAGGCGCCAGGCTGGGTACACCCACTCCTAAGGCTATGGTCGCGGAAAACGATCTTGCCGTGGGAAAGCTCATTGAGCACATTAGCCATAGTCCCATCTGGGGAGAGTCGGCTGTGTTTATATTGGAAGATGATGCCCAGAACGGCCCCGATCACGTGGATGCACATCGATCAACAGCATATATCGTCAGTCCTTATATCAAACGAAATTCCAGAGTGAGGACAATTTATTCCACCACTTCAATGCTCCGAACGATTGAGCTCATCCTTGGACTGCCCCCCATGAGTCAATACGATGCTGCCAGTACCCCAATGTGGGAGTGTTTTACCGCATCTCAGGATTTAACCCCTTTTGTTTGTCTCGATGCCAGTTACAATATCCATGAAATGAATATGGAGGAGAATGCAATCTCCCGTCTCTCCGACAGTTTCAATCTTGAGGTAATGGATGCAGCCCCTGATCATTTATTTAGTCAGGTAATCTGGAAATCCGTAAAAGGGCTGGAGAGTGAAATGCCAGCTCCGGTGAGGTCTGCGTTCGTGCTACAGAAACCCGAAAAGGATTTGGAAGAATAGGAGATCAATATCAGATAACCTTCTTGATATCTAAATTTTGGGGCTAATTAATTATGGATCTGATAGAAAGTTCCCCGGTCCTGTTCCACCGTTTCAATCTTCCCCGATTCCTCCAAAACACCCAGGTATTTATTGATTTCATTGATATGCATCCCAAGAATCTTTTCCAGGTCACCCAGGGTACAGGGCCTCCTGGAAAGGGTTTCCAAGATCACATTTTCAATATCGGTGCGGTAGGATTTCTTTTTTTGGCGGTCCGCCACCGGAGCGATAATCTCCACCTGCTTAAGCCCCCAGTCTTCTGCGATCCCATTCAGCTCAGCATTTGTTGCAGCCCTTAATCCCTTCACAGTCCCGGGCCGGTCCAGGGTATTCAGCTGAATTCGATGGGGATTGATTTTTTGCAGGACTTCCTTAATGGCGGACAGATTCTCATTATCATCGTTATAGCCGGGTAGTATCAGGACTTCCATCCAGATCTCTCCCCCGAATTCCCTGCAAAAATCCGTAAGCCCATTGATATGCTGATCCACACTTAAGTTACGAACCGGTCTGTTTATCTTTTGGAAGGCACTCTGTGTGGCTGCATCCAGTGAAGGAAGAACCAGATCGGCCTGCATTAACTCTTCCCTGACTTCAGGAAATTGAAAAAGGGTCCCATTTGTTAATACAGCAACTGGTAGCCCTGGTTTTAGCCTTTTGATATAAGCGATAACTTCTCCAATATGGGAGTGAAGGGTGGGTTCACCTGCACCTGAAAAGGTGATGTATTCGGGATCGGGGTAATTCTCAAAGAAGTCGGTCAGCTCCCCATATATCTCTTCCACAGGCACATATTCTTTTCGATCAAGCGTATGAGAAGTAGTGCTTCCACACTCACAATAGACGCAATTCAGGGAACAGATTTTATGAGGTATCAGATCCACTCCAAGGGACATACCTAATCTGCGGGATGGGACAGGACCAAATAGATGCTTATACATATTTGAATTTTAAATTACTGTTCCTTTTTTGACCACAAAATCGCCCTTCCGGGTACCAATTCTTTCTCCGATCAGATCACATTTGGTGACCAATAAAAAATAGACATGGTCATGGGGTACATCGATTAATCCCTCCAGGTTTCCCTGACCCTTGGATATAACCACATCTGCATTGTTAAAATGATCCCTAAAATCCTTTGAAGCAGACTCCCACACCGCTCCAGGGGAGTTATCCCCGGTGGTAATAATCGTGGCTATCTTATCTATGCCTGTCAACTTTGCATCCTCCGGCGTTATGTCATTTATCACAGGACTTTCCCGTACTACAAAATACTTCTGAGGTACGTCCAGGGTTTCAAGAAAGAGTTTGTCAAGTACAATTTCCCCACAGTTGTCACCAATATAGAGCAGTGTACGTGCACTTTTCAGGGCATGGCGCAGTTTGAGGGAATCATCAATTGCCAGCTCATGCTCCTTCACCCGATTGATGCTATCCATTATATCAAACTGGTACTTTGCTCCAAAATCGATCACATTTCCTGCAATAGCCAGGCGCATGGCTGTATCAAACGGGTCCTCTGAACTCTTTACCATTTCCCTAAAAGAAGAATACAACTCCATCATCATTTGGTTATAATGTTGCTTAATCTGATGATAGGGATCAGGATTCTGTAAAGACTCTCGGATTATTTTTTGTAAGGTGCGCCCCATCATGGGCGGTGATTGATCGTAATCAACCACGGACAAATATTGCAACAATTGACGCAAAATAACTTCCTGCTGAGGTTCGGGTATAACATTCGTTTCAACCAGTCTCAAATAGCTATTTATAATGCAGGGGATACACTCAAATTGAGTCTTCATATGTATTAATCGTAGAGTAACCTGAGCTTTTCGCTGGCCAGGGTTGGTTTAATATAATCTGAAAGCTCCCCGGATTCCCATGTTCCAAGAGTAGAATGTATAGCAAAGTATTTTTGCGGGATTGGATGGGTCCCAACGATTACTTTCATATCGTACTTCACTCGAATCATATCCTGAAAATGCTTAACATATGGACAGGGTGGATAGCCAACTACAAAACCCGTAGCAAAATGAATAAGCTCTGCACCGTTTTTCTTCATCTCTTCAGGAACATATTCTATGTTACCCCCGGGACAACCGCCGCAACTGGCATATCCTACTATTTCTACATCTTCATCTTTTGAATAAATATCAAATGCTCCCTCCCTGTTTTTCAAAGCCCTGAAACATTTGCCTCCACCACAATTGCGGTATCGGTCACAGATTATGATTCCAATCTTGGTTTTTTTCATACTTCATCTCTTTGTTTAACTTCAAAAATATTACCGCTATTATCCGTGATAAATATCAAGTCTGAAATCTCTCTTTTTAAACACAGGCACTTATACGAATGTCGAGTTGCTTTCTTTACAATTTCTTCCCTGTTATCTGTCGAAATGCATATATGGTTAAAGCCCGGATCATGCTTTTCGGGTGTTAAAAATATCTCCAGTAATAATTTATCTTTTTTTAGTTGAAAAACAGCTGTTTCTTTCTCAATGCCAAAAATATCCATGGAAAGCTTTTTATCAAGTGTAAAGCTCTTTATCTCACGCATCCCAAGAATTTCCTGATAAAATTGTTCAATTTCTATTTTTTCAGAAACTGTTATCGCAACATGTTCTAATTTCATGTTATAAGTTTTTTGCAAGTTCGTAGGCTTCATGAATCGCATCCTGAGCATTTCCAATAGGATTATAGCTTTTCATTCCTGTGGAAACTACCACTACATCAATGTTGTTAAATTGAATACTCTCTCCTTCTCTTTCTGCGAAAACCGAGTTTCCATCTATTTTTTTAATAGAAGTATGATCACTATAAACTGTCCCCTTTTTTGATTCTGCAAGCAGCATAACCAGTAAATTACCCGTAACCCATGACTGAATATCAATGAAAAGCGAAAACGCGATGGCGATATATTCAATGACCAGCATCATCACGAAGACAAAACCTGTGATCATAATGGCCTGTCTGATGACGAAACCAGCTTCAGCTATCATTGTTTATTCAGCTGTCTTATACGGGTCCCAAATAACCAGAATCAATGCCCCATCCTTAGAATTAAAGGGGCCATGATCTTCGTGTGCAGAAAAAATCTGGTAGGAACCTTCATGATATGTTTTATCGCCATATGTTAAGGAGCCTTTAAGTATAAAGTTTTGTTCCGTTGTAATATGGGAATGAAGCTCCATTTTAAATCCAGATGGCAATCTTAGCAAAATTGTGTTGGCCCCATCTTCATCCCTGAGGGTTTTTTTGAATGTTCCCTCCGGATAACTACCCGCTTTTTCCCAGTTGAACTGATCAAATAGGTTTAATAAGTTTTTCATCATATTATATATTTGGATTTATCATCATATATCTGAAAATCAAATCATAACCTTAACTAATAAAGACTAAGTCTTATCCCGGATCATCTCTTCCCGGATCATGGTATGACCACATTTGGGACACTTCAACGTAGTGCATTTTACCCCTCTGCTGTGTGTTACTTTTTCGCCGCACTTTGTGCAAACACAAAATCCACCGCTGCCATAAGAGCCCCCTTTGTTGCGGCCCTGGCCACCGCCATAACCCAATCCCTTACCCTGACCGTCACCAGAACCTGATCCCTGACCCAGGCCCATCTCTGAACTTTTTCCTGACTTTTTCATAATTCCTGAAAAAAATATGCTATTTCTCTCCGATGTTGGAAAGCCGATCTTCAAGTGCAGACAATTGGTCTTTGAGAATCCTAATATCATTTTCAATCAATGTCTTCTCAGATACATCCGCTAAACCTTCATGAAAATAATTTCCATAGCCACCCCTGAATCGCCTTCCATATCCTCCACCCCTATTCGAAAATGAATTCATATAACCAGGATGTTCATTGGCAGTGCAATATCCCATCCCTCTTCCTGATTTCGGTCCTTCACTCGATGGACCCATTCTGTCACCTCTTGGCATAATTACCTCCTTTTTTTCTAGTTTTTAAATACAACATTTACCATGGCCAAAATTCCCAGCCATATTTATAATTTTTTTTGAATGACATGCTGGACATTCTTTAATATTTTGCTCAAAGTTTATTTTAAACATATGTCCACAATCCTTACACTCGATAATATTAACTCTAAAATGAACCGAACCACCATCAATTGTCAGCAGCCTACCCTTAATAATAAAATCAGCTATTTTTTTTCGTGATTTTTCAATCAACCGGGAAAAAGTAGAACGGCTTATTTCCATTTCTTCAGCAGCCAAAGCGTGAGATAAGCCTAATTGATCAGCCAGCCGAAAGGCTTCAAATTCATCAAGTGTTAAAACTATCTGTTTTAAATCATGCCCCCTTACTCCGATAGGTTTGAAATCGGAAAATAGAGGTGGCTCATGGACAATTCTATTATATTTAGGTCTTGACATAATAAGAATATTATTACAAATATAATGCACATATGTGCATTATGCAAATGATTTTAACTAATTTTGAATAAGAATTTGATACCATAACAAGGTACGAAACTAAAAATAAACTGACTTGATGATAGAAGTCATGAATATCAGTACGACACACTCCGCAGGCAATATTTCTTATTCTTATTTCATCTGCACCCGGATGAGGATCAGTAAGCTCTTTCAAGACAAGCGGATTGTTTTCAATTGGTGCTTGATTTTCTAGATAAGATAAATATTATGATAGTAATCTTCTGTGATCGAATTAAACTCTTCACGATAAGCTTTCACGGCCGCAGGTAACTGATCCATAATATCACTTGCAATGATACCATCTTCTCCTCTCTCCTTTGCTGCAAGATCACCCGCAAATCCATGCAAAAATACCCCCATCCTAACAGCCTCGCCAATTGAGAACCCAAGTCCGAACATTGCAGCGATGGTCCCTGTTAATACATCACCACTACCGGCAGTGGCCATGCCAGGATTACCGCTAAGATTGATGAATAATTTTTTGTCCTGATAACCAATCAATGAATGTGCCCCTTTTAAGACTATCATAGCATTGAGTTCCTGAGCTGCATTTTGCAGGATAATAATTTTATTATTTGAAATATCCTCAATGTTTCGTCCAACAATTCTCGCCATTTCGCCCAGGTGTGGGGTTAAAATTGTTGGAGCTTCGCGCTTTTTAATACAATCCAAATCATTGGAAACAGCACTTATCCCATCTCCGTCAATAAGCAATGGCTTTCTAATCACAACACTTAACTCTCTTACCAGGGTCATTGTTTCGTTATTTAAAGATAATCCCGGCCCAATGACAACCATATCTACAGTTTCGGACAATTTTAAAAGCTCCTGTTTATTATCAAGACTTATACTTCCAGAGGCTGTGCTTTTTAGGGGTTTAAGAACAATTTCACTCCCTTTGTTCCCGATGAAGGATGCAATATTCCCGGGTGTTGCTAAATAAGCAAGACCACCACCGGCTTTTAAAAATGATTGAGCGGCAAAATAGGGTGCACCCAGATAATGAGATGATCCGGCAATGAACAGCACTTTCCCATAGTTACCCTTGTGAGTATCTTTACTTCTTATGAGAATGGGCTTAGGATCGTTAGTAGCTATATTCATTCGATCCGAGTCTTGCATAACAGGTGGAAAAGAAATATGTGAGACATATAATTTTCCCCCCATTTCAAATCCGGGATAAAGCAGGTTGCCTGTCTTTGGTAAACCAAAGGTAGTTGTATAATGTGCCTTTACCGCTGTACCCACAATTTGCCCTGTATCTCCATGAATGCCTGAGGGGATATCAATGCTGAATACGGTTTTCTGGCTAGCGTTGATCATGTTAATAACATCCTTGTAAAGCCCCTTTACTTCACGATCAAGACCTGTGCCGAAAATAGCATCGATAACAGCATCAGATCTATTGATTATTTGCAGTGCTTCTGAAACATCCTGCAGATCAACCACTGTAATATTAAATTTATTAATAATGTTGAAATTTTGTTTTGCAGCGCCTTGGAATTTAGATCGATCGCCCAAAATAAAAACGCTTACCTTTCCACCATTAGAGTAAATTTTTCTCGCCACTACTAATCCGTCACCACCATTATTGCCAACACCACAAAAACATATGAAATTTTTATTTCTAATTCCAAACTCTTTTAAAATAGTGAAATAGGAAGCCTGACCAGCATTTTCCATAAGAATTTCCTGGGTAATACCATATTCTTCAATAGCCCGATGATCTAAATCCTGCATTTCATTTACACTACTAATTTTCATAGTTTTTACTTTGTTACTTTATTTTTCAATTATTTTACTTTATACCGGGTATCCTCAAAAGCGGTTTGTGTGCCAAATACCAAAAGAATATCACCTGTTCTGAAATAAGTATCGCCATGCGGGATAAAAAAATTATTTTCTCGCCTGACCATTATCAATACGGCATCTTTATGGAAAGGAACTTCTTTAAGCTGTAATCCGTCAATAGTACTATTTGTAATTAAAATCTCTTCGACACTAAAATTCTCAAACGATTCAATAAGTGCATGATATGTAGTGGGTCTGATAATCAGGTTTTCGATGGCTGTGGCCAGTATTTGTGTAACATCAATGGTTTCAACACCCAATCGTATAAATTTTTGTTTTTGTGAAAACCGGCTAATCCGCGATATAATCTTTTTATGCTGAAATTCATCTCTGAGCATTTGACCGATCTTCAGGTTTTTTTCATCATCTCCAGTTTCAATTACAATATAGTCCTCAGGGCTGAGCTTTAATTCCTGGTAAATATTCTTCTCAAGTCCATTTCCCTGTATTACATTAATTCCTTTATCCTTGATTTCCCGAAAACGCATTCTATCCAGTTCAATAATAACTACTTTTTTACCGTGCACATTTAACCGGCGTGCTAATAACACCGCCGTGCTGCCGCCACCAATAATTATGGTTTTATTTGCTTCTGTGATACTACTGGGTGTCATCCAGTTAAAAATGACAGGTGAAACAAAACAAGTAATCACTGCCATGATAATAATACTGGCATTTATCCCCGGAGTAATAACATCCAGCTCAAGTCCTATTGCTGAAGCAGCAATAATCAGGCTTAGCCGGGCCGACATAAGAAAGCCGCCTGAAAGAGCTTTTTTAGTACCGAACAAACGGCACCACAAGAATGCAGGAATGACTTTTATTGCAAATAGTGATACAAGCAGCAATAACATGAATCCAATCAGTAATTTATCAAATTCCATGAGAGCATTAAGATCGAACTCTACACCCACCATGATAAAAAAGAACGGGATAAAATAGCCATACCCCATCCCGTCCAATTTGACTAACAGGAGTGATCGTTCACTGTGTAGCATTGAAGACAGTACTAATCCACTTAAAAAAGCACCCAACAATACAACTTCCTTTCCAATGCATTGAGAGATAACTACAAAAATCATGATTATCAATATGACCCCTCTGATACGGATTTGAGAAGCAGCCTGAGATAACTGATAGCCTAATCTTTTATACAAAGGTTCATTTTTTAACCTTTTAACAAGCTTATAGAAAACGAGGAAAAGAATAAAAAGCGCAAGGATATAAAGGAGTTCATAATGAAAGCCATTTATTATAATAAAGGCTGTAAAAGTGAACAATATAATACTCAGGATGTCGGCAATTGCCGCTGCAATGATGATCATCTGACCAAACCGGCTACCAATTTCACCCCGATCTTTCAAGACAGGCAATACTATAGAAACCGAAGTGGTGACCAGGATAAGTGAGAAATACCAGATACTTGGTATATCAATGATCTGCGCAAGGAATAAAGAGGCCAGAAACGAAAGAAAAATAGCAAGAATAAATTGTGTAATCCCTACTAACAAAGGATTTTTCAGAAAACGCGACGTGGTTAATCTTCGACGGGGTAATGAGTCAATAATATGGTCAACGTCTATTTCCAGACCACTCAAGAACATAAGGAAAAGAAAACCGAAAAGTGCTAAAAAATCGAGAATAAGGAAACTATCTTCACTCAGATTTCCAAACAGGAATTTCCCGGCCAGAAAACCGAAAATAATCTCAACGATAACAATCGGTATTTTTTTTAGCTTTAAAAACGTCAATAATATGGGAGTTGTCCATGCAATAGCTGCTATCACAAGAAGTGGATAAAAATCAAAATGAAATGAGATGCTTAGAAGCATTCTTCTTTTCTTATAATCGTTTTACTCCTCAATGGTGATATACAACTTTCCACAAAAACCCCTGTACCTAGAAACGCTGTAGTCTGCGATGAATTATTTCTTTACAATCTGAATCATTGAGATTGCGGCTTCGGCAGCTTTAATAATCATAGGTTTTGTGGGTGCACTGGTCAGCAAAGGATGTGTACCTATCTGAAAAGAGACAAGCTCATAAATGGTGATACTTTTCTGAATGATCAAGCCAATGATATTGATGATCTCTCCCGCTGAATCTGATCCCCATACTTCACCGCCAAGCACCGTCCCATCCGAAGGAGAAAAATACAATTTTACGGTTATAGGTAATGTCCCGGGAATGGTTCCGGGATGTCTGTCAACATCAGTGAATTTTGCACATAAAAAATCAATGTTGGCTTCATTTGCGCTTCTTTCATCAATACCGGCAGCAGCCATCGCCAAACCGTTTATCTTCGTTGAAAATATACCTAATGTTCCGCTAAAGAGCTTTTTGATTTTAATGCTGAATAAATTGTAACCCAACACTCGTGCTTCAGCTGCGGCGGTGGAAGCAAGCATGATATGATCGCTGCGACCGGTTAAGAAGCCTATGGTCTGAGAGCAGTCACCCACAGCACTGACATCTTTTACCGATGTGCGTTCGTAACTGTCTACTTTGATAGCTCCCATTGCATTTAAAGGTAATCCGGCTTTTTCTGCAAGTTCTGAATTAGGCGTGTACCCTACCGAAATAATAATAGCATCAGCTACTATTTCTTCACCACCTTTTAATATTACTTTTTCTACAAAACCGTCTTTATTGCCTATAATTTCTTCTACTAAAGATGAAGTACGAACATTAGTAGTCGTTTTCTCAAGCTGCTCGGTGGATATTCTGCTCAATTCTTCGGAAAATGCTTTAGAAAAACAATATTTTTCACTTTCAATCAAAGTAATTCTTTTATCATGATGAAATGAAAGCTGTTCTGCCACTTCAACCCCAATAAAACCACCCCCAATGATCACGATATTCTTTTTGTCCTTCAATTCCTCGAAAAGCTTGTGAATATAGCTATAGCTTTTTCTAATATAGAAGACATTCTTCATATCATAACCTCGAATGAATTCTGCTATAACAGGCCTGGAACCTGTGGCAAAGACAAGCTTATCATACTGGAGAATCTTTCCTGATTTCATTCTTACTGACTTGTCGTTTACGTCGACTTCAACTACCGGATCGACAATCACTTCTCCCCCCAGATCTTTGAATGGTTTCAGTCCCATCGTATTTTTCTCCACTGAACCCAGATTGTGAAAAACATAAGGAATTCCACAGGGTATCAGTCCTTTTTCTTCTTCCGTTATTATAAGTACCGATTTATTGGAATGTTGCTTTTTGACGGTTACTCCTGTAACTATACCGGCAGGTCCTGCCCCAATAATAATTACGTCATATTTTTTCATTTTCAATTTCTTTGTAGATTAATAATCATATGATTTTAAACATATACCTACTACCTAATATAAAAGGTGATTCATTCACAATTCTCATATAATGAATCCTTTATAAATTATATTTAATATAAATATATTGCACATATGTTCATTAAACAAATAATTTACCTATTTTTATAAGAAGTATGATTTAATATGAACCTCAGAAGATTATTATTAACTGTAGTTGCTATTTTATTGGCTGTAGGTATTTATGCTCAAGGTGATCTTGCCAGGGTAGAAGCCAGTATAACAGGTGTATTGGGCGATGCCCCGGCGACTGCGAAAAGATGTTGGAATTTCTCTCCTCTCTTCAGTAGAGTTATTTACTAAATATTTAGAGTTGGGGGAGTCTGACTGCTGATCCTAAATGAAACTACCATGAAACCAACCTTCCTGTTTGGGTTTGATATCGGTTCAATCTCAATAAATACCGTTGTTATGGATAACGGCGGTAAGATTATCGAGGATCGCTACGATTACAACCACGGTAAGCCCTTTGAAAAGCTTAAAGAGATTCTGGATATCCTGGAGCAGAGCTACTCCAGGGAACAGTTCGGAAACCTGAGCTTTACCGGAACCGGCGGAAAACTGGCTGCCAATTTGCTGGGAGGCAGCTTTGTAAACGAGATCGTGGCCCAATCCTCTTCTGTCTCCAGGCTCTATCCCCAGGTGATGACCATTATCGAGATGGGCGGGGAGGATTCCAAACTGATATTTATGGACAAGCTGGAAGACAATGCCTCCAGACTTTCCGACTTCGAACTGAATACCCTCTGTGCTGCTGGCACGGGGTCCTTCCTGGACCAGCAGGCCAAACGCATTGGTATATCCATTGAGAAGGAGTTTGGGGAACTTTCACTCAAATCAGAAGATCCACCCCGGATCGCAGGACGCTGCAGTGTATTTGCCAAAACCGATATGATCCACCTACAGCAGATCGCTACCCCTGTACATGATATTGTTGCCGGACTCTGCTTTGCCTTGGCCCGCAACTTCATCAGCTCCCTGGGAAGGGGCAAAACCATCAGGTTTCCTGTGATGTTCCAGGGAGGCGTCTCCTCCAACATAGGGGTGGTCAGGGCATTCCGTGAGTTACTTAATGCAAAGAAGGGGGAGATTCTTATTCCTGACCACAACACCTCCATGGGAGCCATAGGAGCCGTGTTCAAAACCCTGGAAAACGGCGCTGAGATCAATAACGGATACCATGGAACAAAAGAGCTTAACGACTATATCCACGGTGAGAAATCGAGAGGAAAATCTTTTGCACCGCTCACCGCTCCCGTATCAAATATCCGCAAGGAAGTATATCAGTTGCCCGAATCGGAAGAAAAATACGAAGTTTATCTCGGGCTCGATATTGGTTCGTTGAGTACCAATGTGGTACTGATTGATGACCAGAACCGGGTGATCGCACGCAGGTACCTCCCCACCGCCAGCAAACCCCTGGAGGCCATCAGGCGGGGCATGTTGGAGATTTATGAAGAGATGGGCGACCGGGTAGTGGTAAAAGGTGCCGGAACAACCGGGTCGGGTCGCTACCTGACAGGAGATTTTGTGGGGGCCGATGTGATCCGTAACGAGATTACCGCACAGGCCACTGCAGCCATTTCATTCGACCCTGAGGTGGATACCGTTTTTGAAATCGGCGGACAGGATTCCAAGTTTATCAGCATCGACAAAGGAGTGGTGGTCGATTTCGAGATGAACAAGGTGTGTGCCGCCGGTACAGGATCCTTCCTGGAGGAGCAGGCCGAAAAGCTGGATATCAATATCATTGAGGAGTTTGGTGAGATGGCATTGCGCGCTAAGAAACCGGCCGGACTGGGTGATCGTTGTACGGTGTTTATGGAATCGGACCTGAACGCTTTCCAGCAAAGGGGGGTGGAGAAGGAAAACCTGGTAGGCGGACTGGCCTATTCTATTGTACACAACTATATCAACAAGGTAGTCCGCAAGAAACGGGTGGGTAACCACATCCTCTTCCAGGGTGGAGTCACCAACAACAGGGCCGTGGTGGCCGCATTTGAAAAAGTAACCGGTAAAAAGATCCATATCCCGCCCCATTTCGATGTAACAGGGGCCATTGGCGCCGCCATGCTGGCCAGGGACCATATTGTAGAAAACAATCTGCAAACCCGTTTTAAGGGATTTGATATCAGCAAGATCCCCTACACGGTGGATAAATTCACCTGCAAGGCGTGCTCCAACCAATGCGAGATCAGGCGGGTACGGATAGAGGGAGAGAAAAAACCGCTCTTTTACGGGGGAAGATGCGAGAAGTATGAAATGGACGAGCGTAAGGGAAAAGGAGCAAACATCCCCAATTATTTCGAAGAGCGCATCAGTATGCTGATGGATGGCTACCAGCCGGAAACGAACCCTGATCCGGAAAAAATCACCATCGGGATCCCGCGCGGACTTATGGTTTTCTACCAGCAGTTTCCCTACTGGAGCACTTTCTTTAAAGAACTGGGCTTCAATGTAGTTATATCGGACGAAACCAGCAATCAGACAATAAAAAAAGGCCTGAGCAAAATAATAGCAGAAACCTGTTTCCCTGTGGAAGTAATGCATGGCCATGTTTACGAGCTTCTCAATAGTGAGGTGGACTATGTATTTACCCCCTTTATAATCAATTCCAAAGCAGAGAAGGACAATCCCACCTCCAACGCCAACTGCCCATGGGTACAGACACTCCCTTTTATGGTAAGCGCTTCCCTGCCAAAAAAACAAAAGGAAAGACTGCTTTCGCCAGCACTTAACTTTCGCTATTACGGAAAAGTGGTGCAGAAAGAGCTTTATGATTACTTCGGAAAACGATTCAAAATAAGCAAAAAACAGATTGTAGAGGCCATGAAGAAAGCCGATGCAAAGCAGGAGCATTTCGAAGAACAGGTCAGGGTGCGGGGACGTGAGGTAATGGCCTCCCTTCCCGAAGACAAAGAGTGTGTGGTCATTATCGGACGTCCTTACAATACCGGCGATCCAGCACTTAACCTGGGTATGGTGGAGAAACTGATCAACCTGGAGGTGCTCCCCATCCCCACAGACTACCTTCCCCTGGAAGAGGAGCATATTACCAGGGATTACAATAAGATGTACTGGCCCAATGGTCAGAAGGTCCTGGCAGCATCCAGGATCATTGCCAGGGATGACAGGCTTCATGGTATCTATATGGGTAATTTCCGGTGCGGACCTGACTCTTTCCTGGCTCACTTTGTGAACGAGGAGATGGCCGGGAAACCCTATCTGGAGCTTGAGATCGATGAGCATGGGGCAGATGCCGGGATGATTACCCGGTACGAAGCCTTCCTGGATAGTCTGAGAGGCTCAAAAATGAGCTCGGGCAAGAAAAAAGATGTGATTACCCCCAGAGCCTTGGTTTCATCTCCTATGAAGGACAGGACCCTCTACTTCCCTTACATGAGTGATGCCTCTTATGTAATGGCAGCTGTTTGCAGAAGCTTTGGAATTGCGTCGGAATCGCTTCCCATGCAAACCCAGGAGGACGTCGACCTGGCCAGGAAACACACTTCGGCCAGGGAGTGCTACCCCATGATCTGTACTACGGGCAGCTTCCTGAAAAAACTGATGGAGCCGGGCATTGACCCAACCAAGGTCAGTTTCTTTATGCCCGACCATAACGGGCCCTGCCGGTTTGGACAATATAACCGTTTCCAGAGGGTGCTCTTTGACAGGCTTGGCTTTACAAAGGCCGAAATTATAGCACCAAGTAATGATGACTCTTATGAGTCTATTTCGGGCGGACATGGTCCCAAATTCCGGCTAAACGCATGGAAAGGATTTGTGTCGATGGATGTGATCCGGAAACTTAAACAAGAGCGGAAACCATACGAATTGGTACCGGGAAGCGTTGATAAAGTGTATAAGCATGCGCTGGCAAACCTGGTCCGATGTATGGAGAACGGGGGTGACGACCTCACCGACACCCTGGCCGGGATTGCTCATGGATTCACACAAATCCCCCTTTCCAACGGAAAACGGAAGCCAGTAGTGGCCATTGTGGGAGAGATTTTCATGCGCGACAACGACTTCTGCAGCGGTCACTTTGTCTCCAAGCTGGAGAAATTTGGTGCCGAAACATGGATTGCACCCTTTGCCGAGTGGCTCGCCTACTCCACCATCCGCTATACCCGCGATAGCAAATGGAAAGGCGATTTCAAGGGCGTTGTCAAATCCAAGCTGCAGGAGCATTTCCAGGAATCGATCGCTAATAAGATTTCCAAACCGTTCCATAGCATCTTTGACCATGACAAGGAGGTAGCTGTAAAGGATATGTTGAATGCCTGCGGACCCTATGTGCACAGGCACTATGACGGCGATCCCGCTCTCAACCTGGGCACCTCGGCCATCCTGGCGGACAAAGGAATCTCCGGAATTGCCAATATCCTTCCCTTTACCTGCATGCCCGGAACCCTTGTGGCTGCAGTCTCAGACCAGCTAAGACAGGATAAGGGGGGTATTCCCTATGTGAATATTGCTTATGACGGACAGGAAGATGCTTCCATTGAACTAAGACTGCAGGCCTTTATGTACCAAGCCATTTTGTACGCAGAAGAGAAAGACCTTACTAAGGCCGATACAAACCAGTGGGTACTGAACACACAGCACTAGGCTGTTGATGTAACTGATTTTGCTATGTTTTGCGTGTTTGGGTATTTATTATATACCTGATTTACCGTGGGTATGTTACGCTAGTAACTTCCCTGGCGTGCCCCTTTGCAAGTACAGGGCGCAATATTTTAAAGAACGAAATTTGACATCCTCCACCAACTAAAGGAAATGGATTACTACGTGAGCCCTAAAGGGGTTCCACTGGCTTCTATGAAGCCACGGGCAGTACTTCCTCACTGGTTTGCTTACGCGAGCCCTTGCGGGGTTCTAAGACAGGAGTTCCCTGAACTGGAAAAGTACTATTGGAAGGGAGGCTTATGGTCTCCAAGTTATTTCATAGCGTCCTGTGGTGGAGC
>RCNC010001498.1_pt1 | contig 15700 bp, 10 predicted proteins | sample 2041301 | NCBI WGS metagenome assembly RCNC01 (sample SAMN09708231, study PRJNA481090) | Marine sediment metagenome, whole genome shotgun sequencing project. | biome: marine sediment; feature: ocean; material: sediment; isolation source: Sewage treatment plant 13A marine sediment (STP13A) ... | reverse complement strand
TGGAACTTGCCGGCGGATCAATCTTTGTGGTTGATCCGGGCCTTGAGTTCGTTCGAGGATTTGAAAAAGGGAACTCTTTTGGCGGGAACATCCACCGACGCCCCGGTCCGGGGATTCCGGGCCAGACGGGCACGGCGCGTCTTCACCTTGAAGCTGCCGAATCCACGAAGCTCCACCTTATCGCCGCTGACCAGGGCCTGACCGATGTTCTCCATGATCAAGTTGACAATGACGCCGGTGTCCTTCTTGCTGACACCTGTTTGCTGGGAGATGATCTCGACGAGTTCGGCTTTGGTCATTCCTTGCTCCCTGATTCGCTCCACCCATTCCCGCCCGGTGGTTGCAGTGGTCTACCTTGTTTGTTTGGTGCGGGTTAAGAATTCAATAAATACCATAATATTCATGTAGTTCCAAGAAAAAAATGTTCCCCGCGTTCTGCCGCGTGACGGCCGGCATAACACTACAACACGGAGAGCGTAGGTCATGCAGCCGCCAAGCCCGGACAGCGCAGAGAACATTTACGCGCCATTCGCAACCTGCGTGCCAGAAGGGATAAAGGGGAAATACCTTGAATCAAAAGATGATGAAATACCTATAACATGTTTCAATTATTGTATTTAAAAAATCTCAACATGGGCAGAACGTGCCGGGAGCCTGGACCATTTGAAGGCATCCCGCACCCGCCGAGGATGCAATCGGAAACAACCCGCCCAGACCGAAAGGGCAATTTGCACCTCCGCGGTTACCTCTTTATCCAGCCAGGATCCGGAACAATTCTTCGTGCACGGCCGAGAACCCGCAACCCCGCCGGGACATGGCCACCGCCGCGGTCGCCTGTGCCGGTCCCACGGCATAGGCAGGGCACTCGTCCTGGCCGCCCCACTGGAAATTGCCGATGAACTTGGGGGGAATTCCGGTCCCGAAAACATTGCTGGCAAACCCCACGCTGGTGCCGGTGTTGAAGAGGGTGCCGATGGCCGTCTTGACGTGGTCGCCCAGCATCAGGCCGACGAAACGGCTGCCCGTGGCCACGGCCCCCGCTCCCAGGTCCACCCGGATTTCCCCGTAGTTGTTTTTCAGATCGCTGCAGGTGGTCATGGCCCCCAGGTTGATCCAGGAGCCCAGCACGGCATGTCCAATGAACCCTTCGTGCTGTTTGTTGGCGAAATCACCAAAGGTGCTTTCGGCGATTTCCCCCGCCAGGCGATTGACGATCCCGAAGGAGGACTCCCCGTGCAACCGGGTGCCGGGCTTGACCAGGGATCCGGGACCGACATACAAAGGGCCTTCCAGGAAGCAGTGCGGCATCACCCTGACTCCCCGGTCCAGGATGACCGGGCCGGCGGTGGTATCCAGGGCGGTCCCGGGAGCCAGGGCCACACCATCGCCGACAAAAATCTGATCGGGGTCATCGATGGCCAAGCGTGCCAAAAGGTCCTGCGAAGCCAGGGACCCCAGCTTCTTCAGGATGGATTCCTTCCCCCAGTCCGGCACCTCCCCGTTTTCTGCCGGGAAGATCCCGAAGGGCATCCGGCGATAGGCCTGACCATCCCGGACCAGATCCAGATCGCCCATCAGAGCCTGGGCGGTGCGGGATACCAGATCCCAGATCCAGCGGGGTGCTGCGGCTTGCAGATCCGCCAGACCCCCGAGCCGCGCCGGGTCGATGGGATCGACGCCCGGAACATCCTCGACCCAAGGGTCGGGAGACCGGGACGGGTCGGTCCAGTCGCCCGCGGCTGCACAATTTTCTTCCCAGCCGACCCAACCGGCCGCCAGCTTCCTGGCACGGTTGCCGGACAACAAGGCGACCACCAGACCGGCTTCGTCGCGCCAGAGGAATTCCCCGCCGTCCTGGGCCAGATCCCAAAGGCCTTTCACCAGACGGCCATCAGCGGCCACAAGCCCGTTGAGAAAGAGGTACCGAACCTGATCATCGTTCGATGCATCGATGCCGTCCGGTCCCCAGGTCCATCCAGCCGCCGTGTTCAGGTTTTTAAGCAGTGGCCGTCCCAGCAGGACGCCGCCGGCTCTGCCGCCGACCAGGTCCACCCTTTCGCGGGTGTTGAACATCCCGCACCGCAGTTCGAAGGCGGGCGCACTCCAGGCCACCGGGCGCATGCGGCAAAGTTGGTGATCTTCAAAAAGGACGGGTACGATTTTCACGGCGACTCCTGCTCAGTACGGGAAGCCGGTGGGCACGGATTGCCAGGAACCGGTTTCCAGGGATTGTCGGGCCAGCCTGAGGTCTTCGCGCACCGAGCGGAATATCAGCCATCGTCCGGCGAGAGCCAGGGCTTCGGAATCGCCCTGCACCAATGAGGCCAGCAAGTCCTGCTTTTCGGGAAGATGCCACAGGGCGGTGTCGGTGTCCTCGGAAATCTCAGCCAAACGCCGGGCGGCAGCCACCGCCTCCCACAAACCGCCGACCTCGTCGGTCAACCCGTTGGTGACAGCTTGGCGCCCCGTCCAGACCCGGCCCTGCCCCAGCAATTCAACCTGGTCCACCGACATTTCGCGGTGTTCGGCGATACCCTTGACCCAGACATCGAAGCTGGCCCGGTGACGTTCGTGGAAGTGCTGGAACTCCTCCTCGGTGAATCCCCGGTCTGAACTCATGAGAAGGGCGTTGGGACCCCGGGTGACGTGACTGAAGTTGAGGCCGATCTTGTCCTGCAGACCGCTCATGTCGAACTTGGCGGTGATGGAACCGATCGATCCGGTGACGGTCAGGTTCCCGGCAACGATCCAGTTGGCGCGGTAGGCCATGGAGTAACCTCCCGAGGCCGCCACGTCCACCATCGACACCACCACGGGTTTGACCCGGCCGACCTGGTGCACCATGTGGCCCATGAGGTCGGCGGCCAGTGATTCGCCTCCCCCGCTGTCGATCCTCATGACGATCGCGACCACGTCGTCATCCCGGAGCGCCCGCTCCAGTTCCGCGTTGATGGTCTCGTGGCCCATCATCACACCCAGGAGGGGATTGATTCCGTTGGTGCGCCCGCCGATATTGCCTTGGGCGTGAATCACGGCAATCTTGCGGTCGCCCCCCAAATCGAAATCGGCGGGATCCTCCTGGGCGTATCTGGCCCCGGAAACGATGCGGGGCAATTCGTCTTCCTTTGGCCGAAACCGGTCGGCCAGTTCATCCCAGTACATGATCCCGTCCACGATTTTCATTTCGAGAGCTTCGGTGGGCAGGAGTTCCCCCAGCTCCATGATGGCATGGAGTCCCGTGGCGTCGATGCCCCGCCCCACTTCGATGGCCTCCCCGAAAAGATCCAGGTTTTCGTCGAGCATCCACTCCCGGTTGGCTCTCGCCTCCGGGGTCAGATCGTCACGGGTGACGATCTGGGCGGCGGATTTGTAATCCTTGATGGCGCTGACATGGGGTTTGATACCCATTTTATCCAAGGCCCGTTTGACGTGCATGAGGCCGGCGTCAAGACCCAGGATGGTGACGTAGGCCGGCGGCGGGCAGAAGAACGAATCACAGGCGGCGGCGGTGTAGAGAACTTTCAGGTCAATATTGTCGGCAAAAGCCAGAACCGGTTTCCCGGATTCGCGGACCCGGGCGACACCGCGGCGGATTTCCTCCAGCTTGCCAGGCCCGGCGTCGTTGGACGCCGAAAGCTGCAGGACCACTCCGTCGATGCGGTCGTCGCCGATGGCCATCTCTAGATTGGTGAGGACCGATTGGAGGGTCTGCTGCCCGCCGCCGGTCAGGGCGCCGGCAATGCCGGAGGGGGGATCGTATTCCGGTAGGGACCCGTAGAGGTCCAGGTGCAACCAGCTGTGATCCTCGATTTTGGATTTGGTATCCATTTTCCAAGCCAACAGGCCAAAACCAAGCCCAAAAACGAGGAGCAGGGCCAAAACAGCACCGGCCAGGGAAAGCAAAAAGACTCTCATGGCAACCTCCGGAAATTTCTTGGACCCAAGGCAGATCCATGATTGGAGCCTTGAATCCCTACTTTGGACCAGTTGGGGACCCGACTCAAGTTTTCTTTTGATTGTTTCACCTCCACCTAAAATGTTTAATTATAATGACATTCATCCAGACCTGCCCTGCGTTCCTTTCCGGCAAGGGTCAACAGGAACATAGGCGGGCACACAAAAAAAATATTTTCGTCCGTCTACTACCTACTCCGCATTTCTCATAGCAATATCATAGGACCTCAACGCGATTAATGGTTGTAAATAAATAAGTTGCTGAATAAGAAATTGGTTTTGATTTTTGTTTTCACCTACAGATCGCCGAGCTTTTGCCGACTTTTTTAATCTTCTTTTTTCATTTCTTGCACGACCCCACCTCAAGAATCAGAGTTTCGATATAAATTGACAGCGAATCATTTGGAATTTCCACAACCGTTGAAAAACTGGCGCCACACAATGGTCGCCAAAATCGCCGGGCAACCGGCCGGGAGGAAAATCATGAACATCCGGACAACCCTTACGACCCTGGCGGTTCTTCTGATCCTGGGGATCATCGCGGGCGCCGCTTTCGCCGATGACGACGAGGGTGCCAAGGACAAGAAGAAGATGGATGGCAAGGAACTCTTCAAGAATCACTGCAAGGTGTGTCACATGGAAGATTCCAAAGCCGGGGAATACACCCCCATGTCCCTGATCATGGACCAGTGGGACGAGTTCTTCGACGACGTCTATCCCGAGACCCACCAGGACCTGGCCTGCCCCACGGACGAAGAGAAAAAACTCTCCGACGTGCTGGACAAGAAGATGATCAAGAAGATCCGCAAATTCTGTGTGGACCATGCGGCTGACAGCGAGCAGCCCATGACCTGCGGTTAGAGACCACCAGCCGCCACGGCGGCCGTCACTCGGGCGCAGAAATGATTCACGCCCGGACAACCCACGGCGCAAGCCGATTTCAACCCCGGAGGGGCGGAAATGAAGAAGACGATGCTCACACTGCTCAGTCTGATCGCGCTGCTGGCAATGGCGACGGGCGCCTTTGCCGATGCGGACACGGATGCCAAGATCAAGGCACTGGAAAAACGTTTGCAGAAAGTGGAAGGCAAATCAGCCAAGGACCGTATCAACTGGACCGGCGACCTGCGGGTGGAAGCCCACAGCCTGACCGGTGAAGTGGACGCCTACGTCGACGGCATGCGTTTGCAGGCCCTGACCTACGGCACCATGTTCTACACGGATCCCAACGTCAACCCGGGGTTCGACCCCAATGTGCCCTTCGGGCCGGCGGATATCGACAACTTCATCGCCCAGAATTACGCCACTTTCCAGGGTTACTCCGGGGTGAATCGGTTTCCCGAAGTCAAGGAGTGGGTCCAGTCCATGATGGCCAACAACCCGAACATGGGTGCCATGATGGAAGCCTACGCCATGGATGCCTATCGGGAAGGCTTCAAGACCGACAACAGCATTCTCTACACCACCCGGCTGCGTCTGAACATGGCCGCCAAGGTGGCCAAGAATGTGGATTTCAACGGCCGTCTGAGCATGTACAAACCCTGGGGGGCATCGACCCAGACCGGCGTCTTCAACGGCCAGGCCAACAACCTGAACACCGACGCCAACTGGCCCGGGGTGGCCGGCGACGCGACCCTGAAAGTCGACCGTGCCTATTTCACCTGGAAGAACATGTTCGATGTTCCCCTGTACCTTAGCCTCGGTCGTCGTCCGAGCACCGACGGTCCTCCCCTGCACTACCGCAACGACGAGGTTCGCGCGGGCACGCCCATGGGCACCATCATCGACATGCAGTTCGACGGAGCCACCCTGGGTTATAATTTCGGTACCAAGACCACCGTCCGGGCCTGCTATGGTCTGGGTTACGAGTCCCAGTATGGCAACGGTTCCCTGAACAAGGCCAATGCCCTGAAGGACGCCCATTTCTTCGGTTTCAACATCGACGCCTACAACACCCCTGAAATGCAGATCCAGACGACGTTCGCCCGGGCCTTCGACATCACCGACGGGTTCGCCGGCAACATCATAATGCCCAACGACCCGGTGACCGGGCAGCCCATGCCCGGCCCGATCGTGACCCGGTTCAGCCCCTCGGCCAACCTGGGCGACTTCGATATCGCCAGCCTGATGCTGGCCCGCCGTGACGGCGCCTTCGACTGGTTCTTGACCGGCAGCTGGAGCAAGAGCCATCCCGAAGACGGCGTCACCGGTCCCTTCGGCGGCCTGCTGAGCGGCCCTTACGACAATCCGGAAAGCCAGAGCGGCTCCATGTACTACATCGGAGCCCGGTACAACTTCAACGAGGAACGTACCAAGATCGGCTTGGAGTGGAACAAGGGTTCGGAGTACTGGTTCAACTTCGCCCCCAGCCAGGATGATGTCATCTCTCCTAAGACCAGCACCCGCGGCACGGTGTGGGAAGGTTACCTGACCCACCGCATCGCCCGTCGTTTCGTGATGAAGCTGGCCTACCTCAACTACAATTTCGACTACACTGGCTCCGGCTGGCACGTGGGCGGGCCTGCGGAACTGGGTGACATGCCTGTTGTTCAGGGTTTCCCCACCTACTCCAAGGCCAGCCAGTTTACCCTGGGCTTCAGCGCCAGGTTCTAGAAGGAGTGTTCATGAAGATCGCAGCGATCCTTACCATGTCGCTGGTGATTGTCGCTCTGGCGGTCGGGGTTTCCCCGGCCGCCAAGCGGACCTACACCCACCAGGACGACTACTTCGAAACCTATGAGGGAACCGCGACCTGCCTGGAATGCCACGAGGAGGAGGCCCAGTCCTTCTTCCACAGCCAGCACTACCAGTGGCGGGGGCAATCGCCCAACATCGTCAATGCCGATGGTGAAAAGCTGGGCAAGATGAACACCATGAACGATTTCTGCACCAACCCCGCGGCCAGCTGGATCGGCAACGCGACCAACGCCGGCGGCAAGGTGATCGCCCAGGGCTGTTCCAAATGTCACGCCGGGCTCGGCAAGATGCCGTCGTCCGAAATGTCCCGCGAGCAGCTGGAAAACATCGACTGCCTGATCTGCCACGCCTCGGGTTATCGCCGCGACCTCTATCAGGCCGAGGACGGGACCTGGGAATGGCGTCCCATTCTCTGGAAGAACCAGAAGGGGCTCGACGCCATCTCCAAGCGCATCTCCAGCCCGGAACGCACCATGTGCCTGCGCTGCCACAGCGGCGCCGGCGGCGGCCCCAACTTCAAGCGCGGGGACATCGAATACGAACTGAAGGACTGCAGTGTAGACTTTGACGTCCACATGGCCACCGAGGGTAACGACATGCACTGCGTGGACTGCCACGCCGGCAAGGATCACCGGGTGCGCGGACGGGGCGCCGATCTTTCGGGAACCGACAGCCCCGACGACCCGCTCTATTGCACTTCCTGCCACGAGGGAAAGCCCCACGGCGTCAAGGCCCTGGACCACCATACCGACCGGCTCAACTGCACGGTCTGTCACATCACCGAGTTTGCCAAATCCGACCCGACGGACATGGCCCGGGACTGGTCCACACCCCTGTATCACGAAGAAGCCGACAAGTACTCGGCCACTATCACCTTTGGCGAAAATGTGGAACCGGTCTACGCCTGGTTCAACGGAAACACGCGCCTGATGAAGATGGGTGACGAGGTCAAGTACAACGAGGACGGCACCGTGACCATCATGGCGCCCCAGGGCAGCAAGAAGGACAAGAAGGCCAAGATTCACGCCTTCAAACTCCACGAGGGCGTTCTTCCCCTGTGGAAGGAAAAGGATTGGCTGATCCCCATCGCCGTGGATGAATTCTTCATCGACGGGGATATCGACAAGGCCGTTCGCGAAGGTGCGGCGGCGGCCTACGGTGAGCATCATCCGGATTATGGCTGGGTGAAAACCAAACGGTACATGGGGCTCTATCACGAGGTGAGACCGGCGGACAAGGCGTTGCAGTGCCTGGACTGCCATCGTGAAGGCGGCCGCATGGATTGGCAGGCCCTGGGTTACAAACAAGACCCCCTGCTCAAGGCCATGGATTGACCGCCAACGCTCATGGAAAAAGCCGGGCAGGATGTTCCTGCTCGGCTTTTTTTGTCGGTTGTCAGGCAGGTTTGCGCCACCACCCCAACAAGATGTAGGCAAAGAACCGCTTGACCGGCTCCAGGGACGAATACATGACCGGAACGACCACCAGGGTCAGGAAGGTCGCCACGGCCAGACCCCAGATCACCGCCACGCCCATGGGCCCCCACCACTGACTCGACTCCCCGCCGATGACCAGCACCTTGCCGAAGTCCCCCCGAAACAGGGCGGCGAAATCCAGGGCCAGACCGGTGGTCAGGGGAATCAATCCCAGGATGGTCGTCAGGGCGGTCAGGATCACCGGACGGAATCGTGTCGCCCCGGCCCGCATGATGGCCTCGTTCTTGGGAATCCCTCTTTTTCTCAGCTGGATGATGTAGTCCAGCAGCACGATCGCGTTGTTCACCACGATGCCCGCCAGCGAGATCACCCCTACACCGGTCATGATGATGCCGAAGGGTGTCTGGGTCACCATCAAACCGGTGAAGACACCGATCAGCGACAGGATGACGCTGAACAGGATGACCGCGGGGACGGTGACCGAACTGAACTGGCTGACCAGCACCACGAAGATCAGCATGACCGCGATGATGAAGGCGTTGGTCAGGAATTCCGAAGCCTCCGCCTGGTCCTCGCTTTCCCCGGTATATTCGAGAGTGTAGGCCAGAGGCAGAGCGTAGTCCTCAAGCAGGCTCTGGACCTCGGCCAGCAGGGCGTTGGCATTGAAGCCGTCGGCCACCTCGGCGCTGACGGTCACCACGCGACGAGCGTCGATCCGGTGGACCGCCGCCAACCCTGTGCCAAATTCCGTGTGGGCGAAAGCGGACACCGGGATGGTCTTCCCCTCGAAAAACACCGTGGCGTTTTCCACGTCTTCCACCTTGCCACGGAAGAGATCCCGGTACCGGACCACGATGTCGTATTCGTCCTCTCCCACCCGGTATTTGGCCGTTTCGGCGCCGTGAATGGCGGTGCGAATGGTGCCGGCAATGTCGAAGGTCCGCAGGCCGTAGCGGCCGGCTTTCTCGACGTCGGGAATGACCCGCAGTTCGGGCAGGGCCCGGTCGTAGTTGTCGGTGATGTCGACCAGGCCGGGCAGGTTCCGGATCCGATCCTTGACCTCGGCGGCGATTTCACCCAGGACGTTGAAGTCGTCCCCGGAAATCTCGATGTTCACCGGCGCCCCGGTAGGGGGTCCCTCTTCCATCTTCTTGACGGTGATCCTGGCCCCGGTGAATCCCGCCAGCCGTTCCCGCAGTTCCTCCAGTGAAGTACGGGTGGACTGCGTGCGGTCCGCCAAGTCCTCGAATTCCAGGGTCAGGAAACCCTGGTGGGACGGAAGCGATCCGCCGGAACCCTGTTGGTCGATCGGCGTCCCCACGGAGGTGGCATAGGCCTTCAGATCCGGGGCGATCGCCGCCTCGGTCTCGACCTGACGTGCGTAGTGGTCGGTCTGTTCGATCCGGGTCCCACTGGGAGCATCGATGTTCACATAGGCGAACTTCGGTTCGGTGTTGGGAAACAGCTCCACCCCTGCGTTGAACATTCCGAAAAGGACAAACACACCAATCAGGGCCAGGTTCATGCCGGCGATCATGGGAAAGCGGTGCGCTAGGGCCCAGCGCAGGATCGGTTCGTAAGTTTTCAGGCCCCAGGCGATCAGCTTGTCGCCCAGCAGCTTTTCTTCGTCCTCACCGCGGGGCACGCCCATGAAGCGGGAGCACAATACGGGGTTGAAGATCATCGCCACCAGCAGCGACGAGGCCAGGGTGATCACCACGGTGATCGGCAGGTACTTCATGAATTCGCCCATGATCCCGGGCCAGAAAACCATGGGGCCAAATGCGCAGATGGTCGTCAGGGTCGAGGCGATGACCGCGCCCGCCACCTGGGCCGTCCCGGAACGGGCCGCCTCGTCGGAAGTCATTCCCTGGCCGCGGTGCCGGTAGATGTTCTCCACGATCACGATGGCGTTGTCCACCAGCATGCCCAGAGCCAGGATGAGGCTGAAAAGGACCACCATGTTCAGGGTGATCCCCAGGGTCGCCAGCACGATGAAGGTGATCAGCATGGAAAACGGGATGGCGATGCCCACGAACAGGGCGTTACGGACCCCGAAGAAGGCCAGCAGCACGATCACCACCAGGATCAGACCGCTGATGATGTTGTTTTCCAGCTCGTGGACCATCCGCTTGATCTCGACGGATTGGTCCGCCACCACGGTGACTTCGGTCCCGGCAGGAAAGGTGGGTTCGAGCCTAGCGACGGTCTGGCGCACCTCTTCGGCGATGTCGATGATGTTCTCGCCGCTGCGTTTTTTCACCACCAGGGCCACCGCATCGCGCCCACCGACCCGGCTGATGGTTTCCCGGTCCTTGATCCCGAACCGGACGGTCGCCACGTCCCGGACGTAGACCGGCGGATCGATGCCCGGATTCACCACGAAATCCAGGATTTCCTCGACGTCCTGGACTTCACCCCGCACCCGAACCTGGTAGTCGTAGATACCAAGGGCCAGCTTGCCCCCAGGGATGGTCATGTTCTGCAAGGCGACGGCGTCCTGGACGTCGAGGAGGGCCAGATCGTAGTAGGCCAGTTTTTCGGGATCGACGTCCACCTGGACCTCGTTCTCGATGCCGCCCACGAGGTCGACACTCAGCACACCCTTGATCTGCTCCAGCTCCTCCTGCAGGTCTTCACCGGTTTTCTTCAGCAGGAACAGATCGATGTCCCCGGCCAGGTTGACCTGCATCACGGGAAAGGCGTCCGAAGCGCTGATCTCCTGGACCACCAGGTCGTTCCGCGGATCGGTCGGCAGGTCGGGCTTGGCCAGCTCCACCCGGTCGCGCACCGACTGCAGGGCGTCACTCATGTCCACCTTGGATTCGAACTCCATGGTGATGACCGACATCCCGTAGGAGGATGAACTGGTCATCTCCTTCAGGTCCTCGACTCCCTTGAGACGCTGTTCGAGCTTGCGGGTCACCAGGTTTTCCATGTCCTCGGGGCTGGTGCCGGCATAGGGGGCGATGACCATCACCCAGGGAATTTTCACGTCCGGAGACGATTCCCGCGGCAACTGGATGTAGGACCGCAGCCCGAGCAACAGGATGATGAACATGAAGGCAAAAATCATGGGATAGCGTTCGATGGCCCCGTTGGTGATTCTCATCGGGAGCCCTCCAGATGCTGTCCCGTCAAGGTGGCGCCGTCGCCCCCGTCTGACGTCTCGATGCGGGTCCCGGTTCCGGCCAGTTCGTTGGGGTCACCCGTCAGGGTGCCGTCGGCGCTGGTGGCCTCTTCGGTCACCCGGACCAGACTGCCGTCACGCAGGTCCCGGTGGCCACGGACCACCAAAAGATCGCCCTCGTTCAGACCATCTCGCACCACCACCATGAGCCCCTGGTCCGCCCCCAGGGTAAGCCGGCGCAGCAGGGCGCGGTCCCCTTCAACCACAAAGGCGGTGGGCCCGGTCCGACCGGCCAGGATGGCATCCCGAGGAATGGAGACCACGTCCGACACCAGGTTCTTGTCCAGGCGGGCCCGCCCGATCACGCCGCTGTGGAATTTCAGGTCCGGATTGGGGATCTCGATCTCGATCTTGAATTTCCCGGTCAGCCGATCGGCTTCGAAACCGACCCAGGACACAGAACCGGGCGCCGCCTCGACCGCCTTGCCCAGTTTCACCGTGGCTTGGTCCCCTTCGGCCACCCACTGCACCTGGGAATCGGTCAGGTAGGCTTCCAGTTTCAGGGTGTAGGGGTCCAGGATGCGCGCCACCGGCTGGCCCGGCATAACCAGTTGGCCCAGCTCGACGTAACGATCGACAACCACGCCCGCGAAAGGAGCCCGGATGCCCGCACGGTCGTATCTTTCGCGCAGGACATCGGCGCGGCTCTTGGCCTGGGCATGGCTGCTGGTGGCGGTCAGCAATTCGATACGGCTCACCTTGCCGGCGTCGAAAAGCTGGCGGACCTTGTCCACGTTGTAGGCCTCCAGGGCCAGCGAGGCCTGGGCGGCCTCCATTTCCGCCTTGAGAATATCCCGTTCCAGTTCCAGGACGATTGTCCCCTTGGCGACCGCCTGCCCCTTGCCCACGGGAATGGCCACGACGGGCCCGCTTTCCTGGGCGCTCAGGTCCGTGCCGCGAACCGGGGCCACGGGTCCCGAGATTTCGAAAAACTCCGCCAGGGTTTCCTGACCCAGGGTAAGGACCCGGACATTGCGCGGAATCTCCGTCGCCTGTTCCTCGGAAGCTTTGTCTCCGCAGCCAATCAGGGTCAGAAGCATCGCCGTCACGCTCAGCGAAAACCATCGCGCCGTCAGGCGCCTTGCACGTGTCATCATGGGGAAACCTCCGCCACCAGGCCGGGAATACTCTTGAGGGGGACCAGCGGACTGAATCCAATCGCCCGCTTCAGGGATGATGTCAGGGCCAGGACCTCATAGCGCGCGTCGATCACGTTGCTGCGCGCCTCGGCCCGGTTCGCCTCCGAGACCAGAACGTCCAGATAGTTGATCTTGCCCATCTGCAGCATGAGCAGGCTTTCGTCCAGGACCTCTTCGCTGCGCTCCTGGTTGAGGATCACCGCATCCAGCACCTGACGAGCCATGCGCAGGTTGGCCAGGATCTCCATCACCTCGACCTGGACCTCGCGCCGACGGCCCGTCAGTTCCGCTTCCGAGCGCCGGATGCGGCCGTCGGTCTCGGCCACCCGGCCCTGGGTCAGCAAGCCGTCGAAAATCGGGATGTTCAGGGCCACCGAGGCCCGCCAGGAATCGTGGCCTTCGTCGAAAACGGAATCAAAGGTCTTTCCCACGTAACCATAGGAACCGTACATAGTCAGGTAGGGACGGTAGTCCGCCACCTGGGCCTGCCGGTTCTTGTGGAGGATGTCGATGAACAGCGCGGTCGCCTCTATTTCCGGCCGGATCTGGGCCAGTTCCAGCGCGCGGTCTTCGTGCAAGGGATCATTCTCCACAACCTGTTCATTGGCCACCTTCAGGGGTGTCTCCGGGCGCCGTCCCATGATCGCGTTCAGGCGGCTGCCCTCGTTGCGCAGATTGGCCTGGGCAATGCTCAGCTGGGGCCGAATGTTGGCCAGGGTAACGGCCGCCTGCAGGGTGTCCAGGCGGGTGGCCATGCCCAGTTCGTAGCGCATCTTCATGATGTCCACGAGCTCCGTCTGGTTGGCCAACTGGGCTTCCACGGCCTGGATCTTTTCCGCCGCGCGGATGATGCTGTAATACGCTTCGACGGTACCTTCGGCCGTGGTGTGCTCCATCGCCATGACTGCCAGGGCCTGCTGGCTGATCCCCAGCCGGGCGGCACCCGTGGCTCCCATGATCTGGATCGGATTGATCGTCCAGTTCAGGTCCAGGCTGCCCCTGATAAAGGTCTGGGCCGGAATGCCCTGGGGCGCCGGAATGAAGGATCCGAAACCTTCCAGCCAGTCATGGAACCAGTCCGGACTGTCGGCCGGTGGCTGCAGGCCTCCGCCATCGCCTCCCCCGAAAGTGGAGTCCAGCGCGAAACTAGGATCCCGGCCGTGGGACCAGTCGCCGATCAGATCAAGCGTCGGCAGTCCCGTCGAGAGGGCCTGTTTCATCTGGCCCTGTAGCTCGTCCGCGCGCAGACGTTCCGCACGCAGCCTGTCGTTGGTACGCATGGCTTCGTCCACGCAAACAAAAATGTCCAGGACCGCGCTATCCCCGGGCCGAGCCTGGATCACGGGGCCCAGTGGTTCGGCCTTGATGAACGTGATGACGGGATCGTCATCGGCCTGGGCCCACGAGACCGAAGGCCCCGGAGACAGCCCGTTCAGCACGAGCGGCAGGAACACGCCGGAAATGACCGCCAGAAAGAACCTCATCATGTCACTTCTCTTCCTTTGCGGGGTGGAGGGGAATTTGACTGAGGAAACCGAGTTGGGCCAGATCCTCGTCCGTGCGGGGCGAACGCGCCACGGCGTCGGTCAGAATGGCGGCCCCGACCTCGTCCAAAAGTTGCAGGAGATCCTCCCACCGGATCTCGGGGGCCAGTCCCGTGCAAATCTGGGTGGCCAGGCCGTGGGTGAAGATGGCCACCTTGCGGAGCAGGACGATTCGCTCCACCGATTTCAGGTGTTCCAGGTCCGGGAGAACGGCCATGCGCTCGAGAAGTTCGGTCATGACCTTGGGCCCGGCTTCGCACTGATCGTTGGCCTGCTGAAATAGGGCGCTGTAGAGCAGGGGATGTTGGCGGGCGAACTCGAGGACCCCCACTCCCATGTTGAGAAACTCGTTCTCCGTATGCTTTTCCATGGTCAGTCCGAGTAGGATCCCCACGGCCGCCTTTTTGACCTCTTTCACGAGGTCTTCCATGTTGGCGAAATTGCTGTAGACCGGGGCGGTGCTGGCGCCCATCTCCTCGCCCACCCGGCGGGCGCTGAGGTTCTCCACCCCGTCCTTGTCCATGACCGCGAGGCCGGCGCCGATGACATCCTCGCGGGTGAAAACCGATTTTCGAACCATGGTGTGCCTTTCCCGGGAATCCCATTCACAAACGATATTACGAGTGTTATATAACATGTGTTCTAAAAAATCTCAAAAAAAATCGCCTGTGCCTTCGAAATTGTGTCTCGGCCGTTTGGCCGGAAAATCCGAGCTTAAAAATGATACCGCATGTGTCTTTTTGACTCCTGATTCTGTGTTTTTGCAACGATTTGGCCCGGACACAATTTCAAAGGCACAACCCATCAGTTGTGAAGAATGACAAAAATGCCCAGGAGGGCAAGGCAGGTAGCCGCCATCTTGCGCCACGTGAAGGGTTCCTTGAGGAAAACCGAGGCCAGGATCAGAATGTAGATGGTGCTGGTCTGGTTGAGGATGCCCGCGTTGCCGGCGGTGGTGTACTTCATGCCGGAAATCCACAGGATCAAGGCGAGGAAGGATCCGAGAACCGTCCCCGGCAGGGTGTACTTCCAGGCTGCGTGGGGTCGGAAAACGGTCAGTCGTTTTCTTCGACCGGGCAAAACCACCGCTACGAGGGCCAGGGCCACCAGGGAGCCGAACTGCCGAACTGCGGTGGCCCACAGGACGTCCGACCGTTCGAGAACGGGTTTGGCCAGGACGATCCCGAATCCCAGAGTCGCCATGGAACCCACACCGAACGCCATCCCCAGGATCAGATCGCGCCGCGACAACCCCGCCGGCGGCCGAGTGGCCGAAGCGATCAGGACCCCGCCGATGATCAGCACCATGCCCAGGAACTGGCCCAGGGTCAGCTTCTCCCCCAACATGAGGATCGCGAAAAGGATGATGAACGGGGAATAGAGGGTGTCCACGATGGCGTTGAGACCGGCCCCTACCCGGTTCAGGCACATGTGGAACAGGGTGTCGCTGATGGCGATGGCGATGACGCCGCTGGCGGCGAGAACCAGGTAGTCCTCCAGGGGGGCCCGGCCCCAGAGTGGGGACCTCAGGACCACCATGGTCACCGCGAACAAAGCGCTCGAAACCGCGACCCGGAACAGGTTCAGGGTAAAGGGAGAGACCGTCTCCCCCGACTTCTTGAAAAATATGACAGCGAAGGCCCAGACCAGGGCGCAGGCCAACGCATAGAACTCGCCCACGGAATACTCCCGGTGAAGATCAGTCGTTACGGAAGGCGCGGTCCCAGCGATCGCGGGGAT
>RCNC010002182.1_pt1 | contig 15704 bp, 9 predicted proteins | sample 2041301 | NCBI WGS metagenome assembly RCNC01 (sample SAMN09708231, study PRJNA481090) | Marine sediment metagenome, whole genome shotgun sequencing project. | biome: marine sediment; feature: ocean; material: sediment; isolation source: Sewage treatment plant 13A marine sediment (STP13A) ... | reverse complement strand
GCAACTGCCTACGCCTCGCTCTACAACCATGGCATCTACAAAACCAGCAACGGCGGTGACAGCTGGCAACTGACCGGGTTCCCCCAGGGACAGTCCCACGCCGTTATTACCGACCAGCTGTCCGACAGCATTGTCTATGCCTGCAGCGGCGGGTTCCCGGTGCTGCTGAGCAAGGACGGGGGTATGGTGTATCAGGACTATGGAGTCGGATACCCGGAAAACTCCGTCTACCGTTTCGGCTACGATGGCAGGGTCTGGCAGCCTCGTCTGTACGCGTGCGGCCTCCAGGGGCTCTACTGCCTGAATCTCGATCCCCAGGGACTGCCGGACACCCTGGATCTCAGCTTTGCCTGCACCCCGGAAACCCTGACCCTTCCGGATACCGTCCTGCTGGATTTCAGCCTGACCAACAGCTGCCATCTCCCACGCTCTTACGGGATGACCATCGACCTGGAACTGCCTGGCGGCACCACCTACCTCGCCTACCGGCAGGGGAGCGTGGTGCTGGTCCCGGGCCAGGTATTCAGCACCGGCGCGCCCATCGACTTCCCCCAATTCGGGACCCTGGTGGGTCTGACCACTTTTTTCCTCACCGGCACGGACCGCACACCGCCATCGTCGGACGGCGGGCTGCCCAGCGGGTATGGCGAAATGGTTTCGTGCCAGGTTATCGCCTCGATGCCTTGACCTTCCGCCGATCACGGCCCCCCGGCCGCCGGCTGGTTTCTTGACATGACTCCGCCCAAAAATTATGATCTGTTTTTCGTGTCCTGTCCGGCCCGCCAGTGTACCGGCCAGCAACGGTTCCGAGCTCTACCGCCGGACCGCGGCCGGTTCGTGACTGCCAGGTCCGACCCAAGCTCCGGCAGTGCCCTCGAGCAGTCGAGTTGCCGTATACAAGTTAATGTGGAAACGCTCCGCGGAGCGAAATTCCGGGAGGAATGACGATGTATGGTGCGATGAAGGAATTTTTGACCAAGGAACTGCAGGACATCAAGGATGCCGGCCTCTTCAAGAACGAGCGGATCATCGCCTCGTCCCAGTCGTCGGAAATCAGCCTGCAGGACGGCAGCAAGGTGCTCAATTTCTGCGCCAACAACTACCTCGGTCTGGCGAACAACGCGGAAATCGTCGAGGCGGCCAAGGAAACCCTGGACAAATATGCGTTCGGCATGTCCTCGGTGCGCTTCATCTGCGGCACCCTGGACATTCACAAGGAGCTTGAGCGCCTGATTGCCAAGTTCCTCGGCAAGGACGACTGCATTCTCTACGCCGCCTGCTTCGACGCCAACGGCGGCGTGTTCGAACCCTTCCTGGACAAGGACTGCGCCATCATCTCCGACGCTCTGAACCACGCCTCGATCATCGACGGCGTCCGGCTCTGCAAGGCGGACCGTTACCGCTTTGTCCACAATGACATGGGCGACCTCGAGCGGTGTCTCAAGGAGTCCCAGAGCAACAAATTCCGCATGGTGGCCACCGACGGCGTATTCTCCATGGACGGGGATATCGCCAAGCTGGACCAGATCACTGACCTCTGTGAGAAATACGACGCCATGCTGATGGTCGATGACTGCCACGCCACCGGATTCGTTGGCAAGACCGGCCGCGGTTCCGGCGAGCATCGCGGCGTGCTGGACAAGGTCGATGTGATCACCTCCACCCTGGGCAAGGCGCTGGGCGGCGCGTCCGGCGGCTTCACCGCCGGCCACCAGGAGATGATAGACCTGCTTCGCCAGCGCTCACGGCCCTACCTCTTCTCCAACACCGTGCCGCCGGTGGTGGTCGGCGCCTCGCTGAAAGTCTTCACCATGCTGTCCGAGACCACGGCGCTGCGGGACAAGCTGGAAGAGAATACGATGCACTTTCGCAAAGGGATGACCGAAGCCGGCTTCGATATTCCTGAGGGCGTGCATGCCATCGTGCCGATCATGCTCGGCAAATTCGACAACGACGCCAAATTGTCCCAGGACATGGCCCGCGACCTGCTGGAAGAGGGAATTTACGTCATCGGGTTCTATTATCCGGTGGTGCCCAAGGGCCAGTCCCGCATCCGGGTCCAGATTTCGGCCGGCCACAACCGGGAACAGCTGGACAAGGCCATCGTGGCGTTCACCAAGGTGGGCAAGAAGCACGGTGTGGTGGCCTGAGCGTTAGTAATCACGGAGATACGCGGGGGGCCGTAGTACCCTTGACAGGTCCCCGGGCCCTTTCGTATACTCCCGGTTGCTTCCAGTGGCCCCGACCGATCCTGGCCGTTGCGGCAAACGCACGGAGGGCCAACGGGCGGTTAGCTCAGCTGGTTAGAGCACCTGCCTTACACGCAGGGGGTCACAGGTTCGACTCCTGTACCGCCCACCAGCCCGGCGGGCTTGAGGGTGGGGGGCAGAAACAGATCAAGGCTTACACGCGGGGGCGTAGTTCAGCTGGTTAGAATGCCGGCCTGTCACGCCGGAGGTCGCGAGTTCGAATCTCGTCGCTCCCGCCATATATATGCGGCCGGGTAACCCCCGGCCGTTTTTTTGTAAAAATGGGGGCTGTCACAAGATTTCCAAAGGAAATCGGTGACTGTCCCCATTTTTACCATGAACACCGAACGCTTTTCTTGACTCCCACTCAAGCCCCTGCCTACCCCACATGCCCGGCAACAGCGGAGGAAATGATGCGTATCTACAGTGCCACAGAAATGGCCGAGGCGGACCGGATCACCATCGAGGAATACGGCGTCCCTGGTGCGGTGCTGATGGAGAACGCCGGATCGCAGACCGTGGACGCCATGGAGGAGCGGTATGGCGACGTCCTCTACGATGACGAATCTGCGGTGCTGGTTGTCTGCGGCAAGGGGAACAACGGGGGAGATGGCTTTGTCATCGCCCGCCACCTGTTCAACCGCGGAACGGCCAGACTGGACGTGGTGCTGCTGGGTGAGGGCGGGGGGCTCACCGGGGATGCCCGGCTGAACCACGACGTGTTTTGCCGGATGGATGGGGCTGTCCACCAGGCGCCTGATTGGGAGACCTTCGAGCAGTTGATGGAGGACGGGCTGATCCTGCCGCCCGACGAATACACCGTGGTTGTGGACGCCATCTTCGGCACCGGGTTGAGCAGCCCGGTGCGTGGTCACTTTGCCCGGGTGATCAACGAGATCAACGAAGGCGCCGCCCCGGTGGTGGCGGTGGACATCCCTTCGGGTCTCTCCGCCGACACGCCCAATCCGCCGGGAGAAGCAATTATGGCCGACCTGACGGTGACCTTTGGTGCGCCCAAATACCCGCACCTGCTGCCCCCGGGCGATCTACTGTGTGGCGATCTGGCGGTGGCCGACATCAGTATCCCCGAGGTTGCCATGGAGCGGGCCGGCGGCGGGCCCTTCGTGGTCACCGATGAACTGGCCGGCTTCCTGCTGCCCGACCCCCGGGAACGCACCGGCCACAAGGGTGACTATGGCCACGTGCTGCTGGTGGGCGGCTCGGTGGGCAAGACCGGTGCGGCGGTGATGGGGGCCGAAGCGGCTTACCGCAGCGGCGCCGGGCTGGTTACCGTGGCCACGCCGGCGGAGTGCCTGCCGGTGGTGGCGGGATCCAGTATGGAGATGATGACCGAACCCCTGGCCCAGACGCCGGCCGGAACCCTCTCTCCCGAGGCTCTGGCCCGGGCGGTTGAACTGGCCACCGAGCGTGACGTGCTGGCCCTGGGCCCCGGCATCTCCGCCGACCCCTCCACCGGCGAGTTCGTGCGCGGCCTCTTTGCCGCCCCCGAGCTGGCCGGCACGCCGCTGGTCCTCGACGCCGATGGTCTCAATGCCTTTGCCGGTGACCCGGGCGCTCTTGACGCCACCGGGCGCGATGCCTCGGTGATCATCACTCCCCACCCGGGGGAGATGGCCCGCTTGCTGGGTATGGGCACCGATGACCTGCTGGAAGACCGGATCGGGCCAGTGGCAGCGTTCGCTTCCGCCCGCAACCTGATCGTGGTGCTCAAGGGCTACAGAACGCTCACCGTGGCACCCGAAGGGGATATCTGGGTCAACCTCACCGGCAACCCCGGTATGGCTTCAGGCGGTTCGGGTGATGTGCTCACCGGCATCATCGCCGCTCTGCTTGCCCAGCGTCTGGACCCGGTTGACGCAGCGATCCTCGGTGTTCACGTCCACGGCCTGGCCGGCGACATGGCCGCCGAGGATGTGGGTGAGATGTCACTGATGGCCGGAGACCAGCTGGAATACCTGCCGGATGCCTTCCTGGTCTGTGCCGACGAGGAGGTGGAGTTCGACGATGACGACCAGTGACGCCCAGACAGTGGAAACCAACGGCCCGGAAGAGACCTTTGGCGTGGCCCGGGACCTGGGCCGGCAGCTGGCGGCGGGCCAGGCAGACGGTTCACCGGTGCTGGTGGTCCTGCTCAGCGGCGAGCTGGGGGCCGGGAAGACCCTTTTTGCCAAGGGCCTGGCCGACGGCCTGGGGGTTGAGGACGTGGATGACGTGGTCAGCCCCACCTTCACCCTGGTCAACGAGCACCCTTTGCCCTCGGGCCGCACCTACCACCACGTGGACCTCTACCGCATCGAGACGCCGGATGACTGCGAGGGCATCGGCCTGCGTGAAATCCTTTCCAGAGACAACGGGGATGTCTGTGCAGTGGAGTGGGCGGAGAAAGTGGACGGCACGGCCTGGGATCTCACCCGGCACCCCTGGTGGTTCCGGGTCTCCATCCAGGACCAGGGCGAGGACCGCCGCCTGATCATCGTGGAAGCGGGGGAGAGCCTGGAGTTCACCCCGGACGACTGATCAGGAGTCGATGCGGTAGTTGGGCGCTTCCTTGGTGATGATCACGTCGTGGGCGTGGCTCTCGCGGAGGCCGGCGCCGGTGATGCGGATGAATTGCGCCTCGGTCTGGAGTTTCTGGATCGAAGGGCAGCCGCAGTAGCCCATGCCCGAGCGCAGGCCACCCATCAGCTGGTCCACCACGCCGGAGAGCGAGCCCTTGTAGGGTACCCGGCCTTCGATCCCCTCGGGCACCAGCTTGCCCCGGTCCTCCTCCTCGTCCTGGAAGTAGCGATCGCTGCTCCCTTCGGCCATGGCGCCCAGCGAGCCCATGCCGCGGTAGCTCTTGAAGCTGCGTCCCTGGTAGAGGATCATTTCGCCCGGGCTCTCGTCGGTGCCGGCAAAGAGGCTGCCGATCATCACCGAGTCGGCGCCGGTGGCCAGGGCCTTGGCCACGTCACCGGAGAACTTGATCCCGCCGTCAGCGATTACCGGGACGTTGGCCTCGCGGGCCACCGACACGGCATTGGCAATGGCGGTGACCTGGGGCACACCGGCCCCGGAGACGATACGGGTGGTGCAGATGGAGCCGGGCCCCACCCCCACCTTCACCGCGTTGACCCCACACTCGATCAGGTCCCGGGTGCCTTCGGCGGTGGCCACGTTGCCGGCCACCAGCTGCAGGTCGGGGTAGGCACTGCGCAGCTCGCGCACCATGTTCATCACCCCGGCGGAGTGGCCGTGGGCCGAGTCGATCACCAGCACATCGACGCCGGCGTTGACCAGCGCGGCGGCGCGGTCCGGGGTATCGGGGCCCACACCCACCGCGGCGCCGGTGCGCAGGCGGCCCAGATCGTCCTTGCAGGCGTCGGGGTAGGAGCGTTTCTTCTCGATGTCCTTGACCGTGATCAGGCCCTTGAGGTTGTAGTCGTCATCCACCACCAGCAGCTTCTCGATCTTGTGCTCGTGGAGCATCGAGTGCGCCTGCTCGAGAGTGGTGCCCACCGGCACGGTGACCAGATTGTCCTTGGTCATCACCTCGGAGATCTTCAGGTCGGTGCGTTTTTCGAAGCGGAGGTCACGGTTGGTGAGGATGCCCACCAGTTTCGTGCCTTCGACAATGGGCACTCCGGAAATATGGTAGTGGCGCATCCGCTCCAGCGCTTCGTGGATCTTGTTCTCGGGGCTCATGGTGATCGGGTTGACGATCATGCCGCTCTCCGAGCGCTTGACCTTGTCCACCTCGGCCGCCTGCTGTTCGATGCTCAGGTTCTTGTGGATGAACCCGAGGCCGCCCAGGCGGGCCAGGGCGATGGCCATCGACCCCTCAGTCACCGTGTCCATGGCCGCGGCTACGATGGGGATGTTCAGGCTGATGCCAGTGGTCAGCCGGGTAACGGTTTCCGCGTCCCGGGGCAAGAAGTCTGATTTGCGGGGGACGAGCAGAACGTCATCAAAGGTCAGCCCGATTTCCGGGGTGTGGTCAAGCATTTGCGGATCCTCCTCTCCAGCGGCGTCAGGCGCCACAGCACTTCTTGTATTTCTTGCCGCTGCCGCAGGGGCAGGGCGAGTTTCTCCCGACTTTGGCTTCTTTGCGCACTACCGGTTTCTTCTTCCGTGCCTCGCCCTCCTTGGGCGGGGCGCTGTAGCTCAGCTGGCGACGGGCCTGTTCGCGCTTGCGGGCCTGTTCCTCCACCGCTTCCGGGTCGAGATGGAAGAGGTAGCGGATGATGTCGTCCTCCAGCCGCTCCTTCATCGACCCGAACATCTCGAAGCTCTCCCGTTTGTATTCGGTGAGTGGATCGCGCTGGCCGTAACCCCGGAGACCGATGCCCTCCTTGAGGTGGTCCATGGCGTAGAGGTGGTCCTTCCACCGCTTGTCCACCACCTGCAGGGTGATCATCCGCTCGTGGAGCCGCATCATCTCCTGGCCGAACGCCTGCTCTTTCTCTTCGTAGCGAGCCCAGCACTTCTCCCAGATCAGGTCCTTCAGTTCCTGGGGCCCGTGCTGGTCGAGGACAAGGCCGGCTTCGGTGGTGTTGAAATTCAGCTTCTGGCGCAGTTCGCGCGACAACGCGTCCAGGTCCCACTCGCCGGGCTGGTCCTCGGAGGTGAACTCGTCCACCAGGTAGCTGACCAGGTCTATGGCGATAGACTGGATGTACTCGGTTTTATCCTTACCCTCGAGGAGTTCCCGCCGCAGCCCGTAGATCTCGGTGCGCTGGGCGTTGTTCACGTCGTCGTATTCCAGCAGGTGCTTGCGGATATCGAAGTTGTGGCCTTCAACCTGCTTCTGGGCCCGTTCGATGGCCTTGGAGACCATGTTGGCCTCGATGGGCACCCCCTCGTCCATGCCCAATTTGGCCATCATCCCCGAGACCCGCTCCGAGGCGAAGATCCGCATCAGGTCGTCTTCCAGGGAGAGATAGAAACGGGAGGATCCGGGATCGCCCTGCCGGCCGGCGCGGCCGCGGAGCTGGTTGTCGATGCGACGGGCCTCGTGGCGCTCGGTGCCGAGGATGTGCAGGCCGCCCGCGTCGATGACCTCCTGCTTTTCCGTGGCGCACTGTTCGGTGTACTTTTCCACTTCCCGCTGGTAGGCTTCGGGGTTTTCCTCGGGGTCAAAGCGCTCACTGGCCCGAGCCTCGGGGTTACCGCCGAGCAGGATGTCGGTGCCGCGGCCGGCCATGTTGGTGGCGATGGTCACCGCGCCCCTGGACCCGGCCTGGGCCACGATCTCCGCTTCCTTGTCGTGGAAGCGGGCGTTGAGCACGTTGTGCTTCACCCCCCGGCGCTTGAGCAGGGCAGAGAGCGTCTCCGAGTTCTCGATGGAGATGGTGCCCACCAGCACCGGCCGGCCGGCCTGCTGCAGTTCCTTTATCTCCTCCACCACCGCGTTGTACTTCTCTTTCACCGTGCGGTAGATCACGTCCGGGTATTCGATGCGGATCAGCGGGCGGTTGGTGGGGATCATCACCACCTCGAGCCTGTAGATCTTGTCGAACTCCGCCGCCTCGGTGTCCGCGGTGCCGGTCATGCCGGAGAGCTTGTCATACATCCGGAAGTAGTTCTGGAAGGTGATGGTGGCCAGGGTCTGGTTTTCCTTCTCGATCTTTACCTTTTCCTTGGCCTCCACCGCCTGGTGCAACCCGTCGCTCCAGCGGCGTCCGGGCATCATCCGGCCGGTGAACTCGTCGACGATCACCACCTGGCCGTCATTGATCACGTAGTCCCGGTCCTTCTTGTACAGGGTGTGGGCCCGCAGGGACTGGTTGACGTGGTGCAGGATCTCGATATTCGCGGGATTGAAGAGGTTATCCACGCTGAGGATCTTCTCCGCCCGCTCCACACCCTCGTCGGTGAGGGTGGCCGAGTGGTGTTTCTCGTCCACCTCGTAGTCGGTTTCGCCCTTCAGCCGCGGGATCACCTGGTCGATTGTGTAATACTTCTCCACCGACTCCTCCGAGGGGCCGGAGATGATCAACGGGGTCCGCGCTTCGTCGATGAGGATCGAGTCCACCTCGTCGACGATGGCAAAGTTGTGGCCCTTGTGCTGGGTGAAGTGCGAGCGGTCGAACTTCATGTTGTCCCGCAGGTAGTCGAAGCCGAACTCGTTGTTGGTGCCGTAGGTGACATCGCTGCCATAGGCCTGCTGGCGCTCGTCGTCGCCCATGTCGTGCTGGATCACGCCCACCGAGAGCCCGAGGAAGCGGTAGATCTTGCCCATCCACTCCGAGTCGCGGCCGGCGAGGTAGTCGTTGACCGTCACCACGTGCACACCGTTGCCGGAGAGGGCGTTGAGATAGCCGGGAAGGGTGGAGACCAGGGTCTTTCCCTCACCGGTTTTCATCTCGGCGATCTTGCCCTCGTGCAACACCATGCCGCCCATCAGCTGCACGTCGAAGTGGCGCATGTTGAGCACTCGCTTGCCCGCCTCACGGGCCACGGCAAAGGCTTCGCTGAGCAGGTCGTCCAGCGGTTCGCCGTTTTCCACCCGGGAGCGGAACTCGGCGGTCTTGCCCACCAGCTGGTCGTCGGTAAGTACGGAGATTTCCGGTTCCAGTGCGTTGATTGCCTGCACCTGTGGCTGCATGAGCTTCATGTCGCGCTCGTGCTTGGTGCCCATGAACTTGGTCAGGACCGAGTTGATAATCGACACGGAATGAAATCCTCCGGTGGATGCGGATGCAAAGAGGAGAATCCTCAATTATTTCAACATTTTATGAATCCGATAATCTATCATCGGTGTTTGGGGCTGTCAAGCTGCGGTGCAGGGTGGAATCACCCGGGCGGGAGGATGCCGGTGACGCTGCAGCGGTCAATGGCCCGGTGCCCGGCCGGTGGGTAAGGAGGCAGGTTGTATGGTGCCGGGGTGACATCCTCCACGGCCAGGCTGAAGGCGCAGGCGCCGGCCAGCTGCGGCAGGGCGGGGAGGTCCACACTCCAGTCCCAGGAGGCGTCCTTCCCCTGATCGAGGTCTGTCCAGCCCCGCCGCCAGCAGGGGTATGAAATACCGGTGGCGGTGGTCACGTCGATCCGGCCGGCAAAGCGGCGCCTGGGCGGGACCGGGTTGACCAGGGTGACGTTGATGGTGGTTCGGAAGGGAAGCCACCCCACGGCAGGCAGGCAATCGATCCTGGCCTGGACGGTGTGCAGGCAGTGGTGGTAGCCGAGGTCGAGACGGCCGGTGTCGGCTCCCCAGTCGGAACGGGTGATGGTGCCGGAGGAGTGTGGGGCACCGTCGATGGCAGGGGAGCGGGCCGGACGACTGCCGGCGTTGACGCAGGGGCTCTGGGCCGGTTCTCCCGCTGCCAGTTGACAGAGGCAGTGGGAGCCGCAGGGGGCGCAGGTAAACAATGGGTCGCTGTCCAGGTTCCCCGCGCCGGGATAGCTGCCAGCCACGTTGGAGAATGTGATCAGCGGGTTTTCGCCGCTGGCGGTATACACTTCGTCGGGACAATCGCCCCAGAGAATGCTGTCGATGACCACCAGACGGCTGGCCCTGCTGGTCAATCCGCCACCGCGGCTTTGATCAGCCGTGTTTCCACTGAAGGTGCAACTGGAAATGGTGCTGTCCAGCTGCCGGCCGTAGAGAGCACCTCCGGTCACCGTGGCCGAATTTGCCGTCAGCAGGCAGTTGGTCAGTTGGAGTACACCGTAACCGGCGTAGACCGCCCCTCCGCTGTCCGCCTTGTTTCCGGTGAGCTGCGTGTCCAGCAGGTGTGGGCCGAGCGGGCCGCAGGAGAAGAGACCACCGCCGTCCCATGCCAGGTTCCTTTCGATGAGGCAGCCCTGGACAACGGCTGCCGAGTCCCGGCTGCAGATACCACCGCCAAGGAGCGCACTGTTGTCGCTGATGGTGCAGTGGAGCAGCAGCGGTGTTGAGCCATCCGTGCTGCTGAAGCCCCCGCCATGGCGCTCGGCCTGGTTCTCCCTGATGGTGCAACGGATCAGGCGGGCGGCGGGGCAGTGGTCGAGGTCGACACCGCCGCCATCCATGGCCCGGCAACCCTCGACGAGGCAGTCGATAATTTCAGCTGAGAAATACTGGCCGGCAATGCCTCCCCCTCCGCCGGCAGCGCTGCAACTGCTGATAATGCAGTCAACAATCCTCGGGTTGCTCCAGTAGCCGGCAATACCGCCGCCGCGTTCAGCGGAGCCTCCGCGGATGGTCAACCCGATGATGGCGGTGGCGGTCGACTCGCAACTGTGAAAGTAGAACCCCCGGCCGAGGTTCTGGCAGTCGATGATGCAGGTCCCGGGCCCCAGCAGGGAACGGATGACGATGGCCTTGCCCCCGGTGTCGAGATCGCGGTTTTCCGGGCCGGTCCAGGTTCCCGGGGCGATGACGATGGTGTCACCGTGGTCCGCGGCGTTGATGGCTGCCTGGATGGTGGAGTGGTGGCCCGGAACATTGATCACGTCGGCGGTTGCAGGAAGGCCGGTGAGCAGTATCAGGCAAAGGGCCTGAGCCCATCGCAAACCATGGTGGCGCTTGAGCGGGTCCATGGCACTACTCCTGTTCGTGGACGGCTGACCGTACGCTCGATCAGAGGCCGGACAGAACACGGGTATCGCTGTCCACAGGAATTAACGTTTGTACTACAAGATATAGCAATTTTTCAGGTGAGAATCAAGTATTTTTTATCGGCGAATCAACCAGGGGCCAGATGGAGGGGTCGGGGACGCAGTGCAGTTCGGAGAAATAGACGCTCTGCAGCAGCTGGGAGGCGTTGAGAAAGAGCTGGGTGTTGAAGCCGGGATCACGGGCAAAGTTGAGCACGTTGCGCATCAGGCGCGGCAGCGCCCAGGCCGGGGTCAGCGGTTCTTCAAAGGTTTTCTCGTCGCGGACGAGGAAGAAGAGCTTCTCCACCGGCACTCCGCGGTTGGCGCCGCCGGTGGCGAACAGCCCCCAGAACGGGGTGCCAAAGGCCTGGAACCGGCCCTCCACGGGAAGAATCACGCTCAGCTCGTCGGTGAGGTGGATCGAATCGGCCTTGGCCATCTCGGAGATTTCGGATTTCCCCGATTCGGTCACCCCGGTGAAGACGTAGCCCTTCTCGTCGCGCACCAGCGAAGCGGCATGGAGAAAGACCCCGCCCAGTTTGACCGTGCAGATGGTGTAGAAGATCCTGTAGATGGCGTCGAAACTGTAGATGTTGGGCAGCATCCGGGCGTGGGCCCGGCCCTCATCCCACTCCAGGTCCACCGTGAATTCCAGCCGGCCGTAGCGGATACGGTTGCCGTCAAAGGAGAGTTCGGGGATTCCCGGTTCGAGGCCGGCCATCTGTTCCGACACCACACCGTTCAGCTCATCCACCAGATCGACGCGGAATTCCACCGCCGGCGGTGAACTGGTGACCACAAATGGGCCGTAGCGATCGAGCACGTCCTCGACGATGTCGTCGCGGTTGAACTCGAACCGGCAGGCAACGCCGCCGACCTCGAGGGTGATCTGCTGCACGGAATCCATTCCTTCCTGATGCGGTTGAGACGCTGGCTGGGCGGCCGCGGGATGCCGGCCATGGAGGGCGCGGAGCGTCAGTCGAGGATGAACCACTTGGGGTTCATCCGTTTGCCGTCCACCTGGACCTCGTAGTGCAGGTGCGGTCCGGTGCTCCGGCCGGAGTTGCCGACATAGGCGATCACGTCACCGCGTTTCACCTTGTCCCCGCGGCGGACGTTGTAGTCCTGCAGGTGGCCGAAGACGGTCTTGAAGCCGTCGCCGTGACTGAGTTCCAGAATCCTGCCGCCACGCCGGTCGCTGTATACCTTGGTCACCGTGCCGTCGGCCGGGGCGATAACCTTGGTACCCGGCAGAGCCGAGATGTCGATACCGTGGTGAAAGGATTTTTTCCTGGTGAACGGATCGACCCGCCAGCCAAAGGAGCTGGAGTTATAGCCAATGCTGGTGGCAACGGGGCGGATGGACGGGGTGCGGGCCAGCGCGTCTTCCTGGTCGGCGTAGTGCGATTCCAGGTCCTTGAGGCTCTCCTCGATTTCGCTGGACTGCTGCTCAAGCTCTTCCATCTCCCCGCGCAGCGTGGCCGACTCGTTGTTCGGCAGCTGGGTCCGGCCGTGGGGTACGAAGTCGTCGGAGTTCTCGGCGTCGGGGATGTCTCCCACGCCCCGTTCCAGGTCCTGCCTCGAGGTGAAGCTGTTCCGGATACCGGCGATCACCGAGAGCTTGGTAGTGGTGGCCTCGAGGGAGACGAGGCGCTCGCGCATCTTTTGCGCGGCGATTTCAACCCGGGCGTTCTCCACTCTCAGTGCCTGGTTTTCTTCTTCAACACTGGATAGCCCGGAGATTTGGTACCGCAGTTTGAAGTTCTCCACCAGGGAATAACCGGAAAAGAGCAGGACCATAATAGCCATCGCAGCACCGCCAAGGAGCAGGCGCTGGGACACACTGAATTTTTTGAAAACGTGCTTGGCGTCGGGAATGACGATCAGCGTAATATGCCTGTGCAGCATGAAGTGCATCTCCTCACGAGGATGAACTCAACCTTCCTCGTTGTAAGTTTGGCTACAACTTCTTGAAATAAAAGGCCGGAAAGGCAACAAACCGGCATCACATAATTTGCACATCGTTTGAACACAATCGACGAATTTTTAACCGAAACGCCCCCTCTTGTCAAGGAAAGCTGACCCAATCGTGACATTGATTATTGTTATCATTCTTATCTCTTTTTTGCTGATGTTCCGAGGAACGTCTGGGGGTTTGATAAGTATCCTTGACTGTCCTTTTTTTGACAGTTCGATCGCCCCCCAGGGTTTCCGGGAACAGCGCCAGCGGTTACAATGCCCGGCGCAGCTTGCGCACTTCACTGCGCAGGTTTCCAGGAGATGGAGAAGGTAGTGGACGCGCACATCGGACAAGTTGCCGCTCTGGCCACGGCCCTCTGCTGGACCGTCACCGCCATGGCCTTCGAATCCGCAGGCAAGCGGGTGGGGTCGCTGCCGGTGAACCTGCTGCGGCTGTTGATGGCCATTGTCTTCCTCAGCCTCTACTCGCTGGTGATGCGCGGGCGGTTGTTCCCCACCGACGCCTCGGCCCACGCCTGGCTCTGGCTCTCGGTCTCCGGCATTATCGGCTTCCTGCTGGGGGACATCCTCCTGTTCCGCGCCTTCGTGGTCATCGGATCACGCATCTCCATGCTGATCATGGCCGCCGTGCCGCCGATCACCGCCGTGCTGGGCTGGATGATCATGGGCGAGCGTCTCTCTTTCACCAACCTGGTGGGCATGGGTCTGACAATAGCCGGGATCAGCTGGGTGGTGCTGGAGCGGGGGCGGGGCGAGGCGGACGCCGCGAGCGGTTCCCCGGGTTCACGCCGGCTCACCGGCATCCTGCTGGCCTTTGGCGGAGCATTCGGGCAGGCGGTGGGCCTGGTGCTGAGCAAGTATGGCATGGGTGACTACGATGCCTTTGCCGCCACCCAGATCCGGATCATCGCCGGCGCCATCGGTTTCGTACTGCTCTTCTTTATCCGTCCCACATGGCGGCGGGTGGGGGCGGCACTCCGTGACGGCGCGGCCATGCAGCGCATCACCCTCGGTGCCTTCTTCGGCCCCTTCCTCGGGGTGTCCCTCTCGCTGTTGGCCGTGCAATACACCGAGTCGGGCGTGGCGGCCACCATCATGTCCATCGTGCCGGTGCTGATCATCGTCCCGGCGATCATCGTTTTCAAGGAGCGGCCCACCAAGCGGGAGGTGGTGGGCGCAGTGGTGGCGGTGGTTGGCGTGGCGGTGATGTTTCTCTAGAAGCCACTTCCAGGCAGGAGACGGAAACGGGGCGGAGCGCTCGTTGCGCGGCACTCCGTCCCGTTAATGGTTTTATATCGTGTCGATGATGGCGTTGAAGGTGCGGCTGGGGCGCATGGCCTCCTCGGTCTTGTCCGGGTCGGGGAAGTAGTAACCGCCGATGTCCATCGGTTCACCCTGGGCGGCCATCAGTTCCTCGTTGATCTTCTCCTCCTTGGCCTCCATCTCCGCGGCCGCGGCTCCCAGGCGCATCTTCAGTTCGAAGTCCTTCTTCTGCTTGCCCACTGCCTGGGCCCAGTACATCGCCAGGTAGAAGCTGCTGCCACGGTTGTCCATCTCGTTGACCTTGCGCGAGGGAAGCTTGCCATTCTGCAGATACTTGGAGATGGCCTGGTCCAGGGTCCTGGCCAGGATCGCCGCCTTCTCATTCTTCGTCTGCTCGGCCACCAGTTCCAGGGACGGCACCAGGGCACAGTATTCACCCAGGGAATCCCACCGCAGGTGGCCTTCCTTGAGAAACTGCTGGACGTGCTTGGGTGCCGAACCGCCGGCGCCGGTCTCGAACAGCCCGCCGCCGTTCATCAGCGGCACGATGGAGAGCATCCGCGCGCTGGTGCCCAGCTCGAGGATCGGGAACAGGTCGGTGAGGTAGTCACGAAGGACGTTGCCGGTGACCGAGATGGTGTCCTCGCCCTTGCGCACCCGCTCCAGGGTGAACCTCATCGCGTCATCCGGGGCAAGAATCTGGATATCCAGTCCGGCGGTGTCGTGCTCCGGAAGATACTGCTTCACCTTGGTGATGATTTCCCGGTCATGGCCTCTTTTGTCATTCAGCCAGAAGATGGCCGGCGAACCGGTGGCCCGGGCCCGGGTGACCGCCAGCTTGATCCAGTTGCTGATCGCCGCGTCCTTGGCCTGGCACATGCGGAAGATGTCACCCGGCTCCACGGTCTGTTCGAGAAGTGTGGAGCCTGACTCATCCACCACACGCATTTTGCCATGGGCCGGCGCTTCGAAGGTCTTGTCGTGGGAACCGTATTCTTCGGCCTTCTGGGCCATCAGCCCCACGTTGGCCACGTTGCCCATGGTGGACGGGTCGAACTGGCCTTTTTCTTTGGCGTCCTCGAGAATGACGCCATACATGGTGGCATAGCAGCGGTCGGGTACCATGGCGATGCAGTCCTGGAGCTGGTCGTCCTTGTTCCACATCCGGCCGCCGTCGCGTATCACGTTGGGCATGGAGGCATCCACGATCACGTTGTTGGGCACGTGCAGGTTGGTGATGCCCTTGCGCGAGTCGACCATGGCCAGCGCCGGGCGGTTCGCGTAGACTGCCTCGATATCCGCCTCGATTTCGGCCTTCTTCTCTTTCGGTAGCTTGTCGAGTTTCTCCAGCACGTCGGCCAGGCCGTTGTTGACATTGGCCCCGATCTCGTCGAGCAGTGCGGCATGCTTATCCAGCGCCTTCTCGTAGTACACCGAGACACAGTGTCCGAACATGATGGGGTCGGAGATCTTCATCATGGTGGCCTTGAGGTGCAGCGAGAGCAGTACGTCCTCCTTCTGCGCCTCATCGATCTGCTCGGCGTAGAACTTCCGCAGGGCGGCCACGTTCATCACCGAAGTGTCGATGACCTCTCCCTCCAGCAGCGCCAGGCCCTCCTTGAGCAGACTGGC
>RCNC010001679.1_pt1 | contig 15704 bp, 5 predicted proteins | sample 2041301 | NCBI WGS metagenome assembly RCNC01 (sample SAMN09708231, study PRJNA481090) | Marine sediment metagenome, whole genome shotgun sequencing project. | biome: marine sediment; feature: ocean; material: sediment; isolation source: Sewage treatment plant 13A marine sediment (STP13A) ... | reverse complement strand
AAAAGAATTTCTATGAGGAGGCCAAGATTATTCGGATTATGTCAACAAATAGATACCGGGTCAAAATCCAACCTTGTGTTACATAATCTTTATTCCTGGAAAATCTGCAAAACTACCAAAATCTCAACTCTCGCCCCGGATAAATTATCATATGTTTCAAATTATAATCTTTTCTCAATTTCAAGGAGTATCCTGTGACCAATAAGATTGTACTGAAGGATTATTTTGAGCTAAATTAAATAAAGAAATCTTCGGTCCCAATGTAGGACACCATTTTAATAATTGTAGAAAATATCTTTTATCAATGCTTGTTCAATAGCGGTTATATTCATGCTTTTAGGCCGGGCTATTTATGCCGATACATTTGATATGTCAAATACGACATTATTCATAAAAAAATGTTAATAGTTTCGAACCAAGCAGCTTATACCTATTTGGTAGGGTACAATCATCGGTTCCTTTATCGTTTGAATTTATTGATGAAAATTGCTGGAGCGGTTTCGGAACGTTATTCTGACAATTGCTATTAATCATATTTTTTGATTCCAATAGCTGAAGTATATTTTAGACCAGTCACAAAAACGTGGCTGAATAACAGGGGATGCAATTATAACGGGATGGTTTGCAAAGGTTTATCGCGTGTACTTGTGGTTTTCAACCATAGTTCACGGTAAAAACGCTGCAGGCCGCTGTGATGAGGAAACTTTATCATCGCTGTCTGCAATACGTTAAGAGCACCTTCAATATCTTTCTGACGGTGATGCAGCCGGGCAATTTGCAGCCAGGTATATGCGCGTTTTCTGGCGCTCATGTCATTTTCTATCCTCAGCCGATTTTGCAGATCGGCCATTTCTTGACACCGGCTCATTTTGAGTCCGGCCTGACGCATGTCGCTTGGACCACTTTCTGCGGCCACGGGGTGAAAGTGGCCGGCAGCCCAGCAAGCGGCAACAAGAAAGGCAATCATTAAAACATGAACACGCTTTCCATCTTTGATTTTTGAGGCAATTTCAAAGATGAGCAGCGCTCCAAATGGTAGCAGACCCAAAAGCAACGGAAGCCGGTAACGCCAGGTAACAATGGAAAAGAGCAGTGCGATCATATAACTGCCTATATACAGATGAAGGACCAGAGGACCCCGCCGTTGCCAGATCGCCAGCAACCAACCGGCAAAACACAGGGGCAAAATTAAGCCGGCGGCAGGTAAGTAAGGCAATATAATCGACCGTTTTCTTAAAAACTGGTAATTTTCGTTATTGGGGATTTCATAGGGATTGACGATCAGTAGCAGTTTCTTGCCGAGCAGATTGAGAAAGCTATTGGGGTGGGAACGTATCTCCTCCCAAGCACACTTTTTCCAATAGTTAGAAGCTTCTGAGTCTTTGAGCGGATGCCCCACATCCTTTTCTGCAATTTTTTTTGCATCAAAATAATGGCCTGCGGGGTTGGGCCGAATACCCGGCACACGGGTATATCCGCCCCAGGCTTTTGTCTGATTGCCGATGTAAAAATGCAATCCGCTGGTACAATTGCCGAATATAGGCTCACCAGTGACCACGTAGTTTCTGAGGGCAAATGGAGACACTGCCAGGCACAGCCCCAGGCCAAAGCCCAGCAGTTTTTTAAGTGGCCTGTTCGTAAAGTATTGCCCTTTGGGCAACAGGGAACTGAACCGGGCTGTGCCCATTGACACAATCAAACCTATGATCAGGGTCAGAATAAATGTAGACACCTGACCGCTGAGATTGCTGGCTAAACCCAAAAACAATCCAATCGATAACCAAATTAGGAAGCTTGCTCTGTTTTTGAGGCTGGAAAGCAGAAGCAGACTCATAGAAACGAGGAACAATCCCAGCGACGTTTTCAGGGCGCTTGTGTCAAATACCACGAAGGGCCCGTAGATGGCGGCCAGAAAAGCCGCCAGATATGCGATTCTCTTAGATCGAAAGAAGGATCTGGAATAATAAAAAATACATACCACGGTCAAAAAGCCCATTACCATATTGGCCAACCGAGGGACCCATGGATCGGTACCGAAAGGCAGATTTAAACCGCCTAGAAAATAGGCGTACAATGCTGAAAAATAATATGGGTGAGGTTTCAACAGCAGATCGCCATTGACTATTCTTTGGGCTAGTTGCCGGTACATGTCCGCATCGAGCCCGGCATAGGGCACCAAAAAATTCGGTAGCTGTGTTGCTTCAATCAAATAGAACCCACGGATCGAGACAGCAGAAATCAAGAGCACTACCAAGGGCGCTTTAAAGAGATGAACTATCGATCGCATATAGGTCAATTTGCACGCTAATTTGGGTAAGACTTATAACATAATTTTCTTTGGGCTCTATTCAGCTTGTTTAGAAAAAGATATAAGGTGTTTTCCACCGAAACTATTTAGGCTTATTGGAACATCATCTGAATGTCTTGTGTATTAACCTGTTGTTGGTACGCCTCTTCGGACGTATAAGTTCCTTTGCTGTTGGAAATTATTTTATTAACCGTTCCAATCATTGACTCTAACTGCATTTGTTGATGTGCTATTACTGCTCCTGACAACAAGCCTCCTCCAATAACCAACATTACGTCCTTGTTTGAGTACCCCCTTTTTTTCAATTGCATTGCCAATTTCCACGTCGTTTTCGCCAATACCTTTATTTGTGCCAGGTCGGCTTTTGTTTGAGGATTATTTAGCATCGTCTTCATTTGATCGAAAAATTCTGTTGCCAATTTCTCTTTGTGATCATCTTCTGATATAGAGCCACTACCAACACCCTCAGGTTCCGGCGGTGGTGTGCCTTCACCGGAAGATTCACTGTTTTCCATGGGTCCAAGCCCTAAAGGATCGATCAAGTTTACCGGGTCATTGCCCACATAAGCATAAAAATTGAGGGAACTGCCGACAAACCGCAAAGGATCCTTGGTGGTCCAGCGTCCTGTTTGTGGGTCGTAGTCACGAGCACCAAAACGCACCAGCTTGGTATCCGGATCATAAAGCCCTCCGGCATAACCAAAAGGCTGAAAACCTGGACTAGTGTCAGACAGAACATTTCCGAAGGAATCGTAGTCCATGCGCTGTGCAATTGTACCGTCTGATGTGTTGACTACCAGTCGGACACTTCCCAGGTGATCGCAGACAAGGCGATAAACGTTGCCGCCATTTATCATGTAATCAGGTGTGTTCGACCTGACAGCGTATACGAAACGACTCACAAGGTTGTCGTCGGCATCCAGTTCGGCAATCGGGTTCAATTGGTCGGCATACAGAAACTTGCTCACCACATTTCCACCCTTTTTATTGACAATTCGCCGGCCGTTACCGTCCGCCACATATTCGATCAGCGGACTACCTGGCAGAGAGACCTCCAGCAGGTTGCCAAATACGTCGTAGTTGTATGTGGTAATCTCTGAACCATCGGTTACACGGATCAATTCACCGTTGTCTGAGTATTCATACGTTTTCGTTCCATACTGTGTCAGACGATTCTGAGCATCATACGTAGCGGTTACACTGCCGCTGGCCAGTCGGTTGCCGTTGCCGTCGTAGGCAAAGTTCTCCACCAACGAACCATCCTCGTCAACCCTGGATAGCCTGCCGGCAGCGTCGTATGTATAGTCATATGTCCATGAGGTGCCGCCGATGGTTTCCACTTTTTGGGTAATGCGTCCCAGTTTGTCACGGGTATATTGGCAATCGTATATGCCCGTGCCATCATAGTCAGCATGCAATGTCGTCCATTCACCGAATTCATTGTAATCAAATGTGTGCGATACACCTGCTAAAACGGTACCGCTCACAAGGTGATTGGCCGAATTTGTGCGGGCTACACTCAAGTTGCCGGCGCTCATTAGCCACCCGTCGTCATCGTAGGAGTAGGAAGCAACCACATTATTGACCGCTACAGACGTTATCTGCAGATTGCTATTATGTTCAAAGCTGACCGTTCCTGATACCGGGCCCTCCCATGATTGACTGGTGAGAAGGCTTCCGTCGTATCCGTAGTTCACATTGCCACCAACTATTGAGGCAACCGTCTGCAGGTGTCCGAAGGTATCGAAACTCCAGCTTATCGTATCAATGAGAGCCGTTACCGTGGCCAGTCTGCCACTAGAATCATAGCTATTGGTAATCACTAAACCGTCCGGCCGGGTCACGGTTGTTAGCTGGCGATCATCGTTATAAGCATAGGCAGTCTGTTCGGATGGCAAACCAACGTCCGGAGCCGTATAGGAAGCTAAGTAATCCAGACTGTTGTGGTCAAATGTGTGGGCCTCGCCCCCAGGCGGGATAACAGCGGTTCGGTTGCCGCTGGCATCGTAAGCATAAGTCAGGAAAAGACTGCCAGGCAACTCAAGGTCGATTACGCGGTTGGCAGCGTCGTATTGGAACGACAAACTCCTGTTTTCCGCATCAGCGGTAGTAGAAATCCGACCACTGGTATCGTAGCCATAATGATTGCTACGGGATTCGGTGCCAATCCCTCGTTCAGCCAGCGTGAGCTGCCCTCTCGCATTGTATGAATAAGTTGTGGCTGCCAGATCTTCAGTCTGTCTGGCTGTGGTACGACCTTTGGTATCAATCTGACGAGTGCTGGTTCGCCCCTCAGGAGATGTGCTTGTAAAGGAGCCTGTGGCGCCGTCATAGACAGTGGTGAAAGTCTTGCCGTTGAAGCTCAGCGTGTCGGTTATGGATACAACGCTCAAAATATCGTCGGGCTCCGACAGCACCACCGTCCGCTCCATTGTCTTGCTGGTCTCTATGCCGTCTGGCGTCGTGCGTTTCTGCTCGGCCAAGATGGGAACCAGCATGCCAAAGCGCGGATCAGGCCCCTGGACCCCTTCAATGATGGTTCCGTCCGGCAGTGTCGTTTTGTGGCTACCATCGGTTCCAATGATTGTTTCGGTGGCCAGGCCATCCGGTGTCACAACGGTTCGGTTGCGACTTCCGGAAGGCGTATTCTCTATTCGATATGTGGTTGTCCGTTCTTCGGCGCTGGTTAGAGAGACTTCATGCCCGCTATCAAGCACCGCCCGGCTGAGTGTATCCGTGGCATTCAGGGGGTCATGCATGGCAATCAGCAGGCCGGCAGAATCATAATCAAAGCGGTATGTGTTGTCCCTGGGACCTTTGACGGAAGTCAGCAAGCCTTCCGGCAAATATTCCATGGTAACGGTCTCGCCGGCCGGGTTGGTCAACGATTCTATGTACCCATCGGCATTCAAGCCAATAGCTGTCGTCTGACCAAAAGGACCGATAATACTGGTTGGGTTGCCATTTGAATCTCTATCAATGGTGGTGACGTTGGCGTCTGCGTCGGTTATGGATGTCAGCTGTCCGGCAGCATCATAGGCAAAGCTGAGAAGCGATTCTCCGGTAAGGGCATGCAGGGTTTCCAAATGCCGGCCGGAGGCGTTAAAACGATAGACCATCGTGCCGGTGGACGACGGGATGAGTTTATCTTCGCCATCATATTCGGGGAACCCGCCGGCAATTGCCAACAGAATATTATTTGATGCCACCACAATGCGGCCGTCCGGGTGAAGCGCCAGACCGTGGTTATCCATTCCGCCAAAAAGTTTTCCTGGTAGGCCCTCGGAAAAAACTAATTCCTGTCCCCCACCGGCCACCAGGGTGAGCATACCTGTCGCATCGACATTATAAATTCGATCCCAGTCGGCGATCAGCAGTGTTCCATCATTTCTAACAGCAATACTCGTTAAATTCATCAAGACAGCATCGATGGCCAGGATGCCATCGTTGTCGTTGGGATCACCGCCACCGATACCAGCTGCTGCCCATGCATTGGGGGGGGTAACAAGGGGTGCCAATTGCGAGAGCATAGATCGGACAGCGCGCTTTCCCATGGCCAACTGTTCATTTCCGGTTCCAGCCGGCAAGGTCTGGATAGAATAGCCACCGCCATCGTAAACACCTGCGACCGTTGAAATAATCCCTGCCGGGTTGATGCGGCGAACCGTGTTGCTGTATAAATCTGCAATATAAACACTTCCATCCAAACCTACATCGACATCCCTCGGATTGCCAATCTCGGCTTCGGTAGCCGGAGAGCCGTCACCGGCGTATCCTTGAGAACCGTTACCGGCATACGTGGTGATAAGGCCACCGGGCCCGACCCGGCGGATGCGGTTGTTATTATAATCTGCAATGAAAAAGGTGCCGTCAAGAAAAACTGCGACAGCCACCGGCTCATCTAACTGGGCCGAAACAGCGGGGCCGTTATCTCCTCCAAAACCGCTGATGCCGTTTCCAGCAACCGTTGTGATAATTCCGTCAGTTGTCATCCGACGGATCCGATCATTAGCTGTGTCGGCGATATAAAGACTGCCATCGGGCCCCACATCGACATCCCTTGGATGATTTAGTTGAGCAGCAATGGCCGGGCCGCCATCTCCACTAAATCCTTGGGTTCCGGTGCCGGCAACCGTTGTGATGACACCCTCCGAAGAAATTTTACGAATGCAGTGATTCAGCTCATCAGCCACATAGATACTGCCATCGTCAGCCACAGCCACACCGCCCGGGAAGTACAAAAGGGCGTCTTTGGCAGGGCCGCCGTCACCGGAATATCCCGAACTTTCGTCAGAACCGGCGAGACGGTGCAGGGAATCGACATTCGTCCGCTTCGCACTTTTCCTCCCGCCGGTGCCGGTATACAAGGTTTTTCCGGCAGGGTCATAAATGTGGTGGGCGCCGATACCCCAACCACCGATATTTCGAGCCGGGCGCCTACCGAGCGTTACACTAAACTCCTGGTACAAACTCGTCACCATGTTCCGGGCAGGGATATTACTGGGTATCAGGGTGCCGGAAGGCAGTCCGAAACTGTTGTCTTCTCCCGCCGGCAATAGATAGTATACCGGATAAACGTATTCGATTTTTACCCGGGCGGGCTGTTCGCCCACAAGAGTTCGGCCATATACATCCTTGCCGTCCCAGGTAAAATCAACGCTTAAATTGGCCGTTGGGTCGTATTCCTGTCTAATTCGACGACCCGCAATAAATACGGTGAGATCTACCCGAAAAATATCCAGAGGAAGGTCGCTACCAGTCAGTTCAATCTGGATGGTGTTTCCGAATTGATAACCTGGATTCTCGTCGCTCTGATAGTTGAGGGAAAAAGGGCTGCCCACGACGTTATAGCGTTCCGTGAACACCTGGTTTTCGACATCTGCACTTCCAAAGCCTTTTTGCTTGTTGGGAACATCTTCAACAGTATCACGTCCTCCAGTTGGTTCACGATTGCTTGGTCTCTCAGCCTCCCTGCGGGGAGCTATACCATAGTTCAAATCCACAGAGGAAAAGTGGTCAAGACGCACGCGCCACAACTCCTGGTCGACGGTATAGGTCGCCGCCAACTGCAGGCGCTCGGCATCGGTCAGGCCGAGGCTGTTGTCGGCCTGACCGTCCCCGGTGGCATCTACATCGGCCAGGGTGTCGGTAACCGACACAAGTTTTATCACCATGCCGTCGGCAGTGGGAACCCAGGCAGTCTTGTCCGGGTCGTAGTAGGCCGCTGGGACCTTGGTGCCGATCGGCATATTGATAAAGTTCTCCACATAATATGAAACTGGCTGGTTGAAGGTAACCTGCCGGGCGCCGACAGCGACCGCTTGGTCGACGCTCAGTTCCACAGCATAGGTGTAGCCGCTGGTTGGCGGCAGCTGGGCTGGCATGGCGGCAGGGCCATTGGACCCCACGGTATATTCGGTAGCCCGCACGTTCAAGGCATCGAGGCCCTGAGAAGAACCATCGGGCATGATCATCTGGGCCGTGGTGCCCTGAAAGAAAAACAGTGTTGCCTGCCGGGCGCCGTCATCGTCAGTGGCTACACTGCCGCGCGCCATCTGCACCGGTTCTGTATTGGCAATCGACAGGTCAACCGCAGTTACCTGAGTATCGCGCGCTATCAAAACCACATCCGGCACATGCACAAAATCCCGCCAGGGAACATCAATTGAACGATGAGCCGGCAGGTACCCCTCTTTGGTGTACGCAACCGTGAGGCTGCCGCCACCGTTGACGGCCAAATCGAACATACCATCGTTGCGGCTTAGGGTTTGCCCATAATCACTGTGACCGTCAATCCTTATCGTAACACCGGGCAAGGGGACTCCGTCCCGGGAGATCACGAGCCCCCTGACAATAGCTCCCCTGCGGGGATCAATCGTACCCTGGGGGACCCCGGTCTGGATGGGGTTGGCGCCGCTATAAAGAAATTCTGTGGCGGTGTATATGCTGGTAGGAACCGTCGGATCGATTTCAGGAGCCACGTCCGCCGGATCCGGTGGAATAACCGTTTCAGGACCGAGAGAAACCACCAGGTCCACGGAAGAGCCGGCATCGACAGATGCTCCCTCGGCAGGATTCTGGCTGATGACAATCCCGGAAGATACTGTATCGCTGTGGACAGTGGTCACCGATCCAACCACAAGGCTGGCGCCTGTTATGGCAGATTCGGCGGCCGATTGTGTTAGATCGATTACATTAGGAATAGTCACCTGCAATGGCCCAAGGGAGACCACCAGGTCAACGGCTGTTCCAGGAGTAACCGAAGTTTCGGCAGCTGGATCCTGGCTAATCACATTACCTGCCTGCACAGTGTCACTGTTTTGCTCGGTCACATCGCCGAGGACCAGACCGGCACCCTCCATATCGCTTTGGGCATCAGCCTGGCTTTGATCAACCACATCTGGAACAATAACATTAGCTATACCCAAGGAAACCCAGAGGTTAACTAAACTTAAAGCCGGAAGGGTCTCTCCCGCAATCGGATCCTGGCCAAAGACATGCCCGTACAAAACCGTGCTATGATAGCTCGAGACAATATCACCCACATCAAGACCTGCATCTCTGATGGCCAATTCTGCCTGAGTCTGGGATAGCTCAACCACATTGGGAACCTCAGCCAGAGCTGTGATGGCTGTTGTCACCGGATCACTGCTGTCATAATCATCATTGACGATCAGCTGCACCACATAATCTCCAGCTTGGTCCGGCGTCAGCTCACAAGTATCCTCATTAACATTCAACTCGGTAGTACTTTCGGATGGCATCCCGATCAGCGACCAGCTGAAATCAATATCATCTCCGTCAGGATCATAGGACTGGCTGCCATCTATACTGACCGGGTCGCCAATATTCACAGGATTATCCGGGCCTTCGATAATGGCAATAGGCCGATTGTTCTCAGTGGTTATGGTTACCAGGTATGGGTCACTATCGAATTCACCATCATTGACAACAAGCTGTACCAAATACTCTCCCGGCATGTCTGGTGTCAGATATTGCTTGAATGGATCGACAGAATCAGGTTCCAAGGTTGCACTGCTGTATGGCGGAGTGTCGACCAACGTCCACTCATAGGTAAGATCATCGTTGTCCACATCAGTGGAACCGCTGCCGTCCATGGTAACTATCGCGCCAATATATACGTTGCCCACTGGAGAAACCAAGATGGAAGCTACCGGAGCGGTGTTTTCCGTGGTGACCTGCACGTCGTCTGGTTCGCTATCAAATTCATCGTCGCTTACGATAAGCTCTCCGGTATATGTCCCCCTAAGATCTACATCAAACGTGGGTCGGATGGCGTTGGGATCTGATAATTGTGCATTGCTGCCATCTGGCCTTGAAAACGACCAAGTGTAGTATAGTTGGTCTCCATCAACATCGGTGGAGCCGCTGCCGTCCATGGTAACCGTATCACCAATTTGTGCAGTCATATCCGGGCCGGCATCTGCTACCGGCGGGTGATTTTCCGTATCTGTAAGTATGACAAAAAACAGTCGATAGTCGACGTCACGGGTTCTACGGCTCCCTTTTATCTTTGTCTTTAGCCAATTTGCGGCTTGACCCCGGGGGGGGGAGAGTTCCTCACGGTATCTGAGGCCATCTTTAGGACCGACGATAGCAACAGCACCGGTTTCGGAAACCTGAAATTTATCTGTGATATCTTTCCCGTTTAACCATGCTTTGAAAGTATGCGGTCTGGCCTTTTTATGAAATGTAACCTCTATGCCCACGGGATAATCCCCGAGCGTTTCGAATCGGGTTGGAGAAATGATTTTAGATAAGGGGTAAAATGCCGCGTATGCGTTGACAGTGAAAATAAGAGCGAAAGCGATTGCAACAACCAACACCTGTAAGAAAAACTTTCTGTAGATCATGACATCCTCCCCGGCAGCATTCGAATAAAAATAAATACCTGAGCTGAGCGATTGTTTTCTCGACCTGTACCCATCTCCTCGGAAACAATCGCTCAGCTCAGGTAATACTCAAATTGGTTTGGTATTTGAACGACAAAATTCCATAGAGATGAAAAACAAAACAATGAGACGTCGTGCTATTGATCGAGCAACATCAAGGTTTGTCCAACGTTCCGAAGCAACTCCCAAACGAAAAATAGCCGGATTACCGTAAAGATTTAGTAACCCAGCCATCTTTTGATTCTTTGTTTTTCAGCATAGAAAACCTATAGCTTTCCGCCCGATAATTACTCAAGGTTTTGCTTTTTTGCAAATAAGTCCCACTCTTATTTTAGAAAAATATTCTATAGTATATGCAATAAATGTACCATAACACTTTGTAACCTTAGATCGTAATACAAACATCTAAAATTTTAGCGCAAGCTATAATAAATCTTTCTATAACTGACTATATTTTATGCTATAAGGTGGCCAAGATGAGTTATAAAAATTGGCAGGGATCAATGAAACCATAGTGTAACGAAGAAGAAAAACAGGAGAGAACTATGTAAATGTTTTCCCACTTCTATTTCATAATTTTCATAGAATCTGTAAAATCAATTTGAGCTCACGATACCCATCACTATGCCCTGGGACAGGATATCTGCCACGATAGCGTGTTGTTCGTTTATGTCAATCTTTCAGTTCATAGTGAAAAAATCTTTTTTTCATCCAAACAATAGCCATCGTATCAATGAAAGGCCAAAACAACCGATTTCTTAAATTGTATTTTGCATTGCCTGCATACCGTGGAAAATGTTTAACTGGGATCTGTTTAACCATCCCCCCTTCAAGCTGAACAAGCGCAGGAATAAATCGGTGAAGACCCATAAAAAAAGGCAGTTTCTTGGCGTAGTCTGTCTTGATAATCTTTAGGGGACAGCATGAGTCCTCGATGCCATCGGCTAAAACAAGTTTCCGAAATAAATTGGCAATTTTTGATGAAATCATTTTTATGGTTGTGTCATGACGTTTTTTCCTGATGCCATTAACCATATCGTATTCAGGAACATACGGAAGCAGGTTTAAAAAGTCGATCGGTCTTGTTTGGAGATCCGCATCGATATAGCCAACAAGTGAACCCTTGCAGATTTTAATCCCGGCAGCAATGGCTGCACTCAATCCACTGTTTTTTCTCAGCGTGATAAACCGGTAGCCTCTATCTGCATGGCAGATACCTGCAATGATGCTGGCACTCCTATCGGTTGATCCGTCATTGACAAAAAGCACTTGTGCATCCAAGGGCGATTTTGATAGAAAAATATCCATTTCCTCATGAAAATGAGGAAGGCAGTCTTCTTCATTATATATTGGCACAATAATTGTTAATTTATCATTACTGTTTCGCAAAAACTTTGTTTCCTTACTTATTGAGTTTCGCCTCTAATTTAGCCCTGCGTATATAGCATTCTCAGACCCCAGCTTTGAACTAGAAAAAACATAAAATCAAAAAAGATACCAAAGTAATAAAGAGCAGCATATACGGTAATATTTTGGGAAAAATTGCATCTGAAGTGCTACATGGCCAGTTGTTGTCAAGAAAGGCAAATGTCACACCTCTGCCATGAATCCAGTCCAAATTCCAAACAAACCAGCTGAAATATATAGAACCGTTGATGCATAAAATATTTGAAAACCAGGTTATCGGGTAATCACCGTCCCTCAAAACAAGAGAAAGATCATAAGACCAGCTTGCTGAAAACACCCATAAGCACAAAGCAACGAAAGCTTACGATGGATCCAATTTCCCTTTCGCGACATTATATAGAGCACCTATTGCCCAAGGCGCTGTTAAATATGTTAAGACCGACACAAAGTACCACTTTACCAATAGCACAGATATCATAATTAGTGACTATCAAGTCAAGTCTTCAATATTTTTCGTTGAAACTATTATAAAGACTCCTTTATGGAACCGCTGAATTGTCCGATTTCCAAATTTATTCCGGTTATACCATAGATAGCGGTTTGGTCTGTACCAAAGACTTCATTTGTGAATGTCAATCTGACAATCGGAGGCGGGCATGAAGACTTGAACAAATTCAGAGTGGAGTTGTGAGTCTTTGATCTACGAAAATCGGGCAGCAATGGCCAAGTCATTACCGAGGCATCGCCATCTGTCGCAGAAGACTTCTTTATGTAGTTATGAATGTGTTATTTTCAGATAGGGATTTTAATAGGGATCAGCTTTTATGGATATCACAACAATAGTCAGTGTTGTGATAAATTGAGAATATTCCCAGTTAGGCCAAACTGCAGATATCATATACAATAAGGCTTTTTCGGTATGGTTATGGCAACAGTCAAAAGAAGATACGCCTTAAATAATTTTGACATTTTCTGCCCCTTTAAACAACTGAATAATCTCCCTTATACCCGAACACCGGCGAAGATTGGATCGAGCGTAACTCTGACAATCGATATGAAAACATGGGGCGCCAGTTTTCCCGCATAGCGACTGGCCCAGCCTGGGCACAAGCGAGCATGACACCCTATCGTCTGTTTAAAATGTTTGTAGCCGAGGGAGGGATTCGCTCGCCGTTAATTATTGCCGGGCCAGGCGTTGAAAATGCAGGTACACACAATGGCTCTTTTTCACACGTCATGGATATTGCGGCAACAATTCTGGACGCATCGAAAACCCCCCATCCAGGCACATCCTATAAAGGTCGTACAGTCGAACCACTTCGCGGTCAATCTATCTCTCCTGTACTCAGTGGAAAGACAAGCGTTGTTTATGAAGACGATACGGCTGTGAGTTGGGAACTGTATGGGAACCGCGCTGTGCGAAAGGGTGATTATAAATTACTCTGGTTGGTCAAACCTATTGGGCCAGACGAATGGCAGCTTTATAACCTGGCAAAGGATCCGGGTGAAATAGTTGATTTGTCAGAAAAAATGCCTGAACTTCGTAAGGAAATGATTGATATATGGAATAGTTACTCGAAAGAGTCGGGGGTAATTTTGCCCTCAAAGAACATTTTTGCGCCTAAAGAATAAAACGACTTATTGCGCATACCAAAGACCGCATAACAAGGCGCCCGTTCGGACGCAAACTACGCTGCGCTTGATAGTGTATGGCATTCAATTGGAGGTAGCCGTTGGGTAGCCAGAGAGTACACAGGTATGTGAGAATCTTTCACGCTATGGTTTCATAGAAGTGCGTCGACGAGGCAGCCATATTTTCATTCTTCGTTGTGCCCTTGCCGGGCATGAGCGTTAGTAAAAAAAAGAGAAAAAAGATGAAAAAAGTTTTTTGTTTTGTATTTTGTTTAAGTTTACTTTGTTTTTCAGCTCAATCTGTTTTAGGAGCTTCACACTATCCTTGCGGTGGAGAAGGTGTAAATGGCGCGGTTCTTCCTCCTTCTCATCTTCCCATACCTGATAATCCGGAAGACTCAGCCATTCATTACCAATCCAAGCTCATCTCTTATTCGGCTGACCAGATTACAGATGATGACGGTGATAAAGCTTTAGATGCTGATCTGGATATTATCGTCAATGTTCACCGTTTTCTCTGGATGAAAAAAATTGATAATACCTCTGATTGGGGGCTCCATTTGCTGGTTCCTCTGCAAAGTACTGATTTAACTTTGACTGTTCCGGGAGGGCCTACAGTTGCTGAAGATGATCAAACAGGACTTGGAGATATAGTTGTTGAAGGACTGTATGCTATTCATAAACAAAAGTATGATATAGCCCTTGGCGGAGGTCTTATTTTACCAACAGGTAGTTATGATTCAACGGAACCCGCTTCAACAGGATTGGGTTATACTTCTATCATGTTAACAGCAGGAGTTAATTATAAGTTTGGGGCGAAAAATCTTTGGTCTGTTAGTGCTTTAAATAGATTTCTCATCAATTTTGAGCAGGATGAAACAGAAATTACACCAGGTAATGAGTTTTTAACAGAGTGGGGTGTTGGGAGAACTATTCCATATACACCGACATTTTTAATTACACCGGGAATTTTTGGCCATGCTTATTTGCAGGTTTCTGAAGATAGCGGCGATAATGCAACAGATACAGAGAAAAAATCTTATGGGATAGGTCTTGAGTGTAGTTTCTTTTCTCTTAAAAATGCGATTCAGATCAATGTGAGAGCTTCCACTGAATTTAATGTAGAAAATGATTCGGAAGGGGATCGATTTGAAGTGAAGTTTACCAAGAGTTTTTTTTAAGAACATAGCTAAAGGCAAATTGATTAATGATGAAGAAAAACGACCGTATAAAATGACAAAAGCAAGGAGTCAGAATAATGGAAAATTATTTAAAAGAAAACACGGAGGAGAAATATGGAAAAAACAAAATTTTTTAAATTGCTTTTGGCCATAGTCGGCATAGCGGTACTGGCATTGCCTGGTATGGCCATGGCGTCGGAATCGGAATCGAAATGGTACACGTCGCCAGAGAAGGAAGATCGGGTCGAACAGCCGAAACCTTATTCCCCATACGTGGATCAACACTTTCCCCAGAAGGTGTTATTCGGTGATACCCACTTTCACTCATCGCTGTCTGTGGACAGCGGCATGATTGGAAACACGCTCGGCCTGGACGAGGCCTTCCGGTTCTCCCGTGGCGACAGCGGGCGAAACTCATCCGGCCGCTCGATTTCCTGGTGCTCGCTGACCACGCAGAGTATCTCGGTATCGCCGACCTTCTCGCCACCGATGACCCGGCATTGCTGGCAACCGAAGCGGGCAAGAAATGGCACGCATCCATGCAGGCGGGTGGGGCGGCCGCCTGGGCTACCGTGCTGGAAATGTGCGTCGGGTTCCAGACTGGCGTTGCGGCATTCCGGGACCCCAAGATCGAGCGCGCCGTCTGGAATCGCGCCATTGACGCTGCCACCAAATACAACCAGCCCGGTAAATTTTCTGCTTTCAACGGATACGAATACAGCTCGACGATGGGCGGCAACAACCTGCACCGGGTCGTGATCTTTCGGGACGGGCCTGACCGGGTGAAGCAGGTACTTCCTTTCAGCTGTTTCGACAGCGGGGATCCAGAGGATCTCTGGGCCTACATGGCCGGATATGAGGAGAAGACCGGCGGCAGCATCCTGGCGATCCCGCACAACCCCAACGTCAGCAACGGCGTCATGTTCGCGGAGTCCGTCAAGGGCAAGGCCATGACCCGCGACTACGCCGAGCGCCGTGCTCGCTGGGAACCTCTGTTGGAGGTCACCCAGATGAAGGGCGACAGCGAGGCGCATCCCTTTCTTTCCCCGAATGACGAGTTCGCGGACTTCGAGACCTGGGACAAGTGCAATATCGCCGGCATCCCGAAAGAAAAGTCGATGCTGCAGTATGAGTACGCCCGTTCGGCGCTCAAGGTGGGGATCCGACTGGAGGAGAAACTCGGCGTCAATCCTTTCAAGTTCGGGATGATCGGCAGCACCGATACCCACACCTCGATGTCCAGCTCCCGCGAGGAGAACTACT
>RCNC010001497.1_pt1 | contig 15706 bp, 7 predicted proteins | sample 2041301 | NCBI WGS metagenome assembly RCNC01 (sample SAMN09708231, study PRJNA481090) | Marine sediment metagenome, whole genome shotgun sequencing project. | biome: marine sediment; feature: ocean; material: sediment; isolation source: Sewage treatment plant 13A marine sediment (STP13A) ... | reverse complement strand
TCAAAGATCCATAACATAGGAGGGGGTTCGAGACCAAGGGCGCGAACATCATACTTGGCAAATTCGCTGATGTACAAGCCCTTTTTCATCACCTCATAAGAGTCATTGAGCACCCTTGTCAGATTAGCCACCAGCAGGGAATCAGAACCAAAACAGCTTTCAATCCACTCAGAAGTGACCTGATCAAGATCGACATAAGGGTTTTTAAGTAGCTCACTTGTGGCATACACATTCACGTCATTGATCACATTAAAACCAAAAAAAGGATAGATAATCATGGGTCCTGCCCGTAAGGGGCCTCCATTCTGGGTCCACACCCAGGCTCCTTCCAGCTTCTGATTTTTCTCTACGAGCCACTGAATGGCTGACTGGTGCAGAGGGGCAATGAAATTAGGGAATGCTCCAAATCCTTCGAACTCCCGTTTTGCCTGAAGTTCAACGATGCGCCTGTGCTTACCCTTGGAAAAGGTAGGGTTGAAAGGAAGCCAGCTGTAAAAATCTCCCGAACTATATTTGGTGGAAACGATCAGGTGATCAGACTCTATTTGCCCAAGGACCCGATCATAGGTCATTGGATTGGTATGCATATCTCCAATGTTCCCAACTCCCACCGACCAGCTTCTGAAAATGATCGTTTTATCATACTTTTCCGCAGCCTCCAAAAATGCTTCAAGCATCAATTTCACGGCTTCCTCTGTTCTTACATAAAGTTCACTGGTATAGTCCCATCCCGGTTTGTTATAAATCGTTCCCGCTTCACCAATACGGATGATGATCCCATCCACATGCGGGAATTTTTCAAATGCCTCTTCTGCCGCTTTTTCATATACCTCCCATAGTTCGGGATCCTGTGTATCCACAGATCCAAACCTGTCTTCAAAATAGGATCGAAGTGGTGGAGTAAGCGATACCATATCTGTCCACAAATAGGTGTCCAGGCCACTGTCAGCAGCCACATTCATCAGCTCACCGAACTCCTGGGCAAAGGCATTGTGCCGGAGCCGATAGATACTTTTTTCTCCATATATCCTTTGTCCATCCTCAAACTTATCGAAATTTACAAACTCCAGAAACCAGGGCATGGCCAAGGAGTTGTAACCAAACTCAGCCATTTTGCCACAATAGTCCTCCAGCTTTTCACGCTCTCTGGCAAGAGCGATCGTATCCACAAAGGGAGGATTCACCCGCATCACATCTTCAAAGTAGTGCTGGTTATGCTCATAGTTAGTTCCCCATCTGGCACTATCAGGAAGCACGCCCACTCCCCCCATGTCCACCATCCTGATGGGAAAGGCTGTCACTCCCGAATCAGGAGTTATCCGCTCCATATTCAGTTCGGTGAGGTTTTTCTCTGTATAGGTAATTTTCAGGAAATCGATGGCGCTCATTGAAACAAAATAGCCGGCAGCAAGGTCGACCATCAGAATGAATATTGTTTTAAGCGAATTCCGGGTGATCACATTTCAACCTGTTTGGTGATGGCCGATCGAACCGGATTTAATACACGCTGAAGCACTCGTTTCTTATCAGTCAATATTTCAGCCTGCCCCTGCATATTCTGACTGAAAGGAATCTCGAAGTCGTAATAAGTACGCAAGCCGGCAGGTAACTCCACCTCAACTGTATAGAAATTGTTATCCGCAACATCGGAAATATTACTCACTTTGCCTTTCACCATTCCATACTCAAGGTGCGGAAAATTATCAAACTGGATATTCACCTGCATACCAGGCCTTACCTTTCCTGCCCCTTCAAGTGGCAGATCTATTTTTCCTAACATGGATCCCGATTCGGTGGGAATAATGGTCAATACTTTTTCACCTGCTTTTACATTCTGATTTTCGCTCCAGAATCGGGTGAAGGTCACTGTGCCGCCCACATTGGCCACCAGCAGATAGTTCTGTTCCCATGAAGTGATCGAGGCCTTTAGGTTGTTAAAAGACTCTTCAAGGGCTGAGATATTTCCCGACATCTCTTCCTGTTGTCTCAACTCCAGGTCAACAATCTGATCCTCTGTTCTGGCAATGCTAATGTTATTCTCTGCCATCTGGCTGATGATCTCCTGTCTTTTATCTCGCTCTTCCAACATATCGGAACGTGACCCTTCCAGGTCTGCAGGAGAGATTACCCCCTCCTCAAAAAGCGTTGCATCACGGTTGAACTGGCGAAGCGCCAGGTTATAGGCTTCCTGCTGTATATTGGCCCGCTCGGACAAACTCTGTGTATACTCCTGCTGTTTTTCCAGTTCTGTGCGTGAAGTACGGATTTTCCTCTGGTGATAATTTATGCGCTTAAATTCCATAAAATCCCGGTAGACCTTCAAGAAAATGGAGTAATCACCCTGTATGGTACCTAGTTTTGCGTTTCTTAACTCGGGTAGATCCGCCGTAAGCTCATCAATACGGGTAGAGTCCAACATTGAAAGGCTTGATTTCAGATCCAAAACATCATCAAAGGTGGCGGGATTTTCAATCATCGCCAATATTTGACCAGTTTCAACCAACTGGTTGTCATTGACCAGTAACTTTACAATCTTACCACTGCTTCGTGCTTTAAGGTCAGCCGCAGGATTTACTGAAGTCACCACAATCCTCGCCCTCTTTACATCAGGATATTTAAATACCCAGCTCCCAAAAAGGAGAAGGACGATGAGAATTGAAAAAAGAATAATCCCGTTGCGAGTGATCCATCCAGGTACCCTTCCAAGCATATCCTCCATCTCGGTATTCTGAAGCTCGATTTTCTTGCCTGATCCTTTTGAGGGCATAAGTAAACAGATTGATTGCGGCTAATATAACAAAAAGTCACAACACCATAAGGGATCCAAGGGGCACTTTTTGGAACATCAATACCAGCCGAGGGGCGAAATGAACTAATTGGAGGCTGAATAAAAGCTCAGAACCACCCAGAACAATTATATATTTGAGGCCTAAAACTTATCCTTATGATCGCTCCAAATCCAATCATGGGTACAGGACTGCACGCTATTGGAGGAATCTCGGCTGCTTCCAACTACCTTCCCTACGAAAAAACAAATTGGTCCTGGGGTTCATTCTGGATCGTTCAGGCTCATTTTGCCTGGTTGATAGTACCTATTCTGGTAGCCTTTATAACCGTCCCCGACCTGGTTACCGTATTCAAGGAATCACCCCCGTCTGCCTTATACATTCCCATGTTACTTGGAGCTATATATGGATTTGGTGGAATGTCCTTTGGTTTTGCCATACGTCATATCGGTTTTTCTATGACCTATACCCTGGCTATTGGTATATCCTCCATTGTAGGTTTCCTGATACCCCTGATACTCAATGGCCGCGTTATAGACTTCTTTACAGCCACTGGCGGAGGCACCCTTCTAATCGGTATTTTTCTTTCTCTGACCGGAATCTTCCTATGCGGTGCTGCCGGCTACAGGAAGGAACGGTTTCTGAAAAACGCCAATCCGGGGGGCCAGAGCTTTAACATGGGCAAAGGGCTCGCTCTGACCATATTTGCCGGGGTACTATCAGGCATATTCGGAGTGGGAATGGAATTGGCCCAGCCCGTTTCTGATATTGCAGCCGCTCATGGAGCTGGCCATTTCGAAGGCAATGCCCGGATTATTCTTCCTTCCATCGGATGCTATGTCACCAACATCATTTGGTTTGTAGTAGCAGGGATCAGAAATAAAAGTATCAAGGAATTAAATCCCCGCAATGCATCCTCTCGCGGAGCCTACTCCCGGAATTTTCTATTCTCTGCACTGGGAGGAACATTATGGTATACCCAGTTCTTTTTCTATGGTCTTGGTCATGTAAGAATGGGCAACTTTATGGCAGCCAGCTGGGTGATCCATATGTCCATGCTTATTTTCTTCAGCTACATTGTAGGTATCCTGATGAAAGAGTGGAAGAACCTGAAAAGATCAATTATCGTGATTCTGATTGTGGGACTGCTGGTTCTCCTTACCTCTTTTATTGTGATGTCCATAGGTACACTGCAATCAGAAGGCGGGCTCTAAATTTTCCAGGAACTGATTGTATCCCATCTTCTTAGCGGGAGGCAGGATCACAAATGAGTAGGAGTATTCCTTCTCCAAAAGCCTGTATGAATCCAGCGGCCTCGCTTTGATGGACCAGGTGTCGGTTCCACCCACGCCGGTCATCACGCAATCAATATTCATAGTCAGGAAGCCTGCATCCTTCAGTTCATTGGTATGCTGAGCCTCCTGGATCATCTCCATCGTATAGGGCAGAACTGATACATTCAGCTTGTTTCCTTTGACCGAAATCCCACCGTTCTCCCCTTGCAGAGCAAGATATCTTACATCGGTATGATTCCCCATTTCCTGGGGATATACATGGGAGTAGTAAAAATCATTCACATTCCCTGTATACCACCCCAGTTGAGCAGCACATTTGCGGTCGGAGTAATTTTCATAGGGACCTCTGCCAAAGAAAGAGATCTCCTCAAACTCTCCTGGGACCACGGCTTGCATTCCCGCCTTTAAAAGTTCAGGCATATTTTCAGGGATGGTCAGACGATAGTCCATCTTCACTTCACCGGATGCATTCACATTCCAATCCAGAGCCAGCCTTACTCCATTTGCCTCACTAACAGTCCGAATCACCACCCCATTTTCCTCCACTGTACTGGTAATCTCTGTAATTTTCAACTGGTCGGGCAAGTCCTTCCAGATTTTCAGCAACTCCTCGACACGCCAGCCCCGCTGATCGTTATCGGTCAATGGTCTCCAGAAAGAGGGGCGCATTCCTTTGATTATCAATTGATTGCCCTTATAGATGTATTCACTCAATTCAGGTTTTGATTTTGAGAAAACGATTTTGAAATCCTTGCCGCTTACCACCACCTTGCCATCGGTCTCCTGCATGCCAGGAGCTTTTTCTCCTTTGCCTGATTCTGACTCCAGATTCATACCGGGATCGGTCAAAATAAACTGCTCTGTGGCTATCACAAATCCCCTATCCGCATAGTTCCTGTATTCATCCAGATATGCAGTGATCGTAAGGGTATTAATTCTGGACTCGTCCAAAGCAATCTTAGCTTTATCCTTTTCACCCATGGGGAGAGTCAGCTCTGCAAATCCGCCTGGTAACACACCGATTTCCGGGAGTATACCTGATGAAAACACACCCGAAGATTTTTCCAGGCCATCCTCATATAATTTCCACCGGAAACCCAGGTGATCAGTGCTTAAGAACTGGTAGCGGTTTTCGATGCGTATGGTCACATTTGATTTTTCAATTAAGGTAAAATTCACAGGCTGCTGCACATATTTCACCTCGTGGGTTGCAGGCTTGAGTGAGCCATCTGATGCCACTACCCCATTGATCAGGAAGTTGCCACTATTGGGGAGATCTCCAAAATCACCCCCATAAGCATAATAGGTCTCTCCTTTGCTATCTTTCTGCTCCACCCCCTGGTCCTTCCAGTCCCAGATATAACCACCCAGCAAATTGGGATAGGCATAGATCAGGTCCCAGTACTCTTTCAGGTTTCCTATAGAGTTTCCCATGGCATGGGCATATTCACACATCAGCACAGGTCGTTTGTAATATGGATTGTTGGCCATGGCCTCCAGTTCGTCGGGAAGTGGATACATCCTGCTGAGCACATCCACATAGGCTGGATCTGTGGGTTCCGACTGAGCCCCTTCGTAATGCACAAACCTGGTGGGATCAAAATCCCTGGCCAATCCGGCCGCTGAAGCCATGTTAGGTCCCATTCCCGATTCATTTCCCAGGGACCACATCACAATGGAGGCATGGTTCTTATCACGCTCCAGTAGCCTGATCACCCTGTCCATATAAACCTGGTTCCAGTCCAGGTCATTGGCCAGCAAACCACGTACTCCATGGGTTTCAATATTGGCTTCATCAATTACATAAAGACCGTACTTGTCACAAAGATCATATATATAAGGATCGTTTGGGTAATGAGAAGTACGAACCGAATTGAAATTTAGCTGTTTGATTAGTTTAATATCCGCATCCATATCGGCCCTTGTCATGGCCTTTCCTCTTATAGGATGGTGATCGTGGCGGTTTACCCCAATCAATTTAATGGGGATGCCATTTACCAGCATCTGACCGTCCTCTATTTCCACCTTTCTGAACCCTACTTTGCAGCTGCGGGTTTCAATGAGATTCTGGTTTCCATCTTCCACCGAAAGAACAAGCTTATAGAGCACCGGGGTTTCTGCTGTCCACAAACGAGGTCGCTCTATCTCTGCCTCCATCATCCCAAAATAGACATTGTCGCGCTGTGGATAGAATTCATTTACAATGGCCTCCGCACTAATTTGAATGGGCTCTTTAAGTACAGGACTGCCCGATGGTGCATAGAGTTGGGCAGTCACCTTGATACCCTCCAATTCCACCTTATCAATAAAAAAGATTTCTGGGCGGATCTGAAGCAAGGCTGCTGTATTGGTGGCATTTAATTCCGTTCGCACAAAAAAATCATCGAGGCTCACTCTGGGTTGGGCCAATAACATCACCTCCCGGTGAATTCCACTCATGTGCCAGTGGTCCTGATCTTCCAGGTAGCTGCCATCGCACCATCGGAATACCTGAACAGCTATGGTATTTTTTCCTTCGCTGACCAACTCCGAAATATCAAATTCTGTGGGGAGCTTACTGTCCTGGCTGTAGCCGGCAAGGGATCCATTCACCCATACATAAAATGCCGAACTCACTCCCCCAAAATGAATTACAATCCGCTGATCCATCCAATCAGCCGGAATGTCAATGTCCCTTATGTAAGTTCCAACTGGATTATCCCTGGTTACATAGGGAGGATCCAGCACATGAAAGGCTGAGCCATTATAATAAATGGGGGTTCCATATCCCTCCATCTCCCAACTGGAGGGAACTGGTATTTCATCCCAGGAGCTAGCATCAAATCCTTGTTTCCAAAATTCTTCCGGACGGTCCTCACTCTTCTCTACAAAATTAAATCTCCAATTTCCATCCAAAGAGATCATCCTGGCATTTATCCGATCACCCCGAAGTGCATCACCCACCGACTCATATGAGTATGAAGTGGCTCTACTTGGCATTCTGTTCTTTTCTATGATGCGGTGATTCTCCCAATCGGGCGATTGAGCCTGGAGCAGTCCGGGTAGAAAAGCAAGGGCAAGTAGAACAAATGAAATGATTTGTGTAGCACGTGGAAAATTCATGGGCTTGGTTTTATGATGCAATCTATAATGCAAAAATGGCAATTAATGGTTGTCCGACCATAATTCAATTCAAAAGAATCCTGTAATTTTTTAATCAATAGCTGGTTGTAATGTACCATTTCCAGAAAGTCAATTGATCAAAAAGAACTAATTAGATAACTTCCGGAATGAAAAAGACTTTTTTTCTTTCAGCACTTACCCTATTCCTGGCATGCATCACCGGGTTTAGCCAGATCAGTCGGTATAACCACAGCCCAGTCATTGTAGGGCAACAGGATCTTCATATTCCTCAGAATGTGAGCTTGTTTCTTCATCCCGACAGCCTGATCATCGGAGACATGGAGCAGGGAGACTACTCCAATTATAAGATTGAATTGACAGAGGGTGATCACTATACCCTTCTAGGAGATTCAATCACCCCTGCCAATGGATTCTCAGGCATTTTATACATACCCTGCCGGGTGAGTGATGGGGAGTTGCAGAGCAATACATATAGCCTGGAAGTGCTTGTCCGACCGGCAGGAGCCGGGATTCCCTCCCTTGGCAGCATTGCCTACTATGTCTCCCATGAAGGAAATGACCGGTCAAAGGGAGATGTATTGAAACCATTTTCAACGCTTGAAAGAGCTCTGGAGGAGGTTCGGAAATTAAATCGAAAGGGGAAACTGCCATCCGGTGGAATTGAGATTGTGCTGAGGGAAGGAACCTACACCTTTACCGAGACCCTGGTTCTGGATGAAGAAATCTCAGGGGAACGCGGAAAACCTATAATCATCAGGTCCTATCCGGGTGAGAAAGTCTTTTTCGAAGGGGGTACTAAACTGGATTATAACTCATTTGTATCCTTGATTGCACCAGATATTAAAGAGAGAATCATCGACAAAGAAGCTGCTGATAATGTACTTGAGGCGGATCTGTCGGCCCTTGGCATTACTGAACTGGGAGTCTCCACCCGGAGGGGATATGGAGTCCGGGGCTCCGGGCTGCCCGAAGTAGCCCTGGCAGTAAACGGCCAGATCCAGACCATTGCCAGGTATCCCAATGAATCCTATTTCAAGCAGATTGCCAGCGTCACAGACTCCAAACACGCATTTATTACCAAAGACCCTCATGTGGCTCAGTGGTCTGAGGCAAAAGATATCTGGCTGGATGGAAGTATTTGCCTTCCCTGGGAGTGGTCTATGAATGAGGTGGAATCCATCAATCCAGCCACCCTTGAGATCAGGCTTAAACATGCCGAGTACAGCAAGATAGACACCGCCACTCCTGTCTATCATTTTAAAAATCTCCTCGAAGAAATTGATATGCCCGGCGAGTATTACATAGACAGAGAGAAGGGTAAACTCTATTACCTTCCAGTGAAGAATTTCACATCCGCTTCCTCCATCTTCCTGACCAGCTTAGATGTTCCTTTGCTTGAAATTGAAAAGGAAGTAACAGACCTCTGGCTGGATGGAATTGTATTTCAAAATGGTCGTTCTGAAGCCATTAGACTTGGTGGTGAAAGAAATAAGATCCTCAACTGTGAGATCAGGTGTTTCAGTGAAGTGGGCATCACCATCTCAGGTACCCATCATGAAATATCCGGATCTCATATCCACCATGTGGGGATGGAAGCTGCCATACTTGGCAGTGGAAGGATCGATGACCGACAGCTGGTCCCCTGGTGCAATGTCATTAAAAATACTGAGATAGACCACTTTAGCATGTGGCACAGAGCTTATAAGCCGGGATTGAGAATTTCTGGTGTGGGCAATGGGGTTAGTCACTGCCTGATCCACCACGGGCCCCATATGGGAATCAACATAAATGGCAACGACCATGTGTTTGAATATACCGATGTGCATCACACCCCCGAGGAGTTTTCCGATATGCTCTCCATTTACATCCATACTGCTTCCGATCCACAACACAGGGGCACCGTGATCCGAAGAAATTATTTCCATGATGTAAACAGCAAGTGGAAACAGGGCGCTGGTGTTTATATGGATAATGAAACTTATGGCGTAGCTGTCCTGGAAAACTTTTTTCACAACAGTGGCGGTGAAGAGAGCGGATGGGCTACCATGGTCCACGGAGGAGGAGATAACATCCTCCGAAACAACATCTATGTGGATTGTGCATTCCCATTTATGGTCTCACTAAGGTTAAACACCTATGCTTCAGCCAAGTTTGAGCGCATCCTCACCCGGTGGAGTTCGAGATTTGAACGCCGATATCCATATCTGGACACCACTACATGTAAGCATCTGATTCGTTATCCCGAGCTGGTTCATTTTTTTGAAGACGATGATGGCTCACTTCCATCCACTCCCTACATCTTTGACATTGAAAAAAATGAAGAAGGAGAGGTCCTCAACTACTGGACCCGCCGAACCCCTCCCACCAATGTATTTGAGAACAACCTGGTATACAACAGCAAGGAGGGAACCTTCAAAATGGGAGTTGAGAAAGAGGGAGTCAGGGAGATCAGGGAGTTTTATGTGGTCAATGGCTTTCGCTTTGTGGATGGAGAATTGCAGGACATGCTCATCCATTCCAACAACCACCTTTGGAAATCAGATCCAGGTTTTGCTGACTATGGGAATAAAGACTTCACCATCCGCAAGGATGCCGAAGTCCTGGAGACGATTCCGGGACTTAACCTGATTCCATTCCGAAAGATTGGACTGAGATAAGCCTCCTATTTCTAGTTTATTATGTTGTTGTACCCCTTGTCTGGCCTGACGATTTCTTTCAGCTTAAAGGTCCTCACAAAGTCCACATACATGGTATTCCTGGAATTATCCTTCAGGCCTTCTATGGTTGGCAGTCCATTCCATTTGAATACCTCTGTGTCCCAGATCATATGAAGCTTCTCTTCGAAGGGAACCGACGGGGTGATCTCCATTACTTTTACTCCATTGTGATAGAACCAGAGGGTATTGGGATCTTTCCACCAGAGCCCATAGGTGTGAAACTCTTCCCGTCCCCGGGTGGACATATAGTAATGATTACCCAGCGAAAATCCCTCATCCCGCTTCTTGCCATAAGCATGGGTATTGGCAGCAAAGGCATAATCCATAAGAATCTTGCCGGGATGGGTGGCATGTCCCATGAGTTCGATCACATCAATCTCCGAATAGTCGCCCATGCGAAACCAGAATGAGTTGGTCATGGAGATATCTGAGGCTTTCATTTTGGTTTCATAGTACAAACCTGGTTGCGCAATTCTCTTTTTTGAAGAGACCGCGGCAGAATTGACCCATACATCGCGAATAGAGTCCTCCACCTCGTCCATGCTGTCCACACGTGAGTTGGACCGGAGATGGAGCAAACCTTCACTTACCCATACATTCTCCTTGAGAAAATGGCTGGGTGTACGTCCACTCCAACCGGGGTGATAGTCGTTCCATTTCTCGGTATCCAAGGATTCCTGGTTGAACTCATCGGAGAGCTCGTCCACCAGATCCCATTGGTATCCCTCAGGGGCGACGGGCTGACAATGAGCTATAATTACTGCTACTAATAGTAATGCTGCTAGGGTTGATAGTTTTTTCATTATGGAAATGAGTTAATAAGTTAATAATTAATAAGTTAATAGGTTAATGGGTTAATGGGTTAATAGGTTAGTAGGTTAATGAGTTAGTTCCAGTTGTTATCGATGATTTTCTGAAGTACAGGGTAATTTTCGTCTGTTTCGTTAAGTTCTTCGCGTTTTTTTCGGAGCTCCACTTTTAGATCGGCGATAATATCCTGGTAGCCGGGATCATCATACCGATTCTTTAGCTCCTGGGGATCTTTGCTCAAGTCATAAAACTCCCAAGCAGGGGGAGTATGTCTCTCAATCCCTTCATAGGTTTTTCCCCAGTAGAAATTGGAGAATTCTTCTTCGGGCAGATAGTGCGCTCCATAGTAGAAGATCAGTTTGTACTCCTTGGTCCGTATGCCAAAATGGGCGGGTACATAGTGGTGAATAATATGCATCCAGTATCGGTAGTAGGTGGCACTCCGCCAATCGGTCTCCTCCTCCCCTTTCAGGGTATTCAGAAAACTTCTTCCCTGCATATATTCCGGCACCTCCCCCCCTGCCAGTGCCAGCATGGTTGGTGCATAATCGGTATTGTTAATCAAAAGATCGGTGGTACGGCCTGCTTTGACCATATCAGGATAATGAACCAAAAAAGGCATCTGCATAGACTCTTCATACATCCACCTTTTGTCGATGTAATCGTGGGCTCCCAGCATCATGCCCTGGTCTCCCGTATAGATAATGACCGTATTTTCCCACAAGCCTTCCTTTTTCAAATAGTCAAAAAGTCTTCCCAGATTGTCATCCACGCCCTTCACACAACGCAGATAACGTTTCAGGTATTCCTGGTAAGCCAGGTGAGCTGCCTCCCGGGGATCGGTCACTTTTTCATCCACCCATAACTTTGTATAATTACTGATATCATGACGTGGTGAAACGGAGGTGCCAATATAGTGTATGAGGCTGTCGTTTGAACCCCGGGTAGCCTCAGAACCAAATTCGGGCTGGCTATAGAGGCTGGATGGTTCGGGAATTTCCACCTGCTCCAGGAATTCTGCATACCTGGGGGCAAACTCAAACATATCGTGGGGCGCCTTATAGTGATGCATTAGAAAGAAGGGTTTGGAACGATCCAAGTTTTCCAGGTAGTCGATGGATAAATCGGTGATTACATCACTGGAATGTCCTTCACTGGTGACCAGGTTATCTGGCCAGGTTCCCTTTCCTTTCTCATGAAAATCCGGATTGAAGTAATCCCCTTGTCCAGGAAGCACTTTGTAATAGTCAAACAGTGCCGGTTCGTGATGGAGGTGGTATTTTCCAATAATGGCTGTAGAGTAGCCCAGTTTTTTCATCTCCATGGGGAGGTAGTGATCTTCTGAGGGAAGGTGGCCATCCAGGTCCAGAATTCCATTGGTCTGGGAGTATTGTCCGGTAAGAATGGTGGCCCTGCTGGGAACACATATGGAATTGGTACAGAATGCATTTTCAAAAAGAATGCCCCCTGCAGCCAGCTCATCCAGGTTGGGTGTGGGATCTAAAACTGCCAGATGGCTTCCATAGGCCCCGATGGCCTGGGCCGCATGGTCGTCCGACATGATAAAAATGATATTGGGTTTATCCGCTTGAGACTTTTCACAGGAAATCACTAACATGAAAAGGGCCACACTGCCCAGTAAGATTTGTATCTGTTTCATACCTATGGCAACTTTTAATTTATCAATGCTTTATAAACTACAGCCTTCTTATCAGGTACATTTCCGGGTGCAATCAGGTGCAAACCATCTTCCATTTGACTCCATGTAAGCGCTTCACTGCTACCCACCAATTCCAGCGACTCTAATTTGACCTGGGCTGCCAGCCCCTTGTTTGAGAATGTCTTCAGAATATACTCCTTTGAAACCTCAGGATCTCCCAGTTGAATGATATAGAGGGTATTTCCATGGGTGGTATACCTGAAATCCTCATCCGTATAGCTGATTCCCCGGTCTGTCACCCCTCCATGTGGACCCTTTACCAGTTTGGTGGGTCCCTCTCCATAGGTAAGAAAGGGCCTGGTGCCGTATATGGCTTCTCCATACTGCTCCAGCCACGATCCAAGTTCCAGCAAACCCAACCTGACCTCCTCAGGAATGGTGCCATCTGCCCTGGGTCCAATGTTCAGAAGCAGGCTTCCGTTTTTACTAACAATGTCAATGAGTCCATCAAGGATGTGATTGGCGCTTTTATAATCGTGATTCTCCTTATAATTCCACCCCGACCAGTCCCACGAATCATCTGTTAGCCAGGGATAATCGACTTTTTCATCGAGTCTTCCCCTTTCAATATCAAGCACCCCGGAACCAGAGGGCAGATCTTTGTTTTTAAAATTAACTACCACACTCTTCTTATTTTTGGCGGCCATATCATAGAAGTGGTTGATTACTTCCATCCGATGGGCCATGGGAATGGAGTTTAAGCGACTGTCGAACCATAGCATATCGGGCTTATAGCCATCCACCACCTCATTCACTTTGGCTTTCCAATATTCAATAAATTCCTCCGAGGGTCCATACTCCTCCGGATTGGACCCATATTTACCGAAAGTTTCGGGACTTGTCCACTCCCCATAAAACTCCTGTAAATCAGTGGTACTTGTATCTACCAGTCCACTCCAGGTGGGATACCATGACCAATTCCACTGGTGGTGAAAGGTGGTGACAAATTTCAGCCCCTCCCCTTTTATGGCTTTTTCAAGCTCTCCCACCACATCGCGTTCTGGACCCATATTCACTGCGTTCCACTTATTAATCTTGCTATCCCACATGGAAAAGTTATCACAATGTTCGGCTACCGGTCCGGCATATTTAGCCCCCGAAGCCTTAAAGAGCTTTGCCCACTCCTGGGCATCAAATTTGGCTGCCGTAAAATCAGGGATAAACTGATGGTAATGAAAATCCCTGCCATAGGTCTCCAGGTGAAAAGGCCTTACTTCGGCACCCCATCCCTTGTGATTCTCAAGGTACATGTGCCTGGGATACCATTCAGTACCAAAGGCTGGAACGGAATAGATGCCCCAGTGAAAGTATATCCCGAATTTGCCATCTCTGAACCAGTCAGGAGCAGGTGTTCTTTCTGTGAGTAATCCATAGTTTCCATGGTCAGCCGGCCCTTTTTTGGAATCCCATTCAATTCCTGCTTTCCAGTCCTCACCAAACTTGTAGGCTCCCAAATCACTACCGAGATCTTCCTTTAGCCTGAAATCACCCCCGGCACTGTTCACAAAGGGATCCTCCTGGGTAGAGAGATTGTTCTCCTGAATGGTCTGTGGGTCCCAGGTATCATCGTTGGAAAGGTTGTTCAGGACTTTGACATTTTCAAATTTCGTATCCGCCTTAAGCCCTGGAAACTCACCCACTTTGGGACGCCACCAGCCCATAGCCTCAGAACCATTCCAGAATGTGTTGTTGTAAATGATTATATCTTTTGCATCGAGATTTATCTGTATGCTACTCCACCGGGTATTCCACACCACATTGTGGTGTACACTGAAGCCCACCGAACTATTATCCAGGTAGATCCCTGTACCTTTGTAGAGGTGTCCCCTGCCACCCACATCGTGGAACCAGTTGTGGTGGATCTCCGAATTAAAAGGGCCTCCCAGGGTATAGATGGGTCCACAATCGTGGGCAATCAGATTGGTATTATAAACATCATTGAAGGCAATCTCACTATCGCGGTGAAACATTTGGATTCCGTCCCTGCCCGCATTGTATATGGTATTGTTCTTTAAGACAGTATTGCTGCCATTTCGCATAATTACAGGGGCATCATAACACCCAAGGGTATTGAAGTCATGAATCAGGTTGTCCAAAACCAGGTTGCCATCTCCTTCTACCCTAACTCCGGTTCCAGCCCCATACGCTAGTTCGCTCCTCTCCAGGATGTTAAAATCTCCCTTAATGTGAACACTCTGACTGTAAGTCTGGTAATCATTTACGATCCCTGCCGTATGGTTGCCGTAGAAGCTAGTGATGCCTGAAATATGGTTGTGAGAGGCAAATTCTGTGACTTCGATGGAGCCCCCGATCACCGCCAGATCCTGGATAACAATATGGTCCCGGCCATCCAGATCGATGCATACCTTCCTTTTTCTCATTAACACGTCCCCATCAGCAGGTTTCCGGCCTTCGGGCAATTGCAGGTAGAGGATTTTATCTTTGGAGAGGTACCACTCGTAGGGATAGTCCAAAACTTCTCTGATTCCCTGAAGGTAAAACTCCCCGCTATCGGCCGGAGCATGGTTGGCACCAATCCAGGAACCGGGTAGGTCAAAGTAAAGCTTATTCCCCTCTGTGGCTTTGATATAGCTCCTCCAGGCAAGCCATCCGCATCCGGGTGCATCCCCAAAAAAGTAGACAGAGCCTCCCTCCTGCCAGTCAAACTGAGGGATTCCAGGCGTATACTCCAGAAAAGCATCCTTTTCTACACTTTTTTCACTGCCCCCCGTATTGCGAAGGATATTCAGGTCAAATGGATCGGTTGAAGTGTGATTGGGCCACCGGGCCAGGTCACACACCACACCCTCTGCCAGCACCAGATTCTCCTGTCCCAGATCCCATTTCACTTCCGTACGGTATACCTGCTCACTGTCATGAACCCATCCGGTCAGAGGCTCCAGTGCAGAGATCACCACCCGTTCACCGGGATAAGATCGAAAAGTAATCGCTTGATCTTCCTCTCCTGAATGGCTGGGTGCTGCAGTTTATCAGGTAAACATGGTGATGATTACTATGATTGCATCTCTCCTGCCTGCCGGCAGCATCTCCTATCTTTACTATTCAGACAGGATATTTCAATTATTGCAAAAATAATATGAGCATGTATACTCCTGCCAGTTTTAGCTCGGATACGTTTGTCTGTTAATTGCTGTTTCATCGAGTTCGGTAAACCCCATGCGAAAGATTTTCTCCCCAGCTCGAATGGCTGCTTTTAACCGGTTCTCAGGTGGGGTTATCGGACAAGACCACTGC
>RCNC010001496.1_pt1 | contig 15709 bp, 12 predicted proteins | sample 2041301 | NCBI WGS metagenome assembly RCNC01 (sample SAMN09708231, study PRJNA481090) | Marine sediment metagenome, whole genome shotgun sequencing project. | biome: marine sediment; feature: ocean; material: sediment; isolation source: Sewage treatment plant 13A marine sediment (STP13A) ... | reverse complement strand
TATCCGGAACCCGGATCTACATTGGACTCTCCGATCCGGTTTTCAAATGTTGCCCCTGCCATGGATTTGGCTGATCAGATCCTCGGTGTTGCTATACATGGAGCTGCCTGGGGTGATATCAATGGCGATAATTACCCGGATCTTTTCCTTGGTGTATTTGCCAATCACAGCACGCTGCCAAACCTCATCCTGTTAAACGAAAAAGGCAAAAGGTTCAGAAAGTTGGACAACCCCGATGTCGAAATCCGGTCTCGGAATTCAGGTGCATCTTTTGCTGACTTCGACGGGGATGGAGATGATGATCTTGTTGTTGTTCATGTCAATGACCTGGAAGGGGTCAGGCATGCACCTGAGATGGCCAGGAGCAATTTCCTGTATCGCAATGATGGTGCGGGAAATTTTACAGATGTCACACCTGCAAGCAATCTCGGATTTACCGGGGAATGGACGGGACGCAATCCTTTTGTACTGGACTACGATGGTGACGGGATGCTGGACCTCCTGATGCAGGACGATGCTGTCTGGCCTGAATCTATTGGACATTCAAGGCTTATGAGGAACAGGGGAGATCTTGTCTTCGAGGATGTTACCCTCGATGCCAGCCTCGGAACTCATCTTAATGGACTTGGTGGAGCCGTGGCAGATATTAATGGAGACAGCTGGCCGGATTTCTTTTTTGCCCAGAGCTGTACAATGTACATAAATGCAAAGGATGGAACCTTTATAAAAGCCAGGAATGAATTTATCCCGCCACCGTATAATGGATCCACAGCTGATGGGAATTATGAATGGACCTGTGGGGCAGACCTGGGGGACCTGGACAATGACGGTGACCTTGACCTTGTGATGGGAGAGCATTTCCGTGATTTACCACATCATATTTTTGTATTTCTGAATGAAGGCAATGATGATGATGGATTACCGGTATTCAGAAATGTTACCGAAGCTGCAGGCATACATACTACAAATAAGCGCCAGCCATATGTTGAGATCCAGGACTATGATAATGACGGCAGGCCTGATATCCTTGTTGGCAACCCGGAAATATTTATATACCGCAATACTGGTATAGCAGAAGGTATTCCAAAGCTTGAACCTGTATCTATTCCTGAAGATGCCAGTGCCGGCTTTCTCGGTTACTGGGTCTCTGCACCCTCTGCTGATTTTGATCTTGATGGTAAAATGGACGTTTTCTATGGATCTTATGATTCCCTGGTATTGTCACCCATGCTAAAAAATATATCCAGGGACAATAACTATTTAAAAGTGAAAATTTCTCTTCCTGAAGGTGGGAATAGAAAGGGTATTGGGGCTACGGTTCGCATCTATGAGAAAGGAATGTCCGGAAAACCGGATGGCTTACTGGGCATGCAATATATTACGGTATCCAGGGGCTACAGCAGTGGAGGGATCCCTGAGGCGCATTTTGGCATTCCGGGCAAGGACAGTGTAGATGTCGTTGTTCATATGCCCTGTGATGGGCCTGTATTCAAAGCCATTTCTGTTAAAAACAGTACCTGCATTATGCCGGATAAGGGTAAATGATCTGGACAGGCTTTGGCTTATGGACCCGGTGTCCGGTTCAGGTTTTAATAAAAGCACAGTTTTGCTTATATTAGAAACACCAACCATGATCATCTAAATTAATATAATAAGAATGAGTAACCGTCGCAGCTTTTTAAGACAGGTATCAGCAGCCGGGATCCTGGGTATGATACCTGGTAGTCTTTTGCCAATGCAACATCTCAAGCCTCTTACGATACAGGAGGGAAAAACTGAAAAAATCTGGGCCTGCCTGCTGCATATCAGCATGAATATGTGGAAGGAAAAATCCCCTGTCCTCCCGTTCGATGATTCCCTCTGGAACGATGCCCTTGAGAAAATGGCAGAAGTGGGTATGAGCATGGTAGTAATGGACCTTGGGGATGCGATAGTATATGAGAGCCACCCGGAAATTGCAGTCAGGAATGCATGGTCTATCGACAGGTTATACAAAGAGCTGGAAAAGATCCGGGCCATGGGACTTGAACCCATTCCCAAGCTGAATTTTTCTACCTGCCATGATGCATGGCTTGGGAAATATTCCCGCATGGTCTCAACGGATAAATACTATGATGTTTGCAGGGTATTAATTGCTGAGGTGATGGATATCTATGGAAAGCCACGCCTATTCCACCTTGGAATGGACGAGGAGAATTCACGCAACCAGCGCGAACATGAACAGATCGTTGTAAGGCAACAGGAATTATACTGGGGTGATATTTATTTCCTGATAGGAGAGGTGATGAAAAACGGGGCCCGTCCATGGGTATGGCAGGATTTTGTCAGACATAAGCCCGAAATATTTGCCAGGATGATGCCCAAATCAGTCCTTCAGAGCAACTGGTACAACAGGCTGGATTTTAATCCTGAAACAAATATCGAAGTAAAAGGCTACCAGACCCTGGAATCGCTCGGCTATGACCAGGTTCCCGGAGGAAGCAACTTCTACGAGGGAACAGATGAGAACTTCATGAAAAATGTAAGGTTTTGTGCAGAAAATATTGCAGACGAAAGGTTGTTGGGATTTATACAGTCACCCTGGATAAGCACTGAAGAGGAAAACAGGGATAAGCTGATAAAGGGAATTGAACTGGCGGGAGAGGCAAAAGCCTGGTATGAGAAGAATTATCAATAAGAAAGTATATGATTATGAAAAAAGTATTCATCAAAATTGCCAGTATGTTCACACTGGCCATTGTTGCTGGTAGTTTTTACCAGGCAAAAGATCCTGTAGTTAACAGCTCAGAAGATGGCTTGGAAAAAGCAACCGGACAGATTACCTTCAGTGATGTAACAGTTGATGTAGGATTGGATGAGCTACTGAAGGGGATGCATGGACATTCAGTGGCGTGGGGGGATATCAATAATGATAACTACCCTGACCTTTTTATCGGCACATTTGCCACACATGCCAATGAAAGGTATGCATTCCGTGGGCACGGGGACTTCCCTGAACCGGATAAGTTGCTGATCAACCATGGGGGGACCCACTTCACCGAAGTGACACCTTCTCCGACTCAAATCAAAGGAATGAGCAGTGGGGCAGCATTTGCCGACTTTGACAATGACGGTTACCTGGACCTGGTCACCTCACATATTGCCAACAGCAGTGAGGATAATAATCATGGCAGGAGCAATGGCCTCTATCGCAACGACGGACGGGGCGGTATGATTGATGTATCGGCCAAAAGCAATCTTATCTATAACATTGACACAGTGGTGGTTTCTGCGAGGAATACCTTTGTGCTGGATTATGATGGTGACGGCCGGATCGACCTGTTGATGCAGGACGATGATTGCTGGCCATGGTCAATCGGCAGATCCCATCTGATGCGGAACATGGGAAACATGGTTTTCAAGGAGGTTACGGTTGAGGTGGGACTTCCTGAAAACATGAATGGACTGGGAGGTTTTGTCGGCGATATCAACAATGATACCTGGCCAGATTTCTTCTTTGCTCACACCAATGTCATGTATCTTAATAACCAGGATGGTACTTTTCGCAAGCTTGATTACGAATTTTTCGATCCACAGTATTCGGCCAATGCAAGGGCGGGGAATCTTGTATGGACCTGCGGGGCAGAGATAGGTGATCTGAACGGGGACGGGCTGCTGGATATGGTTATGGGTGACCATTTCGGGAATACCTTGTCCCATAAGGCCCATGTTTACATCAATAAGGGGATTGGCAAAAATGGAGATCCCCACTTTGAAGAAGTTAGTGAGGAGGTAGGGATAGATACCGTATCCCAGAAGGAACCTTATGTTGCCATAGAGGATCTGGACAATGACGGGGACATGGATATACTAGTATCAACGCGGGAAAGTTTTATCTATACAAATACGGGGAATGCTCCGAATGGATTACCACAGTTTAGCGGTCCTACAGGTTCTGGTGGTCCTTCCGGGGGACTCCAATACTGGCCGGCGGGGGGGATGCCCGACTTTGACCGTGACGGAAGGCTGGATTACCTCGGTCCACAATGGTACGCTGAAGAGAGATCACCACTGCTCCGGAATATTACGGAAGGGGCAGACAATTACATCAGTATCCGGATGGATATCCCTGATGAAGATAACCGGAATGGCATCGGGGCTATGGTCAGGATCTATGAACCGGGTAGCTCAGGGAAGGAAGATGCCTTGCTAGGCATCAAATGCATAAGTGTTTCCAACGGTTACAGCGGAGGAAACCCGGCCGAGGCTCATTTTGGTACCCCTGGCTATGAAAATGTTGATATTAGCATTACCATGCCCTGCGACGGTAATGTATACTTCATAGAAGACGTCCAGACAAGACAACTTTTTACCTATACCGGCCAAAAACCATAGTCATCCATCCTGCACTAGTACTCCTTGATTTTTATTTCGTTGCCTTTCAGGCTTAAAAATCAGTAAAATCCCACTTACCCCGGTAGGGACGTGACAGCATCATGTCAGCCCAGGCATCTCCGATGAATTTCTCATTCTCAGGATCCCAGAGCAGGGGGCGTTCCAATTCATAGCATATGTTGACCAGATTACAGACCGATGCAGTCCGGTGGCCGGTTTCCACATCTGAGACCGGTTTGTTCCGTTTTTTGATGGCATCGATCCAGTCCTGGTAATGGTTGTCGCTGAAATATACCCGTTGATCGTTCTTTTTTAGATCTGATGAAGCCAGCTTCTCATCGGGGAAAGTCCTTAGGAAGCTCCGGCTGACTTCAATTTTTCCTTCTGAGCCGATGAATTGGACAGCATTACCATCGCCTTCTCCGCCCCAGAGCTTATGGTTTACACGTACACCGTTGTCATAGATCATGGACATTCCGTGTTTCTGGGCGTAACCATCCGGTGGTATGAACTGGACGGGGCCTGATTCGTCCATATCAAGTGCCCATTGAGCAATATCGAACATATGGGCACCCCAGTCAGTGACGAGACCACCGCCAAAATCACGGTAACCCCTCCACCAGGCCCATGGTCCGTCTACTTCTTTAGGAGCGAGATCTTCATGATACCCCCTGTAAAGTGAAGGCCCAACCCATTCGTTCCAGTCCAGTGACTCGGGCACTTCCTGTGTCGGCAGGTCACATTGGCGGATCGGCTCCCCGACACTTACATTGATCTCCTTGATCTCGCCAATATAACCATTGCGTACCAGTTCCACTGCATGTCGGAAGTCCCGCCAGGACCGCTGCATATTCCCTGTCTGGAACACCCTGTCGTACTTGCGTGTCGCATTTACCATGGCCCGGCCCTCGGCTACTGTAAGTGCCATGGGCTTTTCACAGTAAATATCCTTGCCGGCTTTTGCTGCATCAACAACCATCTGAGCATGCCAGTGGTCGGGTGATGCTATCACAACTGCATCTATATCCGGCCGCTCCAGCATTTCCCGGTAATAATGGTATGCCTTGATTTCACTGTTTATATCCTTCTTAGCGTTTTGTTCTTTGGCAAAATCCAGGAAGAGATCAAGCTTTTTACCAAAAACATCACTTGCTGCCACTGCAACTACTCCCGAACATTTGGTAATCTCGCTTACCAGGTGATAGGATTGTTTTCCCAGCCCGATGTAACCCAGGTTTATCATGTCACTGGGGGCAATAAAACCATTGCCACCAAGTACTTGCCTGGGTACAATTGTCATAGCAGCCATACCTGCAGCCGTCTTTCCAATAAAATTTCTTCTCTTCATAATTATGTTGTTTTGGTTCAATTATTATTAAAAATCATATTGTTTTCAATAAGATTGTTATCTAAATATTCCCCTGCGATACCTTTTTTCAGATGGCCGCTCAGAATATTATTAGTAACCACATTATGCAGACATTCTCCGGAAAAAAGGATACCGTAACCCTGTGTTTTTCCGGATTCCTCCAGCTGTGAATTGCAGCAACGATTACCGCGAATTATGGTGGAAGAGGTGTTTTTCAAATAAATACCCGGCCATTTCCCCGCTTCCTCCTGGGAATTATTCTCACATATATTGTTGACAATAGTATTATTCTTACCCGGTGTGCATTCTATTCCTGATTTTGCATTTTGGTAACAATAATTTCCATCTATAACATTCAATTGATCACCCATAACACCTCCTTCTCCAAGACCCCCTATTCCATTTTTTCCATTCTTGTAAAAATGGTTCCCGGAAACGGTGGTATACCTTACATTAAAGCAGAAATAAAGACCATCCCAACCATTATAGCGACCTACATTATTAATCCAGGTACTTTCGTTTAACGTTGTGCCGGGATGGAAGCCATTGCCATGGTTATATTCAGCTATACAGTTGTTTACGTAAGCATTTGCCCCCCCTTGTATGCTGAAACCATCGGATGGGTAGTATCGCACTGTTACATTTTCAATATGGACATTTAATACATCTCTAAAATGGATGGCAGAAGTTACAAATTCATTATAATAATTACTACCGGGTTTCATTTTGCCGTCAATCACCATATTTTCTATCCTGATGTTCTTTGCATCAATGGCTGTAAACACCGGAAAGAAGTTCATTATCATTCCGCCTTCTTCCAGCAGGTAGTCATTTTCCAGGGGAGTATCAATGATAAGGCTGTTGCCTTCAATATTTGTAATGGCAGCAGTGCTGCAATTCCAGCCCCATGAAGTGTCACTGTAAACAGTTATTTCACCTCCAATAAAAAAACCTGAAATATCTTTTGGTCTAATCTCTCTATCGCCTTTTCTACAATCCTTTACAAGTGGGATTTGTATGCATGAATCAAGGCGTTCGATAATCGTATGTTTACCATTTCCCCGGATAGATATTCCTGAATTTAAAACAATGGATCTTCTGATTTTGTAGATTCCTGGAGGCACATAAATTTCTCCGCCATCTGGTTTTAAATAGTCCACTGCTTCCTGAAAACCGGCAGTTGGAGAATTAGGATCATAAAAATCCCGGAGGTTTATACATTTATCTTGTTGTCCGCTCACATATTGTGAACAAAAAACAAAAAGCATGGCTAGTATTGATAATCCAGATAATAAATATTTAGGCTTCATAAAACAAATGGTTTAACAAAAAAAACAAATCTGATATTAATATTCTTTTATACCTGGCAACCATGCCCCATCACTTAATGAAAACTCCGGGGATCCATGAAGACAGTGCTGGAAGAGCAATGATAATAATCAGTATCAGGATCAGGGTCAGGATGAAAGGGACACAGTATCTCAAGGTTTCCTCATAGGAAGTTTTTGCGATGCTTGTAGCCACGAAAAGGACAACAGCTACAGGAGGGGTTGTTGCTCCGATCTGCGTGGCCATGATCACGACAAGTCCCAGGTAATAAGGGTCGAAACCAAAAAGGTTTCCTATATAGACAATTACGGGTATCATTATAATCAGGATTGCCAGTGATTCCACGAACATTGTCAGGATCAACATGATCAATACAAGGAAAATAAGTGTCAAAGTCTGGTTTCCTGAAAATATTAAGAGCAGTTTCAGTATACTTTCATTGAAATCAAGATAGGTAAGAAGCCAGCCAAAGGCACCTGCCACACCTATTATCCCGACCACAATGGTTGTGGTTACGGCGGCACTGATAAGTATTCCGGGGATGTCTTTCAGTTTTACAGACCGATAGACAAATGCACTGACTATGAATGAATAAAGACATGTAACAATACCCGCTTCCGTTGCCGTAAAAACCCCGCCAAGAATACCGCCGAGGATGATTACAGGAGCCAGCAGAGCCACCCATACCTTGGGAAGTGTATGAAAAACCTTCTTCATACTGAATTTCATTGTGGTTTCCCTCAATTCAGGAAAGGATGGGAAGAAGGAATGCAGGTAAACGGTCAACATAAGTCCGATTACGATCAGTATCCCGGGGATGATACCTGCCAGGAATAATCCCCCGATGGAAACACCTGCCATCGACCCATACACGATCATGACCATACTGGGAGGAATAATTGACCCTACGATCCCTGCTGTTGCCAGGATGGAAGCTGAAAATCCTCTTTTGTATTTTTTCTCTGACATGGGTTCAATCAGAATGGACCCAATCGCTGAGGTCGATGCGGCAGCAGAACCGGTAATATTGGCAAAGGCCATACATGCCAGTATGGAAGCATGGCCAAGGCCACCACGTAGATGACCTACCAGTGTCTCAGCAAAAGCCACCAGCTTTCGGCTCATTCCCCCTTTGGCCATTAATTCCCCCGCGAGGATAAAATAGGGTAATGCCAGCAAGCTGAAAGAGTCCGTTGTTGCAAAGATCTTCTGGGGAAAAAGGGAAAGGGTAAGATCAGGCACTAAAAAAAAGCCTGCCACACATATAATACCAATGACCAGATAGACAGGTATTCCAATTAAGATCAATAAGAGAAGCGCTATAAAGAGGCCTGCAATCATGATAAAGATCGTACGTGAGAGACAAGGTTTTTTAAGGCTGTTAGGACCAGGTAAACATTGCCAATGATGATCCCTGAATACACCCAGCTCATTTTTATCCCTAACCCGGGACTTCTCTGAAGGGCCCCAATGTGGATAAGATCTGTTGTTACAAGTATCAGTACGGCCCCGAAAGACAACCAGAGCAGATGAATGATCAGGTCGAACATAAATCTGGAATGCCTGGACATATTCCTGTAGAAAAGGTTCATTCCCAGGTGGGCCCTGTTCTTGTATGCGACCGGTATGGTAAGAAATATCAGCCAGATATGGGAGAATTTCTGCAGTTCCTCTCCCCAGCTCAAAGACTGATTGAGAATATAGCGGTTAAAGACCTGTGCCGATCCGGTAATCACCATGACCAAAAAAACAATGACAATAGCATATTTGATCAATTCATCCAGCAGATGATAGCATTTCCCAACGAATAACTTAGCAGGCATATAATCTTAATTGTTTTTATGATAGCTAACTTCTCTGATTAGCTCCAGCACCTCAAGACAATTATTTTTTTCAGCCAGTTCATTTTGCAGGTCATAAGTTCTTTCCTCCAGATCTTCCGTATCAATGCTTTTTATTTCCATCCCCTGATCTTCAAGGAATCCTAATGCCTCTTTCTCCCGCATTGGGGCCAGGCTGCGTTGAATATCCCTGGCCATATCAGCAGCCTCCTGGATCAGTCTCTGTTCATCCGGGGTAAACTGGTTCCAGTCCTCCTGGGAGTAAATGAATACCACAGTTCCGAAAAGGTGTTTTGAGAGGACGATCTGTTTGGAGACTTCATAGAATTTATTTGCTTTGATCACTGTGGCGTTGTGTTCAAATCCATCAAGAATACCTGTCTGCATCGCGGAATAAACTTCTCCAAAGGCCATTGGGGTAGCATTCATGCCCATTGCGTTAATGGATTTAATATAGGTATTTGATTGTATGGTTCTTATTTTCAGGCCTGATAGATCATCAATGGATGATATTGTTTTCCCAAGGACAATATGTCGATAACCCCAGCTATCCAGCCAGGCCAGAACCTTAAAACCATATGGTTCTGCATATTGTTCCAACAATTCACCTGCCTGACCATCCAGGGCCTGATGTACATGATCATAGTTCTTCCAGAGATAGGGTAGATCAAGGACACTGAAGGCTGGGATAAAATTATTCAGAATGGCTGTACCGCTGATGATACAATCCGCTCCGGATCCCAGTTGAATAGCCTCATATACTTCTCGTTCCTGTCCCAATGCATTTCCAGTATATATCTTTACTTCAATGTTTTCTGATTGACTTTCAATATATTGTTTAAAAATCCATGCTGTGAAGTGGAGCTCTGAAGAATAATTGGCAGGATGAGAATGAGACAGTCGGATGGTCTTTTTATCCGGATCATTGTCTGGCTGTTCCTTAGTTCTTTCCCTGCAGCCAGTAGTAATAACAAACAGTACAATAGTGCAAAAAATCAAAACTGAAGATAGATATTTTCCTGTTGTGCTCCTGTACATAAACTACTGTTTCCCTATTTAAACTTTGAACGCATATCAGAAATACCCGGAATTTTATCCATAAGGTATCTGTACTGTTTGTCAAAATTCTGAATCAATGACCGCTGATGGATCCCAACGAGAACGGTGAAAATGTAACTTTTGTGACCCGGAGAAGTTGTGGTAGGATGAAATCCCTTCCGGAAGGCAAAAGTATCGCCGTTCTGTGTCATATAACATTTAGGTTCCTCTCCATCAAGGTAGCAGAACTGTGCGCCAAAACCATTATCAGGGTTAAAACGATAATGATAGAGTTCTTCGAATGCTGTTTCTTCTGGTGGGTTCTCCGTGTCATGTTTATGTGGTGGATAACCTGACCAGCAGCCCTCGTCGGCATGTAATTCACTCACCAGCAGGTTGCCAGTCCTGCCCCTTGCGTTTTGTCCCAGGATATGGAAGATTCTTCTTCTGCTTTTGGTTTCATTTGAACCAACATCCACCATGTCAACTTCTTCGGGTGTTATTCTGAAAGGGCTGAAAGATTTATCGCAGATGCAACCTGCAATGGCTAATTCTACATCATTTTTTAAGGCTTTAATCTTTATTTGTTTAGCAGTACCTGCATAAACCGAATCTGCATTACCGGACCAGATGTCCTTTCTGTGACCAACTGCGGCAAAAAGTTCATTGTCAGCAGTTATATCACAGGTTCCGCTTAGCACTACAAACAGTAGCTCGTATCCATCCAGGGAAATGACTGTTTCTTCATATGCAGGCAGCTTATGTAATCTGAAATATGTATTGGGCAAAACAGGGTCATTCCCCCCAACAATAGGGAGCTTATTGTTCTCATAGAACCTTATCATTTTTTCATGGGACATGATGCAATAATTAGAAGTTTTTAATGAATAAATTCAGTAGGAAGATATGCAATAATATTGTTCAAAACATACTTTTATAACCGGTTTTTAACAGGGATTTTAAATTTGGTCTTAAATATTTGTTAAACAGTTATTTTGGGGCAGTTGAGGCGGGTTTTCAACCTATATTTGTCATGTGATTATAAGTAGGTGGAGGATTTAAGGTTTTTTAGGAATATTTTAACATTTTTTCACAAACAAAATCACCATTTTCGCGTTATAGAATAAAAGGTTTAGGTTAAAATAGGTTTAGTGGTTAGTGTTTTTAGTTAGTAATTAGGGTGAAAAGGCGCGGTTCTCGATCGCGCCTTTTTTTTATTCTGCAAACATCAGGTCCACAATTCGCTCCCTGTCCACATCATTCAGCAAATTATCAGGATTTTTCCCATTGACCTTGTTTTTAATCATTAATGACACGATCTTTTCTTTTTGATCCGGACCTATGCCGATATCTCCCAGGCGTACTGGACATTGAACCTCTCTAAAGAAAGATTCAAGACCTTCAATTGTTCTTCCAGCGGAAGCATCACCAAAAAGATCTTGCCCGAGTTTTTCCAGCCTGTGGCCTATCTTTGGTTTCATATGCCTCATCCAGGCTGGAAATGCAATGGAAAGGGAAGCACCATGGATGGTATCATACAAGAGAGATAATTGGTGTCCGAGTGCATGGCTGGTAAATTCCCCGTTCGCTCTCCCTCCAGCCAGAAGGCCATTCAATGCATTTGTGGCAGCCCACATGATCCTGGCCCTCAGGTCATAATTATTTAGATCATTCATTAATTTGGGACCATATTCCATGGCTTCCAGGATGACGGAGGCAGCGAAGCGGTCTGAAAGGCTTGCATCTCCCTGGCCGAAATAGGATTCAAGCACATGGGCTACCAGGTCAGCAATACCATACCCCGTATGATCTGCCGGGACACTGCAGGTATATGCCGGGTCCATGAAGGAATGACTTGGGAACATGACGGGGTGCCGGTAGCCGAATTTCTCCATGGTATGGTTATTCTGCAAGACGGCTACTGCGTTCATTTCGCTCCCTGTAGCTGCAAGTGTGAGCACTGCTATGATGGGAACAACCCTTTGCGGATCCCGCAGCCCTTTCATGACATCCCAGCCCTTGCATTGATCTGTGATACAGACAGCGATAATTTTAGCTGAATCGATCACAGAACCACCACCTACGGCAACCACCATATCCACCTTATGTTCGATTCCCATTCCAGCTGCTGTGTCCACATCCTCCACAACCGGATTTGGTTTGATCCCGCTGAATTCTATAACTTCAATACCTGCCTTATCGAGTTGGTCTTTCGTATCCTGGTAGCTACCATTGCGGAGGACAGATCCCCTGCCATATACAAGCAGGGCTTTTTTACCAAGTTGGGCCGCAACTTCTCCGAGTCCACCGACAATGTCTTTCCCAAAATGTACTTTTGTAGGATTATGAGCAATAAAAGTTTCCATTTCTCAAAGCTAATAAATTATCAAAAATCACTTAACTTCTATAAATCACTCCGCAGCAGCTGTCTCTCGTGGCTCCGGTAACGGAGGCAAAACAATTAATTCTTTCATGTAGCCTCAGCATTCCAAGAAATGCAAAAATGAGGGCTTCTTTATATTCTATCAGGTCATTGGATGGTATGATAATGTTTCCACGGCTTATTTCCCTGATTTTTTCAATCAGGAACAGGTTATAGGTACCACCACCGGTAACCAGAACTTTTGCACCACGGCGGATTTGCCTGGCGATCTGGAATCCAATATGCTCATACATGGTTCTCAGCATATCCGTTACAGGAAGGTTGAATTCCCTGATCACCGGCATGAATTCATATTCCACCCATTCCCGTCCGAGGGAACCGGGACCAGCAGTATGATAATAATCTATGTTGTTTAAACGCTTGAGCATGGTCTCGGAGACATTGCCTGACCTGCCGGCAAAGCCGTTTCTGTCATAGGGGAGATCCAACTCTGCCGCCAGGTAATTTAAGACGATGTTAACCGGGCAAACATCCCTGGCAAAACGCTTCTCATCAGGCTGGTAGGAAATATTGGCAAATCCACCCAGGTTCAAACAGAAGTCGTATTCTCCGAAGAGGTATTCGTCACCTACAGGAACAAGAGGAGCTCCCTGTCCCCCAAGCAAGACATCCATCTTTCTGAAATCTCCTGCTGTCGTTATACCAGTTGTGGTGGCAATTACCTGTGGATCACCTGCCTGCATGGTAAAGCCGGCTTCCGGTTGATGAAAGACTGTATGACCGTGAGACGAGATCAGATCCACAGTTAGGCCCGATGTCTGAATGAAATTGCGGGCATTATCGGCAATGAATTGTCCGTATTCCTGGTGAAGGTTCAACAGGTCAATACCTGACAGATGAGGGGCTGAATTAAACTTTCTGATCCACTCCCCTGTATAAGGGATTGTTTCAGCAGTATGTATTCGATAAATCCATTTCTTGCCGCTTTCCCAGAAGGAGCAAATAGTTAGATCTAGTCCATCAAGTGAAGTGCCGGACATGATCCCCAGGATGTTTTTATCATTGTCCATCTGAAGTGGGTCCAGGGATTACCAGTAAAAATCAGTGTAATAATACGCTATATTATTTTTATTATCAATAATATATAATTCGAATTCATGGTTTTTTCCCTGCTCCAGCCGTTCGGGATCAAACCTGAAGAATACCAGATTGTTCTTCAGATCATATTCAATTAGTACCCAGTGGTTGTCAATATAACCTTCATAGGATTTAATACCTGATTGCTGGTCCCTGACCCTGAAACGAATGGAGGTTTTTGAACTCATATTACGGGATACTCCCAGGTTCAGCGGTTTTATTTCAGGATCAATGGTATCTACCAGCACTGTATACCTTCCAAATGAGCGTATCTTGCTCCTGACCATGCCTTCTTCCCATGCCCCTCCGGCTGCTTCCGTATGGCCGTTTTCCCCGTTCATATATCCCAGGTAGGCTTTGTCCCTCAGATTCTCCGGAAGGCTATCCGCTTGTATAGCTAATTCAGCTGAGAGATGCATGGGAGTATGATTATGATGGAGGTGGTGAACGGGGGACCAGCAGCCTTCTAAGGCCTCAGTTTTCTTATAGGTGAAATCCAGGTTCTTATATAGGCTTCCTTTGGGAATGGTCAGGACCACATCCTTTTTCCTGAATTCATTTGGTGAATCCCATGAGAATTTCTGGATAAAATCATTGATGGGAGACGATGGCGGAGGAGCGTAAGATTGACCGCCACGGACCTTGAAGGATACTTCTGTACTGTTGGCATAGGCATCCTCGAGGATAAACCTGACCGGATATTCCCTGTCTTCTGAAAAATCAAAAATCCCCTCATCCTCAATATATTGGTATAGTCCCAGGCGATTATTTGGTTCAAGATAGGTTTTTTGTACTAGCCTGCTGTTCACCTGCTTCTCTTCATAATCTATGTAACTGTTGATATATCTTGATTCGCTGAAGGTAAACTGATTCATTTCCCAGTGATATTTCATTTCTCCGTCTATGAGCATCATTATGCTGTAAACCCCGCAGCGATTATGAGCACCATTTAGGTAATCGAATGCTTCAATCCCAAAACCTATACTTCCATTTGCCATAAGCTCCTGCATGTCTTTCAGTATGTATCCTGCGCTGTCAGTTTTCACAGGAAATCGTTGTTTTACACCGGCACCATTTACATGGCCATTTCTCCCTACAGGGTACAGGTAAACAGACCTCACCCTGGGTGCAACATCATCTTCTATATCAAATCCGAATAAAAGTACATTCATGGGAGCCTGGTTGGCGGCATTTCTGATCTCGAAATGTAAATGCGGGCCGAAAGAGTACCCTGATGAGCCTGATAGGGCAATAAACTCCCCTTTTTCCACCTTCCATTTCTCCTTTTCAGGATAGATATTCAGGGCATGTTTCTCCTGTTTATACTGAAGTTCCCTCACATAATCAGCAATGTCCTCCCTGAACCTGTCAAGATGGGCATAAACTGTTGTGTATCCATCCGGATGGGTGATATATAACGTATTTCCATATCCAGCTGCTTCAACTTTTATTCTTGAAACGTAGCCATCCGCTGAAGCAAAAATCCTATGTCCCGTTACCCCCTGGGTTTTTATATCTATGCCAGAATGAAAATGATTCGATCTCAGTTCACCAAAGCTGCCTGAGAGAAACATCGGAATGTTAATGGGAGCCATGAAATAATCCTTTCGGAATAGGTCCTGGGACCTGACAGATCCTGCCAGGAAGAATAGGGTTAATATTAATAAAGGATAACGGAAGTTCATGGTTCAATCTTAATCAACAGTTCACTGCTTTTAATCAACGTGGGACTGGCGTTCGTAATTTCGAAGGCTAAATATTTTAAATTTTCTGTAACAATCTTATATTTGTAGTAAGAATTTATTAACATGAGTGCTTCACATTCGGATACTTTTGATCAATTACAGACACGTATCCGGCAAGTGGTGGGGCTTTACCAGAAAGAAAGAACAGAAAACGAGCAACTGAAGAAGAAAAGTAATGAACTTGAAGAGAGACTGAAGCTCGATGATAACAGGCTAATCGATCTCGAGGAAAAATATAATAAGTTAAAAATTTCAAAAGCGCTGATTGCATCAAGTAACGATGTGCATGATGCAAAATTAAAAGTGAACAGGATGGTGCGGGAGATTGATAAATGTATTGCTCTTTTGAATAGGTGATCTGTGCAGGATGGATGAAAAACTGTCAATTCGAATAAATATTGCAGACCGGTATTATCCTTTAAAGATAGATCGGGATGATGAAGAGAAGATCAGGAAAGCAGCCAGGACAATTAATGAAAAAGTATTACAATAC
>RCNC010002125.1_pt1 | contig 15714 bp, 15 predicted proteins | sample 2041301 | NCBI WGS metagenome assembly RCNC01 (sample SAMN09708231, study PRJNA481090) | Marine sediment metagenome, whole genome shotgun sequencing project. | biome: marine sediment; feature: ocean; material: sediment; isolation source: Sewage treatment plant 13A marine sediment (STP13A) ... | reverse complement strand
GGCTCGGTCAAGGTGGCCGTTGGTGATTACGGACGTCTCAGGCGGCTGGTCCGCTACCTGGCCCGCCCGGCAGTGTCGGTCGAGCGGGTCACGTACGACCGGTCGAGCGGCACGGTCACCGTACGCAGTTCGAAGAAGGTGCAGGGCGTCCGCCCGGTGGTGGCCCGATACGACGCGCTGACCTTCCTGTCGCTGCTGGCGCTGCAGGTGCCGCCGCCCGGGGTGCATATGGTCCGTTACTACGGCCATTACTCGGTGAGGAGCCGGGCCGAGCGGCGGCGGAGGGCAGGGGAGGGGTCGGTGGACATACACAACGAGGCCCCACCACCGGCGAGCGAGAGAAGACGGCGCTGGGCGGAGCTGATCCGCCTGGTATTCGAGGTGGACCCCTTGCGCTGCGAGAAGTGCGGGGGTGAGATGAAGATCATCTCGTTCATTTCCACGGCCCAGGACCAGGTGATCCGCCGCATTCTTGAGCACCTGGGCGTGGACACGGTCGTCCCCCGGTCTCACGGGCCGCCGGAGTGGGTTGGCGGACACGAGCAAGAGGCGCGATCGATTCCGGCCCGGGAAGAGGAAGAATTCTCGCAGGCGCCGCCGGATTGGGATGAGCTGGAGCCGGCGTGAGTATTGAAGAGTTGAATCCGGGGCCGGATTTCAGGGAGTGGTGTGTCCGGATAACGGGTTTTGACCGGTGGGTGGTACAGAATCAACGCTCATTCATGGACCGGAGGCCGCAGACGAACTCCCCAGCATCGATACGAAAGCATTTCCCATGGCAGTGGGTGAGATCGGGCCTTGAAACGGCCTGGAAAATTTGATACCCCTAAAGGAAACCACTACTCTTACCGCTCCCCCCTTTTTTTTGTACTTTTTCAATGCTCAGTCTTGACAGGGGACGAAGGGGAACGTAGATTTACTAAGCAGTTAGTTACTTTCAATGACTAAACATCTTGACGATGTTCCCAACATTTTCATTATCTCACATGAGAACTCCGGGCTGATCCGGGCATGATTGCGAGAGGATTTTCCATGATTTCAGAGGAGGGGTTTCAAAACAATGCGTAAAGCTTTCACCGTCGGTAGCGTCTCTTGTCTGTTCATCTTCAGCATCTGCGCCATGGTATCAGCGCAAACACCGCAGTTCGGCAGTTGGGGCGACAGTCCCTGCGACTGGGGCCAGGCCTGTTTCAAGTGCGGCGATCTGCCTGGGTGGTGTGATGAAGAGCTGGAGGGGTGTGTCAAGCCCTGTGACACCAACTTCCATCGCGGTGACAACTGGTGGCTGAACGGCACCTTTGAGGACCCCGGCGACTCATGCACGGAATACATGGCCCCTCCGAGCCCTCCGGCGCAGTTCAACGGCTTGAACTGGTACCCGCCGGCAAGCCCGCTGGACAAGGACAACTGCTACAAGGCTTACATCAACAGCCCCTTCCAGAAGAGATCACTGGCCCTGGCGATTAAGGTGCAAACAGTGGAACGGGGAAAGAACAAGGGCGAGCTGCGGGTTTATCTGAACGGCGGCGAGAGCCCCTACCAGGAACCATTGGCCGTGATTCCGCTGCGCAGCGGGGAATATCCGCTCAGCGCCATCAGCAAGGAATACCTGGTGTGCACCACACTGGACCTGAGCGGGATCTCCAACCCTCCCGACCAGGATGGCAATTGCTGTGATTATCTCTATCTCCGGGCCAGCGGAGATGTCATTATCGCCATGAAGCGGGTGCTGTATGGTGATTACGAGTTCTGCACACTCCAGGGGACAATCGTTCAGGACTCGGGCGAACCGTGGTCTTTGCGCACCGGTTCGCTGAGCATCTCCCCCACACCGGCCAGCGGCCGGACCGCGGTCCCGTTTTATACCGAGCTACAGCACCCCAATTACCTGGATTTTGACGACGTTGAGGAGTACCGGACCACACCCTATGAATACTGCATCACCGGTTTTGAAGCGGACACGTACGTGGTCTCGGCGGATATTTTTGGGCACAACCATGAGCCGCTGACGATCAAATTCCTGCCGGGGGAACTGGTGCGGCAGGACCTTCAGATCACGCCCAATGAATGGAGCAGGCCGCTGGGCGTTGTTCGCCGCCCCAACCGGAGCATCCCGGTGATTGTTGAAAAACCGGACAACAAAGCTTCAACAACCTTTGCCATCGAGCTGGAGCTCCTCTCCCCGGGGATGCGCAATATTGCAGCATCCCTGGAAAGCGATTTCGTCAAGGCCGTGGATGCCCAGCTGGATATCGAGGATATCACCTGGGGGGATGTGATCTACAACAACACCCGTTACGGTTGCCGGGTGCTGGCTTCACTGCCCGGCAGGGTGAATATTCCTGAAGATCTCTACGACCTGGTGGTCAGTTACGGTGATCGCGGCTCGCGCTCCTCGGAGGTGACGGTCAATTGCGTGAAGCTGGTCAAGTCACTCTTTTATTCCGAAGATGAAGAATATTACTTCGTCCATATCACCGATGCCCATTTTTCCCACCAGCAGCCCCAGACGACCATCTCCGACCTGATGGATGACTGGCGGGTGATCAACCCGGCGTTCGTCATCTCTTCGGGGGACAACTGGGAGGGCGGGCAGGGCTGGGCGCTGCAGAGCATGGCCTGGCTGGAGGCGTCCAGGGATTCGTCCGTGCCGCTTTACATGGGAATGGGCAACCATGATTACAATGTGGAACGGAATACCGGTGCGGGGTGGCTGAACCTGCGCCAGTTCATCCGCGATGGCTGGGATATGTATCACGGCCAGCGGCTTTACGAGTTTGCCTATGGCCCCGATCATCACTATTTCTCGGCCGATGACAACCTGTACGACGAAGAGGCCCAGATGGTGAGCTGTGACACTCCCGGTGTTGGGGGAAATATCCACCAGGATGATATCAACTGGTTGAGCGGCCGCTTCAACGAGATCGCGGCGCGGGCCGCCTTCGTGGGAACGTTCAGCCACCAGTTCGGTCGCTGTGAACGCGACCAGGGCACTCCGGAAATGGGTTGCGACAATTGCAACGACCAGGTGCCGCCCACCTGCTGCAACTGCCCAGAGGAGGATTTCTGTGCCTGGTACGAAGTGGAGCGTTTCGACGATGTGGACAACATCGTCGACCTTCAGATGTCGGGGCACCAACACCACAACCACTGTTACCAGCCGATGATCGATGAGCCCGGATCAAACGAATGGACCGGCGCGCGGATGGACAACTATGGCGGGCCCTATCCCATGCGGACCTACGGCGTCCATTACATCAAGAACGATGCGCTGGACAAGACCCGGGACAATTACGTGGATAACTGGGTCGGCGGCTGCCCGGGAGGCCCTTCATTCCCGCTGGTCAATGACGTGTCCATTTCGGACCCGCGATACGGAATGAACAGCCAGACGGTGGACATCACAAACTACAGCGACTGGGACTTTCCCAACGGCCGCGCACGCTTCACCGTGGGTAACCTGAGCGGGACAGAGAGCTGGTCCTGTGTCGGCGGCACTGTTTTCAACGTCTATTACTATACCAACGGTGCCGGTGTGCTCTGCGCGGTGGTGGATTGCCGGGTGGACATCCAGCCCAATATGTACGCCGGGAATCCGCTGCAGGTGATCCTGTCCTGGCACTGATGAATCCGGTTGTGACCCGCTGCCCTGGCTGTTGAGTGACAAAGTTCGGTTAAGTTTGTGGCGTGAATTGTCTCTGGTTTGGGTGCCGAGATTCGAGGCGGCCGGTTGCTATTTCTTGTAGGCCGGGCGGAGACCCCTCACCATCGGGAAATGCTTGATGTTGAGGGTTTTCAGCTCCGCCTGCTCCACTTCAGCCGTGGAGGCGATGATTGCGTCCGCGAGGCCGGTGCCGTGTGACTTGCCGTATTCTCGCCTCCAAAGCCCGCCGGCCTTTGCGATCTCCACACTGACCGGGACGACGCGGAAAAGGGCGATGAAGTCATCAAGTGCGGCGCGTTCCGCCTCTCCCTGAACTCCGGCGTACAGCTCAGCGACAACGATTGAAGAGAGGATAATTCGCGTTGAGCTGGATTTTACGAGGGCCACCGCTTTGGGGTGGCCGCGGAGAAAGTCAACGAGAACATCCGTGTCAACGAGCATTGGTCGGGCCAATAACGAATCACGAATCACCGAACTCTCTCTTTGGGGTTCGGGAACCCCAAAGAGAGAGTTCGGTGATTCCGACGATCTGGCTAAGGCGTGTGTGTTCCTCGTTGAAAACGAAAACTATGAAGACATGGCCTTCACGGATGAGTCCGGTACCGTGCAGTCGCACATCAATGTCGGATCGGGTCGTGAAGTCACCATCAAAGAGCTGGCCGAAACCGTCAAAAAAGTGATTGGCTTTGAGGGCGAGCTGGAGTGGGACTCCACGAAGCCCGACGGCACCCCGCGCAAACTGATGGACTCCTCCCGCATCAACGCCCTCGGCTGGAAACCCAAGGTCTCCCTGAAGGACGGCATCTCCCGCGCCTATCAGGATTTTCTTACTCGTATGGGTTGAGGTTTTAACCACGGATAGCAAAGCCGGCCCACGGATCGTTTCAAACACAAATTGACCAACGAATGACAGAAAGCAACGAATGAAACGGTGCGGTGAACAAGATTCGTCCAAGGACCTCCAGTTCTTCCTCGAAGCGGGCCCGGCGCCCGGCGTTGAGCTGGTCGAACAGCTTGCGCAGGAACACGGCATACTCGTCACGGCAGCTGAAGTCCCGGCTGCCCCGCGAACCCTCCTTGAGTGCTTCTGAAGTTTCCGATCCGTCAACCGGGGTTTCCATCTGTGCCGGCGAAACCTTGCTGACACCACGGTTCAGCTGAGCGGCAGTGATTTGGCTCCTCCTGGTCCGTATGGACCAGGGCACGAAGAGCATCTACCGGCCCCGGCAGCCGGAGCTGACCGACCTGCATTTGTTACTCAATACCTACGATGAACAGTTCCTCGACCAGCACGGTCCGCTGAGCGCCAGGGCTCGCCGCACGCTGGACGAGTATCTGCGATGCGGGATCCTCTCGGCGGGCTTTGCTCGCGTCCGCTGCGGCACCTGCGGCCACGAGTGGAGTTGCCACGCCTCGAGCCTCTCTACCAGAAGTACAAGGACCAGGGATTTGCCGTGGTGGCCATTGAAGCCCAGCGGGACACCGAAGGCGCCACCACCTTTATCGAAGAAAACAACCTGACCTACGCCTTCCTGGAGAACGGTGAGGATGAGGCGGAAGTGGTGAACACCATTTTCGGCGTCCGCTCCTTCCCCACCTCCTATCTCATCGACAAGCAGGGCCGGATCATGTTCTACCACCTCGGCTTCAGCGAGGGGGACGAGGAGAAGCTGGAGGAGGAGATCCTCAAGCTGCTCTAAGTCGGTGCACGAAAAAAAGGGGACAGTCACACCTCCGTGACCGTCCCCTTTTTTCTGCTCGATCAGCTTCAGCCCTCGATGATGATCACCGCCACCAGGGTCTTCTCGGGAACCGCGTCATCGGCGGCCACGACCCGGAGAACACCCAGGTCGCACATGTAGGAGAAGGCGGGGGAGATCGGTTTCCCGTTCTCATCCAGCATCATGCTCCCGGCATACCCGCGCTTGGCCAGCTCGTCGGCGTAGAAGTTCTGGATCTCGCCCGGGGTGGACGTGCTGAGGAAGAGCAGGTCGCTCTCCTTGTAATGATATATCCTGGCCAGCATCTCGGCCGCCTCCTTGGGCAGGTCGGCCAGGGCGACCGCCTCGCTGTTCGGCGGGGCGGGCAGATCGGCCACCGTCTCGGCTGGGGCCTTGGCCTCGGCCTTCATCGCAATCATCAACAGTTCCTGACGCCTGGCAAAGGCAGCCGCCACACCATCTTCATCTTCAGCCTGAACGACGAGCGTTAGACCGGAAAGCAGGAAGAGCGCGAGGATAATCAGTGCGGCACATCTGGTAAACATAATGACGTCCTTTCGATGAATCTGATATTGTTGCGATACATCACCTTCCGGTTCGTTAAGGTATACCTTTGCTCACTGCTGTCCCGTTGTTTGAGCTCCAGCAACGTGGATGCAGTTGATATTACTAGCGTTAGCTCCGGTTTCTCTGCTTTTACCCATCTCCTACCAGTTCGTTCCACTCCGGGGCAACTCGATCCGCAAGGAACTCGAGGCCAGTATTGACTGCCTCTGCTGCCCAAACCAAACCTACGGCAAGAGAAATAACTGCCCATTCGATTCCAGTGAGGTCTAGATATATGGATAGACAAATAACGCAAACTGTCGCAAACAAATGAAATTTAGCATTCGGCTGAGTTTTTACTAGAGTAATATAAACCCTTGAATGCATATCCGAAACTTGCTATTCTTTTCTTCACCATAATGCCGAGGTTATCCTTCCTTCGGTATTCAGGGATAGAGAAAAAGAGAGAGAAAAGTCATTGTCCCTATTTTCCCCGGTATTGTGCACCATTGAGGCTGCTATACCGCAAGCAGTTCCAATTGCGGCTCCAAGAACAACATCAGATGGGAAATGCTTGCCAAGGTTTGTTCTGGATACACCTGTGTAGAGAGCCAGGAGAGTTAGAGGAATACCAGCCTGTGGTCCATACCTGTTCCAGAGGATCGCTGCAGTGCAGGATGCTCCAGCCATGTGAGCAGATGGAAAGCTGCGAGTGTTGGATCCGTCGATGTATAGTGTTTTCCTTAGCCGGCGTCAATATTTCTCCGGTCTTTCCAGCCCTTACCCTCACCCAATACCATGGATAATGTCTTCGAAACGATGCAGGGGATTTCTTCATCCGGGCGTACCGCTCCCTCAAGAACCAGCCCCGGCTCATATCAGGATGCTCACGCCGGCTCCCACTTGTCCCAATCAGGCGGCGCTTGCGAGAAATCTTCCTCCTCCTGGGCCAGGGCTGCCGGTTCGTCTAGCTCGCGTCTTGCCATCCACTCCGGCGGCCCGGGGGCCCGGGGGACGACGGTGCTCACGCCCAGGTGCTCGAGGATGCGGCGGATCACCTGGTCCTGGGTGGTCGTGATGAACGAGATGATCTTCATCACACCAGCACACTTGTCACAGCGCAAAACATCAACCTCGAACACCTGGCGCAGGAGCTGTGCCCAGTTGCGCCTCCGAATCGTGGCCGGCGGTGGCGCCTCGCTGTGAATATCCCCCTGCCCCGCCCCAGTCCTGCGCCTCCGCTCGGCCCGACTCCTTACCGAGTAGTACCCGTAATACCGCACCATATGCATCCCGGGCGGCGGCACTTGCAGGGCCAGTAATGACAGGAAGGTCAGTGCATCATACTGGGCCACCACCGGGCGGACACCATGCACCTTCTTTGAGCTGCGCACAGTGACCGTGCCTGTTGTCCGGTCATATGCCACCCGCTCGGCCGACACCGCCGGACGGGCCAGGTAGCGCACCAGCCGCTTGAGACGGCCATAATCGCCCACAGCGACCTTGACCGAGCCGTCCGCGGAAAATCCGCTGTGCTCCCAGCCCAGCATCTCGTCATGGAGGCGTTGGCTCAGGCGCTTGCGCCGCACCATCAGGTCGAGCACCCGCTTGGCGAACAACCTGGTCAGCACCTCGATGTCCCCCTGCATGTCGAAAGGCATCGGATGGAAGACACCAGCGGAGTCGAAGTCGCCGTCGCTGGCCAGGGTATGGAGGTGGAGATGCGGGTTGACCCGGTCCCCGAAGCGCCGGGGCAGCACCACCATCCCCACCCGGAGGTCATCCCGGCCAAGACCTGAGCGGTAAGCCGGGTGCGGGACTTCTTCGACGTGTGGGTTCTCTCGCGGCAGTTCGACTTCGATGGCAGGGTCCTGGCGGCGGCAGTCCGGGAGACGTTCGCGCGGAGAGGCCTTAAGGTCGATCCACACCCCGTGGCCCTGACGGAAGAGTTCGCGGCGGACGCCGCGAAGGCAGCCCAGTGGCGAGGATTCCTTCGGAAGAGCCGACTGGAAGGCGTGCCGACCGAGCTGGCTGAACTCGTGGCGACAATTGCCGCCTTCCTCGGCCCGGTTGCCAAGGCGCTTCATGAGGATCGAGCCTTCGAGGGCCGATGGAAAGCACCTGGGCCGTGGTGATCCGCCAGATCCTCAAAGTCATACATCACATGTACATTAATAACGGGGCGCCGGCAGCGGTGTAGACCGCCGGCGCCCCTTCTATCTGCCCAAGCAGACGGGGTCTGGATTTGAACACTGCAGGGCTAACTGCCCAGCAGACCGATACGCGTTTCAGCCGTCTTGGCCAGGTCGAGGGCCGCGTCCACCTCCTTAGGGGCAGCTCGGCCCTGGCCAGGTCTTCCTCGGACTGCTTGAGGTCGGCCCGGGTCTTCTCCCCGTCGATCTTCTCGGCGGCCGCGAGCTGCTTGGCCTTCTCCTGGGCTTCTTCGATGGTGCCCACGAGGTAGAAAGCCTGCTCCGGCAGGTCGTCGTGCTTGCCGTCGATGATGTCCCGGTAAAGCCGGCCTATGAATGGATGCTGATGGACACTGCGGTTTACAGATTGACTGGGAACAGAAGATCACTCTTTCAACGCTATCCTGTCGAGCTTGTCTTGCTGGTGTGCCATTCCCTCCCGATCCTCATTCGGAATCGTTCGCTCCGTTCGACAACTCCAAAAGCTTGACGTCTTCAAGGTCGATGTCCCGGCCGGCAGCCCGTTTGGAAGCGATGATGTCTGAACGCGAGGCCACGAAGAACTCCTGCCCCTGATAGCCCATGGTACGTCTGTTCGACCAGGCTTGGTCAAACAGCAGACCGGGTGTAGATGTCTGAACGTCGATCCTTATCCGATCCTTGAACACGGTAATTTCATTGGCCAGAAGATCTTCGGCCGTGGTGAGCGACGCCGTGTCCAGGTTTGCTTCCAGCAGCGCATCAAGCAGGCGCCGGGCATTTTCAGGAGAGGCTTCGATCAGGATATCGAGGTCGAAAGTCGCTCGGGGAACACCGTGCAGCACGGCAGCGATGCCGCCGATAGTGACGTATTTCACCTTATGCTTTTGTAAGGACGCGAACACGTCCTTCAACCGGTTGAGCATCTGTCTTATCCACTATTCCGGGATTGTTCTCCAGAATCAAGTCGGTGAAGGCGACAAGGAGATCCATCCGCTCAGCAAGCGTCAGCCCCGAGAACCAGCGCGCCTTTGCTTCCCCGGACTCTTCACGGAAATCGTGCGAAACTGAGCCGCCATAGACCATGTGTTGCAGCCATCTCCTGTAGAATCAATGGCATTCAAGCCTCTTCGCTTGCTGACATTCTAGTGGAAACGGTGCGGAATCGCAATGGAATAAAAACGGGGCGCCGGCAGTGGTGTAATACCACCGGCACCCCTTCTATTGCCTTCCAGACATGGTCTGGATAAGTTTACCGCAGGGCTACTTGCCCAGCAGACCGATAGGCGTTTCAGCCGTCTTGGCCAGATCGAGGGCCGCGTCCACCTCCTTAGGGGCAGTTCGGCCTTGGCCAGGTCTTCCTCGGACTGCTTGAGGTCGGCCTATCTTTATCGAAGGAGCGCATGCCACGCACGAGTGGCAGAAAATCTCGAGCACCATCTGGATCTTCTTCAGTGTTATTACAACTTTATACGGCCTCACCGAGCGTTGAGATTTGGTCTGGAGATGAGGACGCCGGCGATGCAAGCTGGGTTGGCGAGCCGGCGGCTGTCGTTCCGAGAGATCTTTACGGCCGTGGAGATCGTGAGATATTTCGTTGTCGTTGGAATGGTGGTTGTGTTTAGCCGAGGTAGGGCCGGGGATCGGCTTCGTCTAGCGGCGTAGCAACAGTTCCCGGATGAAGCACCCCCCACCCCGCAATAGCTCTCTCGCAATAACTTGACACAACGAACCCGAGCGGATTAAATGGATTCAGAATTTTGATTCAACCGCCTCGGAATGATGCCGGCTGACCACTACAAGAAGCATCATGGAAGGCACATTGAATCAGGCGTTTACCGTAATTTTTCCCATCGGGTTCGGCTCGATACTGTCTCGGACGATTTAGAAAATCTATCGCTGCTGAGCTGGCGGCACGGGAAATGGGCCATGGTTGAGCCTTCTCCTGTCCCCCGAACGCGCGAGCAAAGCACTCATGCGTCGGGAGCCGTGTCGCCCTCAATTCCGGCACAGACGTTGGTGCGGAATTGCCCTTCTCACTGGAGAAGTGCCAATGCCATCACACGTATCGCTCAAAGTCCTCCTGATCCAACTGCCGTTCCCCTACTACGACTTCAAGAAGCACTGGGGCAACATTCCGCTGGCCGCCGGGTATCTCAAGGCGATGGCCCACAAGGAGGGGCTGCACCGAAACGTGCAGATCGAGATTCTCGGAGAGAAGGATACCAATCGCTCCGGCGACGCCCGCCTGGTGGACCTGATCGTCGAGCGGAGACCGGATGTGCTGGGCTTTTCGCTCTACAGCTGGAATGCGCTGCGCAGCCTGCAGATCGCCCGGGAGGTAAAGATGAAGCTCCCCGGCGTGCTGATCATGGCCGGCGGGCCCGAGGTCACCATGGAGACCGACTATCTCCTCGACGACCCGACGGTGGATATCGGCTGTCTCGGCGAAGGCGAACGAACCTTTGTCCAGATCCTCAGGAACCGGCTGGAGAGCCGTCGCGACTTCAGCGCCATCCGCGGCATCTTCTACCGGGAAGACGGCCGGGTCATCGCCACACCCCCGCAGGCGATGATCGAGAGACTGGACGATATTCCCTCGCCCTACCTGCTGGGCATTCTCGATCCCGAAGAGTACGGGGAGGCCTGGCTGGAAAACATGCGTGGCTGTCCGTTCAAGTGCACCTATTGCGCTCACGGGACCAGGCCGATGGGCAATTTCTCCGCCGAGCGCATCGTCGAGGAGCTCCGCGTCATCCGGAAGAGCGGCGTAAGGCGCGTCCGGTTCGTAAACGGCACGTTCATCTCCTCACCGAACTTCAAGGCGATCACGGACAAGGTCATCGAGTTGAACAGTGACCGGCGCCTCCGGTTCTTCGGCTTCGCCTATGCCGAACACGTCACCGAGCAGATCGCCGATCGGCTCAAGCAGTGCAACTTCTATGCGCTGGAGATCGGCCTGCAAAGCGCAAACCCCGCCACGCTGGAAACGGTCAACCGAAAGGCCCATCTGGATCGTTTCCTCACCGGCATCCGACTGCTCAAGGAACGCCGTTTCGACATCAAGATCGACGTCATCATCGGCCTGCCTGAAGAGACCCTGGACGGTTTCAAAAAGACGCTGAAGTTCCTCAGGGAGCACCAGTTGTTCAACGTCGAACCGTTCGTCCTCTTCATCCTGCCCGGTACCGTGCTTCGCCGGGATGCGGCGAAGCACGGGATCACGTACCAGACGCTCCCGCCGTATCTCACCATCGAAGCGCCGTATATCTCGCGCCGGGAGATCGAGGAGGCCGTCAGGCTGGTCAAGGGCATGCCGCACCCCCTGGTATCCCCCACCTTGCTGGTGGATTCCTGCTCCACCGGATTCCCGGGCCGTGCCGAAAAGCGCGGGGAGGATATTTTCGCCTGCCGGTCGCTGGACCGGAACATCAGCAGGGTGAACCTCGAGCTGGACGCCGCGGTCCAGGAGCCGGCCCTGCTGGAGCGGCTGGGCCGGCATCTGAGCCGGCGGCTGATCCAGCCTCTGACCGTCTGGTTCAAAACCGGCGACCCGGACAACACCACGGAGCTCATGGCGGCATTTTTCCGGCCGATCGCCGAGAGCAATCCCTTCATGCTCTGGACGATCGTACTGGAAACCGCCCGCCCCCTGACCGAGTCGCTGGCGCTGCGGATCAAGCAGGCCATCACGACCCGGGAGGTGATGTTCGACTTCTGCCGAACCGCCCGGCCCATCGAAATCTTCGGCGTCGTCCCCTGGCGCTACGCTCGGACCCGCTCTCATCACAACGGGGCCCGCGCGGCCGTACCCACGTACTGGTCGTTCGACATCGCGTCCCGGCCCGGCTGGCGAAAGGAGCTGGACGGGCTTTTCGCCGCCGTGGATGGCGAACGGGTCCTTCTTGATCTTGCCCCCCAATCGACGCTGGGCTTTACCGTAGAGGTCCTGCAGCATCTCGAGCACAATTGGTCCCGCCGGAAGAACACCATGATGTTCCGCAACCTGGCCCTGTACTATGCCCGCCGCAAAGTTCACAGCATGGAAACAGAGGGATTCACCATCAACTGGCCGGACACCCTGGAGTCGACGCTGACCCTGGACAGCCGTCTGGCCCTCCGGTCACGGTTTCGTCAGGACCAGCACACACTGCTGGAGCTGGCGGCCCTGCAGATGAAGCTGGGGAGACTTTCCCAGTAGCGGCGCCGGCCGTCGGATGCAAAAGCCAGGCAGCGAGCCCCGGTTCAGATGTCATACCCGTAGTGACCGCTGTCACTGCAACACTCTTTTTGTTGAAGGGACATGTGCGGTGGAGACTGCCTGTGGCGCAAGCCTCCACAGCAGTATGAACAGAAACACCAGGTGTACGCACAATCCGACAATCCCCTGCCATCGTGAGCACCTGACGTGTGACCTGGATCAGTCCTGTTCCACAGCATAAATCCTCCGTCCCCATGAGGCGGAAGAATTTTTTCAACCGTTATCACCAGACACTCTCCAGCGGCATCCTCACTTCTCGACCTAAGAGGTTTTGCTGGAAAAATTTTGCGTAAAGGACTGCAGCAAGACGTAAAGAAGGCTGCCGTCATTGGCGCCGGCCCCGGGGGATATGTTGCGGCCATCCGTGCCGCTCAGCTGGGGATGAAAGTGGCCCTCATCGAGGAGCGGGCCACCCTTGGCGGTACCTGCCTCAATGTTGGCTGTGTGCCATCGAAAGCGCTGCTGGAATCGAGTGAGCTGTTCAAGGTCACCAGGGACCGTCTGGGCGAGCACGGCATCACCGCGGCCGGTGTGGAGATGGACGTGGCCGGGATGATGGAACGCAAGGCACGCATCGTCACCGAGGTCACCGACGGCCTGGGCCTCTTGATGAAGAAGAACAAGATCAAGGTGATCAACGGGCGGGGCGTCCTGGCCGGCGGAAAGAAGATCATCTCCTCCACCGAAGCCCTGGAACTGACCGCGGTTCCGGGCCGGATGGTGGTGGTGGGCGGTGGGGCCATCGGCCTCGAACTGGGTTCGGTCTGGGACCCACACGTTCTATCGTGTCGGTCTGGGCCGGGATGACCTTCGTGTGGGGATGGTGGTTGTGCCCCAGCGCTTCGGCGACCGGGTCAACCCGCACCTGCACCGCTCATTCATGGACCGGAGGCCGCAGTCGAACTCCCCAGCATCGATACGAAGGCATTTCCCATGGCAGTGGGTGAGATCGGGCCTTGAAACGGCCTGGAAAAATTGACACCCCTAAAGGAAACCACTACTCTTTGACGCCGAAAAAGGCGATGCCTATACTCCACAATGGAGACACGAACGATGAGCGAAACGCGAGCCCGGCTGTTGCTCCTGCTGGTGGGCAGCCTTGTCGGAATTATTCTTTCTGAGGCGCTGCTCCGGCTGATCCGCCCGCCGCAGCTGGGCATCACTTTGCAACCCTGCATCTACGTGCGCGATGAAACCATCGGATACCTGCACCAGCCCGGGGCCAGCGGATTAAAAACCCGGGATTTCGAGATTGAGAACGTGGTGCGGATCAACGCCTGGGGATTCCACGACGTTGAGCCGGAGAACCGTGAGGACAACCCCTTTCCCGTTGTGGCCGTATTCGGTGATTCATTTACCGCCGCCCTGGAAGTGGACGTGTCTCGGGGCTGGACCCAGGTCATGGAGCGTGAGTTGCGCCGTCGGGGACACCAGCGGGCCGCGGTCTACAATTTCGGGCTCAACGGCACTGGGACCAACATACAGCTGGCCCTGCTCAAGCGTTATTTGCCGTACCTGCGTCCCGACCTGGTGCTGCTTGCTTTCTACCGCAATGATATCAAGGACGTGACCAGTCCAAAGGTATACAAGGAGTGCTACCGCGGCTATGTGCTGACCTACGTCAGCGAGGAGCAGCGCCGGCTCTCCCGGGAGTACCTGGACCACAACTGGCCCGGACCGCTCTCCAGCTGGCTCTACCAGCGGAGTTTCATATTTCGGGCGGTCTCACTGTTAGGCAGGCATGGGGTTCTGCTGCAGTGCAACAATCTCAATCTCTCCCGGCTGGGGATTCCGGGCAGCGGCTCGGGGGGGAAGGGGCGGCGGCCGGGAGCGGCCCTCAAGCGGGCCTTCCGGGGTTTCCACCGGCTGAGCCGGGAGCATGGCTTCCGTTTCCTGGTGCTGCCAGTGCCTACCAAGGCATCGGTCAGCAGCAGCATCGAGGCCTTTGACAACCACGTGCCGCCCGGGATCCGCTCGGAACTTGCTGTCCTGAACACCGCCCCCGTGCTCAAGCGACGAGAAGCCGAGGCCGGTCTGGCGGCCCACGAAGAACTCTACTGGTCCAACGACGGGCACTTCAACGAGCTGGGAAACCGGCTCTTCGGCGAAGCGGCCGCGGAACTTCTAGCCCCGGAGCTGGCCAGGCTCGGAGCGACACCTGACACACCCTCGGGGCCATGATCGCTTCGCGCAGCAAAACACTCTGGCCGGTACGCTGAACCTTTACTGTGGTCGTTCTTCCCTACGGAAAAATGGTTGAGCTGATTGACTTCGGTGGGTTCAGAAATCGACGTGAAATCGAACAGATCAGGTAATGAACGTGCACTCTGTTTTTAGCGACTTCGTCAATAAGTTATCAATCCGGGGCCGGACAAGGTTTGTCGTGCTCGCGCGATATCGATCCGGGTCGAATTTGATCAGCAGAGCCTTGAATTTGCATCCCGACGTTTTAGTCGGACCTGAGATCTACAATGTGAGTGCGCTTGCCGGAGAACTGCCAGCACTGGACCATCCAACCAAGTTGGCCTCGCGCATTTTCCATGGGCAGTATCGATCCTAAGTGAAGGCCGTGGGTTTCAAGCTGATGTACGAGCAGGCGAGTGAAGACGAGCTGAATCCGGCCAACTGGGGGCCCATGCTGCCGGCACGCATTCGCAGTGACATTGCCAGAATCAATGGATATATCGAGGCACAGCGGGACAGGTATATGGTGCATCTGGCGCATGTTTGGAAATCCTTGGGTGAGGACCATGAACTGCGCGTATTGCACGTGCACAGAAAGGACAAATTGGCTGCGTTTGTTTCCCTGCAACTGGCGTTACGTGAGGACGACTGGCTTGAAAGGCCCTATGGATCTGGTCAAATCCGAATTGACCCACTCGAGTTTGGCCAGTGGTGTGAGCGCGGTGATATCTTGGAGCGAAAATACGGTCAGATGTTTGCCAAGCATCCCACGCTTCACGTCGAGTACGATGAGCTTGCCCACCAGTTTGGTTCGACGCTTGAGCATGTATGTCGGTTTTTGAATGTTGAGCCAATTCAGATTGATCAACCCACCAGAAAACAACAAACTCGGGATCTTCGAAAGGTGGTCGAGAATTTCGATGATCTCAAAAGGGCCCTTTCTGAACCCCAGGAATAGGGAAGCCGCCCCAGATAGGACCTCATTCCCGAGGGAACGATATTGAACGCCGCCTACCCCGCGGCCACCACCTTTGGCAACCACCTCTGCCCGCCCAACGCCGACGCCATCATGCGCGCCCTGGCCCCGGTGATCCCCGACCGGGTCACCGCCGGCTGGAACCAGCTGCTCTGCTCGCTCACCGCCGGCCTCGGCACCCGGAAGAATGA